>Ga0315307_1000550_pt1 | contig 16188 bp, 16 predicted proteins | sample TDP2_MG_FD_203079 | JGI IMG/M metagenome (GOLD analysis project Ga0315307, IMG submission 203079) | Freshwater sediment microbial communities from Lake Towuti, South Sulawesi, Indonesia - TDP2 | ecosystem: Environmental > Aquatic > Freshwater > Lake > Sediment | place: Indonesia: South Sulawesi... | reverse complement strand
CTTTCATTCTATCCCGACTGGGTGTCCATCGTCAAACAACCTAATAAATTGCACCACGGCGACCGGGAAAGTGAAGAGAGCAGGGAAATGCCAACCTCGCTCGATCAGCAAGCCGGGACCCGAATGTCCAGCGGCAAATGGCCAGCAACCGCAACGAGCGAAGCCTTAGGCCGCATCAAGCAAGAGGAATCCTGGCCGCGGATCCAACCAGGGGATTACCCGGTGTCCGCTGCAGTCAGCCCGACCTCCTTGTAGACAGCCCGTCTGACCATGAGGGTCCAAAGGAGGAAGCCCGACAGCAGAAAGGTGGACAAAATGGTCAACCACTCGATCATGTAGATCCAAAGCAGCGCCCGCTCCTTGAGCTTCACGGCCAGCCTCTCGAGGCGCAACAATTCGGCTACGGCATTCTCCATGCCTTCCAGAGCGCCTGGATAGTCCTGGACAAGGTAGAGTGAGTCGGAGGATTTCCTGATCACGTCGACCCCACGCAGCTCGCCCTCAACCTGGCCGACCCTTGCGCCGAACCTGTCGGCAAACTCCAGAAACGCCAGCAAAAGGCTCTCTCGCAGGGCCATCACATGCCATGCCTCCCGGAGCCGGTGTACGGCCACAAGATCCGTCGGCAAAGGGAAGCAGACGGCGTAGTAAACAGTGTTCAGCGAGGCATCCTGGTAGTAGCGCCAGAGGTTGAAGTCCATGGAGAACGCGCCCTGCATGTTTTGCGCGCCGACGAACCTGCCCTTCCCGATGTCCCAGTAGAAGTAGATCGGCGTCTTCTTGTCGTCGTCGGAGACTATCAATAGCTGGCACCCCTCCCTTGGCGTTATGAAATTGGGCGGATAGTAGCGCGGGGCCTCCTCCCACGGGATGCTGCGGGCGAGCTCGTTTGCGGGCTCAACGACCTTGAGCCTGACGAGGTAGTCTTTGGACAGCCTCTGATCGTAATAGCACTGCACCGGCAGTATGTCGTCCAACACGGTGTCCCCCCAGCTGGTGAAGGGCTGGTTGCCGCCGAACCCCTGCGAGCCTCCGGACATGATCATCCCGAGGCCCTCCTCGCGGACCGCGTCCCGGAACCAGAAGAGGTTCTCCTGCGGAAAAATCCGCGAGTCGATGTCCTCCAGAACGATCAGGTCAAGGCTCGCCAATAGCGACGCATAGGTCCTGGGGAGGTAGATCCTAGCCAGGCGCCTCGCGTACTGCAGGTCGGACATCGTCTTCTCATAGGTCAGGTAGGGGAGGGAGGCCTGTATCTCGATCCTCGGGTCCTCAAGGGCGAAACTGTAGGACGAACTCGGGATCCGACCCCAGATGACCCTGATTCTCTGGGTCTCGGGATCGAGCCTAGTCTCCATGGCCTGGGCCGGAGCGACGATGAGTGGCGCACCAAGCATCAGCACAACGAGCGTGGCCTGCATTCGATGGGCGAAGATCATCCGGTCAGCCCTTCATCTACCTTTGATCGACCATTGACCGCGGTTTGGCGGAGCCTTGGAGCAGAAAAATATTGGGCCACAGAGTCGGACTGGGGGGTCGAATCGACGGCTACAGCCCAGCCACAGCCACTTAAATACAGGGATCGGTCCCCGCAAGACGATGGAGATACTGCTTGAGGACGATTTCGTTCGCTACATGATAGGGCCTGACGGCAGCAACGTCGCATTGGTGGAGAAAGCGACGGGGATGAACCACTGCACCAGGACTCCGTTCGCGACGATCAGGCAGGCAGGCAAGACTCTCGCGTCGTCCTCGGCCACGTTCCAAGACGGACAGCTCGAACTTGGATTTCAGACTCCTGGAGTCAGAGTGCTCCTGGGGGTCGAGGTGCGCAGCCGCTACATGACCTTCGAGGTGCTGGCCGCGGATGGCGAGGGGCTGGGAGAGTTGGCCTTCCTGGACCTTGTCCTCAAGAAGAGGAAAGCGAAGGGGTTTGCCGCCTGCACCCTAGCATTAAACCTCAGAACCAACGTGCCGGAGCTCCCGGGCGCGAACTCAAGGCTTCGGGCTTACTGTTATCCGCGTTTCAGTAACGTGGGCGCCAAGGCGGCGATCATAGCCTGCCCCGTGGACCTGATGCGACAGGTCGTGCAGGAGGTCGTTTCGGGCGCACCCGACCTGCCCAGATCGGCAGTCGGCGGCCCCTGGGCACTCGACTCGAAGGACAACCGCGGTTCCTATCTCTTCAACTTCGGCGGCCTCTCGGAGAAGACCGTCGATGACTGGATCGGGCTGGCCAAAACCCTTGGCATAACGCAGATAGACTTTCACGGCGGAAGGTCCTTCCGTTTCGGCGACTGCACCCCCGACCCGGAGACCTACCCGCAGGGCCTTGCCAGCATGAGGGCCGTGACCGACAGGCTCCACCAGGCCGGGATCCTTGCCGGCCTCCATACCTATGCCTTCTTCATCGACAAGCGGTGCCCGTGGGTGACGCCCGTGCCGGACGCGCGCCTTGCCAAGGATTCCACCTTCACCCTCGCCAAGCCCCTTTGCCCCGAGGACACCGATGTGCCGGTCCTGGAGTCGACCGAGGGGATGTCGGCGATCACCGGCTTCTTCGTGCGCAACAGCGTGACGCTACAGATCGATGATGAACTGGTCATCTATGCGGGAGTGCGAAAGGAACCGCCCTGTGCCTTCTCCGGATGCACGAGGGGAGCCTATGGCACGCGCGCGGCTACCCACAGGCTCGGTGCAAAGGTCCACCACCTCAAGGAGTGCTTCGGGCTCTTCGTCCCAGACGGCGACTCAAGCCTGTTCGAGGAGGTTGCGGCAAGGACCGCCCGTGCCTTCAACGAGGGTGGTTTCGACATGATGTACCTAGATGCCCTGGACGGCGAGGATGTTGTGGGCGGGGCCGAGAATGGCTGGCACTACGGATCCAAGTTCGTCTTCGATATCTGGAAGAGTTTGCAGAAGCCCGCGATCATGGAGATGAGCACCTTCCACCACCACCTCTGGTACGTGCGCTCGCGCATGGGGGCCTGGGATCATCCCAACAGAAGCCACAAGAGGTTCATAGACATTCACCTTGAGGCCAACGAGGATTGCCGGCGGATGTTCCTCCCCGCGCACATGGGGTGGTGGGCCTTCAAGACTTGGACGGGACCCCAATCCGAGCCCACCTACGCCGACGACATCGAGTACCTCTGCTGCAAGTGTTTGGCGACGGACACCGGCCTATCGATTATGGGGATCGACCCGGAGAAGCTCACGGCAACCCCCGGGCTGGCAAGGCTCGCCGAGATCATGAGGACCTACGAGGAGCTACGCAGGGCAGGGCACTTCCCGGAATCCATCAAACAGAAGCTTCGGGTACCCGGGATGGAGTTCAAGCTGTCTCGGAACCCCGGTGGCAGATGGGAGTTCAGGCCGATTCAGTACGTCAAACACAAGGTCCAGGGGTTGGCCGACTGGACGAGCACATGGAGCGTGAGAAACCCGTACGCGTCACAACCCGCCAGGTTGCGCATCGAGGCGCTCATGTCGGTGGAACCCTATGATTCCGAGAGGGCCATGGCCATCGCCCAATCGGCGGAGGGATGGGGCGAGGCCAAGAGTGCCGACTCCAAGATAGAGGCATCACTCCTGCCCTCAGCCGAGTTGACCCCGGCGGGAACCACGAGCTTCCGGTACTGGGCGCACAGCAAGCTGGCTGAGAGAAGGGGCGCATGGACCGCGGTGGAGAAGGTGTTCCGGCCGCCCATTGACTTGAGCGGGCGCCAGGGCATGGGAGTCTGGGTTCACGGAGACGGGCAGGGCCAGATCCTGAACATCCAGCTGAAGAGCCCTGAACACTTCATCCCGGCCGTTGGCGAGCACTACATCGACATCGATTTCGTCGGCTGGCGCTACTTCGAGATCGTTGAACCCGAGGGCGAAAGGTACAGCGAGTACAGCTGGCCCTATGGCTCACCGTACACGATATACCGGGAGTCCGTTGACTACCGCGCGGTCGAGTCGCTGGGCCTCTGGTACAACAACCTTCCGCCTCGCAAGACGGTCAACTGCCTTATCGGCCAGGTGAGGGCGTTGCCGCTTGCCAAGGCGGAGGTGGTGAACCCCGCGATCACCATTGGGAGGAGAACGCTGACCTTTCCCACCCGGATCGAGAGCGGATCCTACCTTGAGTTCAACCCACCCTCGGACTGTCATCTATACGGCCCGAAGGGCGAGCTCCTGAAGGATGTTGAGCCCCGAGGATCTCCTCCCCTACTGAAGCGGGGATCGAACCGGCTCAGGTTATCCTGTGCCCCTTCGTCCAGGATATCCCCCAGGGCCAACGTCACCCTCATCAGCGAGGGGCAGCCCCTCAGGCAATGAAGGCAAGACCTATGTCCTGGCACACAAACGTCCGCGACCTGGGCGCCACAGGGGATGGGGTAGCGAAGGACACCGTGCCGGTGCAGGCCGCCATCGACGCAGCGGAGAAGCAAGGAGGAGGGACCGTCACCTTCCCTGCGGGCAGCTACCTTTGCGGCACGATCCATCTGAAGAGCAACGTCACGATCCATCTGTCCGCCGGCGCCATCATGCTCGCAAGCAAAGATGAGAAGGACTTCGATCCCTATGAGACGCTGCCCTTCACCCCTGTCAACGACCGCGAGACGACCTACTTCCACTATGCCCTGCTGGCGGGAGAGGACGTACACAACGCATCAGTCATTGGCGAAGGTGGGATCGATGGCAACCGCTCCAAGCGGGAAGGGCCCAAGCCCATTGCACTGAAGAGATGCCAGCACATCACGATCCGAGGCATAACGATCACAAACGCCCCGAACTACTCCATCAGCCTGCTGGGATGCGACCACGTGGAAATCGACGGTGTGCAGGTGCTGAACGCCTACTCCGATGGGATCGACCCGGATAGCTGTCGCTTCGTCCGCATCTCGAACTGCCTCATCGACTCCCACGATGACGCCATATGCGCGAAGGCGAGCATGGCACTCGGCTACAGACGCTCCACCGAGCAGCTCGCTGTCACCAACTGCATCCTGAGCACGGAGTGCAACAACATCAAGCTGGGCACGGAAAGCAGCGGTGACTTCAGAAACATCGCGGTCAGCAACTGTGCCCTCTACAGGCGTTCCGCGGGTGCGCGGCCGGCGACCTCGGGGGTGGCCATCGAGTCGGTTGACGGGTCCAACATCGATGGCGTGGTCGTCTCCAATATCACCATGCAAGAGGTCCGGGCGCCGATCTTCATCAGGCTGGGAAATCGGGGCCGAGGGATGAACCCGCCGGTGCCGGGATCCCTGCGGAACGTTTCCATCTCAAACGTCGTGGCCAGCCTGAGCGACCTTCCCACACCCATCATGGGCGTCCCGGGGTCGCCGGTGAGGGGCGTGAGCCTGTCCGATCTCAACATCACTGCGAAGGGAGGCGGCACATTCACGGGGCTTGACCTGCCGGAACATGTCAACGGCTATCCCGATGCGGACGTGTGGGGGAACTATCCCGCTTATGCGTTCTACTGCCGGCATGTGGAGGGGCTAACGCTGAGCAACGTCCGCGTGCAATGCGTGTCGGTGGACCCAAGGCCGACCGCCATATTCGATGACGTGGCGGACGTTGACATAGAAGGGCTGAAGATACCTGCAGGTACCGGCGAGCACCCCAGGATCCTGCTCAACGATGCCACTAGGGTCCTTGTTCGCAGCTGCGCATCGTGCGTCGACAAGACTCGGTTCGTCTTGGTCAAGGGGGACCGGTCCCGAGGGATCAGGCTGTATGGCAACAACCTAGCCGGGCCCACCAGACACAAGAGACAGTAAGCGCAAGAGAGCGCGCGGAGCGAACGATCAAGAGATGGGCCCCTATGGAATGGTGGGCGGTACCATCAACTGCCGCGTCGGGGGGGTTGGAATGTCCTTTATAAGGACCTGCGGCCTCCGTTAAATCGTGGGTCGCCCGCAAGACCTTCGATCGCACACGCGGTGACAAATAGAAAAAAAAGATCGCGACTCCATCCGCGACCAGGGGAGCTGTCAGATGCCACTAAGGTCTGGCCTAGAGGCGATAGTAATCCTACTGTACTGCCGTGGCAGCAAGAACAAGCTTGCAGAACCTATCCGGGGGATTACGAAACTGGACAAGCTCCTTTACCTTGCCGTCAAAGAAACTGCTATCGGCCTACTCCTTGACAAGGAGCTGGAATTTGAGGCATACGATTATGGCCCATATTCAAGCCAGGTCTACGATGCCATCGAGACGCTCAAGGACGCCGGTCTGGTAGCCGTAGGGACCGAGCCTTGCGTGACCTACGATGAGGTTTCCGATGCGGATCTGATGGACCGAGAGGTGGCAACTGAACAGGAATCTATCCCGCTCAAGAGGACAGAACTCCAAGTCTACCGACTCTCAGAATCTGGCATGAAAGCTGGCAGCAGGCTCTTCGAGCTGCTCACGCCGGAAGAACGAGAAGGCATATGCTCAATTAAGAAGAAGTTCAATGCTGCTCCACTCAAGCATCTGATCGAATATGTCTACAAGAACTACCCGGAAAGCACCGTCAAGTCCAAAATAAGGAAGACGATACTGGGTCAGTCAAGGTTCGGTTCAAGACCGAACATGAAACCCTTCATCAGAGAAGAAGAAGACTTCCGCATGTAGGACCGTGCAATGGCCAATCACATAATCGATACCTATGCATGGGTCGCATACTTCTCTGGTACTCTGGGCGAGAAAGCTGCCAGATGGATCATCGAAACGGGCAATAACCAGACACCAACCGTCGTTCTTGCCGAACTCAAGAAGAAGTATGTCCAGGAACATCTCGAGCACTTTGACAAGGACCTGGCCTTCATCAAGAGAAAGAGTTTCATTGTACCGCTAGATGAGATGACGGCAGTGAAGGCGGGAGAGATTAGGGCAACAATCGAGATAGAAGAGATAGGCATAGTAGACTGCGTTCTCCTCGCCCTTTCTAGACTGACAGGGTTGAAAGTGCTGACCGGCGACGAACACTTCAAAGGGTTGCCCGAGGCCAGAATGATCAACGAGGATAACCACAAATGATCTCGGAAGAGGCGATGAGCACTGTTGTGGAAAGATTCCTGAGGGACCGGGGATTCGATGTCCTTCCGCAAGTGCCTCTGAAAACAAGGCGGATAGACCTAGTTTGCGTTTCTCCCGAGCGCCCGCAGATCACGGCGATCGAGCTCAAGGTGAAGGATTGGAAGTCTGCTTTCCAGCAGGCCATGCGCTACAGACTCTGCGCCGATGCTGTCTACATCGCTCTCTGGCATGACCATGTACACAGAGTCCCGGGGACCCTGCTTGGAGAACACGGCGTTGGTCTGATGAAAGTAGACAGTTCTGTCGAAGTGGTTCAGCTGGCGGGGAGCAATCACTCCATTCAGCCGTCTTTGAGGATGAGTATTGAATCGTACCTGGCCAAGAACAGGCTGTATGTCGGGATAAGGAAATAGCAGATGTTGGTCAGAATGACAATCATGCGCAACTTCTACAGGCTGGGGGTGGCTGCGGAGAAGACCTTGCTCACCAAGAATCCGGGGCTCTACCAAGGCGTTGTCATTGCCGCCCACTACCTGACGTACTTCCAGACTTCAACGGAGAACTTCCTTGCTACTGTTGGGAAACCGTTCTTCGTCGACCCCATGACCTACGTCTTCGCGAGACCTATGAGCCTCCTGATGAAGGAAACTGGAAGCATGAAGGCGACATTTGAGAGGCTTTCGCGAGTCCATGGTAGGAAGCTAGCACGGATAGTCTCGGGAGGAAGAAGTCTGGCTCCGAATGATTTCATGAGGAACGGCAACTGGAACCGTGAGCTCATGACCGAGATCTCCGCAAGTGTCATTCGGTTCCAGACCAGATTGCTTGCCCTGCAGAAGTTGACCACACTCGAACGATTGCTGGGATTGGCTGACCAACCGATCGCGAGACAGACCCCCCATCTTCTCTGCCTCATTCCCCCATACTTCTACGCGGAAAGCCTGGCCGATGACTGGTACGGCATCTCTCTGGAATTGGCTGCAACCGCCAACGAATTGAAGGAGAACCAATCATTGTATCCTGTGGTATGCATATCGAAGACCGTTCTCCTATCACAAGATCTGATGAAAATAGCCGATGACTACAAGGAATACGACGGTGTGATGCTTTGGGTGTCCGGCTTTGAGGATGACCGTGAAGGCCCAGACTATCTAGGAGGGCTCGCGGAGCTCGTGAAAGCCTTCAGGGACAGAAACAAACCCGTCTATTCCATGTATGGCGGCTACTTTCATATGCTCCTCTCAAAGCTAGGCTTGACGGGCTTCTGCTCATCGATATGCTACGGCGAGAGCAAGGATGTAGACCGTCGGGCGACGGGAGGCGGGTTCCCTCTCAGGTACTATCTTCCCCACCTGAAGACCAAGGTCTCCGAGATCGATTCCCGAGCCTACTACTCTACTTACGCAGATCATCTATGTCGGTGTCGCGTCTGCTCCTCAATAGCAGAAAGGATACGAAGCGAAGGAATCACCAAAGCCGAGGTAAGTCGGTTGATCGACAGGTTTTTCCAGATTCTTGACATGGAACTAGCAAAACAACACTTCATGGAATGCCGGTTCATTGAGTTGAGCGATTTGGCAACATGCGATCTGAGGAGTAGGCTCGATGATCTACTGTCTGACTACAAGCAGCTTGAACCCCTGGCGCCGCGCTTTGGAAGGAGCTTGGATCCGTCCCACCTCAGAACTTGGTGGGAAGTTCTCAAGGATTCCGCCTAGGACCCAACAGGCCGGCGCCTTGGTGGAAACCTTCGAAATGCCTGTCCCGAGAAGCAGTCGGTTCAAAGACCACGAGTGGACAGCCTCCCCAATCTCGTCTCTGGGACTGTGACTTGCCAAGGGAAAATATTTCAGACCACTTCTTGAGCGCGTTGAGCCTATCCGTGGGTGGCAGGGCATGAAACGACTATCAGTAATCCCAGAGAGATGTTCCGGATGTAGGATCTGCGAGCTTGTCTGCACGGAACAGCACTTCCACGTCAACAATCCGAAGAAGGCCGCGATCAGGGTCGTGGCGCTTTACCCCAACCCCGTTATCCGGGCCCCCATAGTCTGCAGGCAGTGCGATGACCCCGAGTGCGCCAAGGCCTGCCCGGTCGATGCTATAAAAATCAATGATGGCCTGGTCACGATTGACCCGGAGCTTTGCACGAACTGCCTTGCTTGCGTGGATGCTTGCCCCTATTCTGCGATCTTCACCCACGCCGATATTCCGACCCCCATCAAGTGCGACCTTTGCTCAGGGTCGCCAAGATGCGTTGCTGCCTGCCCGAAGGCAGCGTTGGAGTTGGCGGATCAGGTCAAGGACCAGCCCCAGGTTGCGGGCAAGGGCATCGAATACGCACCTTTCAGGAAACTCCATGTGCAAGGTGAAGGCGCGGCCGAAAGGGTCATCAGGTATGCGGACGGAGGCGGGTCCCGGTGAAGCCCAGGGGCGGCTATTTTAAGAAGATCCTGAACGTCGACCTGTCGCGGGGCACTGCCAAGAGGGGGGACGTGTCGGACGAGTTCGCGCTCAAGTATGTGGGAGGCAGGGGTTGGGGAGCTAGGATCACATGGGATAACCTCCAGCCCGGCATTGATCCCCTTTTCCCCAGCAACCTGATCACGATCGCCCCCGGCCCCCTCAACGGACTCCTGGTGCCGGCATCCGGGAAGACCTCCTTCTGCTGCATCTCCCCTGCGACCGGGTTGTACGCCGACAGCAACATGGGCGGAAGCTTTGGAACCGAGATGAGGATGGCCGGGCTGGACGCTCTCTCCATCAGAGGCAGGGCGGCCAAGCTGTCCTACCTCTGGATCGATGATGATCGGGTCGAGATTAGGAATGCCGAGCGGCTCAGGGGGACGAGCGCGACCGAAACGGAGCGAACCCTGAAGGACGAGCTGGGCGGGGAGGATGTCCGCGTGGCAACCATCGGCCCCGCAGGCGAGAACGCCGTGGTATTCGCCACGGTCAACTCCGACTGGGGCCGCAACGCAGGAAGGGCCGGGATGGGCGCGGTGCTAGGGTCAAAGAACCTCAAGGCCATCGCCATAACGGGCACCCACGACCTCCCGGTCTACGACATGGAGTCGCTGATGGAGGTGAGCAAGAGGGCCTTCGACTACCTCATGCACCACACCTCGATGAGGATCTGGCAGCGCCAGGGGCTGATGACGGTGGTGGAATACGCAAACACAGTCGGCTTCCTGCCCACCAGGAACTTCGCGGATGCGCACTTCGACGGAACAGGCAAGATCAACGGGGATGTCATGGAGTCGACCTACAAGATCGGGGACTCGGCCTGCTTCGCCTGTCCGATGTGCTGCGGCAACATCTGCGTGGTGAAGTCCGGGCGCTGGAAGGGAACGGCGTGCGAGGGGCCCGAGTACGAGACGGCCGCCATGTTCGGCCCAAACCTCGGGGTCGATGACTTCTCGTTCATACTGAAGGCCAACGAGCTCTGCGATGCGCTGGGGATCGATACCATATCCACTGGCAACCTCATAGCCATGGTCATCGAGGCAAACGAGAAGGGCTTCCTTGGCAAGCAGGACATGGACGGCCTGGAGATCGGCTGGGGCAACCAGGAGGGCATCATCCGGCTCATGGAGATGATCGCCCGGCGCGAGGGCATCGGGGCCTACATGTCCAGGGGCTCCAAGGGCATGTTCGCGAAGTGGCCAGCGCTCCAGAGGATCACGGTCCAGGTCAAGGGGCTGGAGCAGTCTGCATACGATTCTCGCGCCAGCATGTGCATGGCCTTGGCCTATGGGACATGCGACATCGGGGCCCATCACAACCGGGCCTGGCCCATATCCAAGGAGCTCCAGATGGGCAAGGACTGGGGCCTGAAGGAGAAGGTGGACCTGGTATCGTACCATCAGGCGGTGAGGCCCCTGTTTGACATGCTTGGCGTTTGCAGGCTTCCGTGGATCGAGCTGTCGATCGACGAGAACCTCTACGCTGAGATGTACTCGGCAGTAGTCGGGATCCGTTTCACGCTTCAGGACCTTCTCCAGAGGTCAGAAGCCGTTTATGATCTGACGAGGGCAATAAGCGTGAAGCTTGGCGTGCGCAGGGCCGACGACTATCCGCCGCCCAGGACCTTCAAGGATCCAATCATCTCCGGACCTTTTGCCGGGAGGACGACCGATCCCAAGGAATACGAGGCGATCCTGGAGATGTACTACCAGAGGCGGGGCTGGGATCCAAGAACCGGGATACCGAAGAGGGAAACCCTGATTAGCGACGGCCTGCCCGATGTAGCCGACGATCTGGAGCGAACGTTAGGAGCTACGAGCTAGATGAGGATTGGATTTGTGGGCGGAGGAAAGCTCGCGGAGGCCATGATCTCCGGTTTGATACAGGCCGGCGTCGCCAAGGCTGATGAGATAGCCGTGTCGGATATCGACCCCACGCGCAGAAAGCTCCTCAAGCAGAGGTTCTCGGTTTCGGCCACTCCGGACAATTTCAAGGCCGTGATATCTTCGGATGTTGTCATCCTAGCGGTCAAGCCCAACGTCCTTCTCCCAGTGCTCAGGGAGCTGGACAAGACGGTGACGGCCAAGCTCGTGATCACGGTGGCGGCGGGCATCCCCATATCCCGGGTCGAATCGGGCCTGCCCGAAGGTACCCGCGTGGTCAGGGCCATGCCAAACATCAACTGCGCCGTCCGCGAAAGCTGCACGGCGCTGTGCGCGGGGACGCACGCCGGCGAGCGAGACATGAAGGTTGCCGAGGCCATCTTCGGAGCGGTTGGAATGACCTTCAGGGTCGAGGAGGGAAAGATGGACGCCGTCACCGCGCTCAGCGGAAGCGGGCCGGCCTACGCCTTCGTCTTCATCGAGGCGCTATCGGATGCGGGCGTCCTGCATGGGCTACCGAGGAGCGAGGCGACCCGCATGGCGGCCCAGACGCTCCTTGGGGCAGGGAAGATGGTGCTCCAGTCAGGGCTGCACCCAGCCGAGCTGAAGGACAGGGTCTGTTCGCCCGGAGGCACGACGATCGCCGGGATCAAGGCCCTTGAGGATGGAGCGTTCCGGGCAGCAGCCATGAGGGCCATATCCGAGGCCCACCGGAGATCGAAGGAACTGTCCCTCTAGGGGAGCTCTGCGGACTCAAGCTCCAGAAGCTTCCTCTTCAGCCACACATGTTCGCCGAAGCCCCCGAGACCGTGCTTGCCGACGACACGATGACAGGGCACGAGGATAGGTATCGGGTTCAATGACATGGCATGGCCAACGGCCCGCCAGGCCCTGGATGACATGGACTCTGCAAGGCCTGAGTAGCTGATGGTCTTGCCGTAGGGTATCTCCATCGCCCTCAGAAGCACGGCCTGATGGAAGGAACCCCCCACTCGTCGTATGCGGTCTGCCTGCTTGTCCCTGTGCGAGAAGCTGGTTCTCTTGCCCTGAAGATACTCGGAGATCTCCTTGGATGCGGGGAGAACGTATCGACCTTTCCATGGCTTGATGCGCCCCGGAAGGAAATCCACCCGCTCAACCCAGCCGTCCGGCCTGCCCCAGACCTCAACCGTTGAATCCAATGCCTCGCCTGGCACCCATTCATGCAGAACGTTCACCGAACATACCCCTGGGATCCTCTCTGGCCACCATGGAGGAGCTCTTCTCTGCGAGCCCTGCGGCCTCTTATGGGTATCCCATTTACCATTTCCTGAGAAGGACCGAAGGTACGGATGCATGGCCGCCCCCCCCCGGGCGTGGTATGAGAGGGTGCACTTTTTTAGGCTGGACGAGGAGTTGGCTTCGCTTGCATCTTTCGAGATTCACCGTCGCACTTGTCATAGCCCTGATCTCAACCGCGGTTGCCAGGGAGGAAAGGAGGGACCCCGGGTCCGGCCGGGTTAGGGTGCTGTACTGCGGCGACACCACGAGGGCAAGCTACGCCATGCTGGTCGACCCCGTAATCCTCCCCACCTTCGTTCCGTCCGCGTGCCTGACCAAGGGCGAGGAGCTGAACAGGTTCATGCGCCTGTACATGTCCCGCACCTACGATCAGTTCGTCGGGCAGTATGATCTCATCAACCTAGGCGACCAGCAGGTTGACCACTTCCCACCGAGGTATCTGAACTGGTTTGCCGATGGTGTGATCGAGCAAGGCATGGGCCTCACCATGACGGGGGGCATCGGCGGGTTCGGCGGCGAGCAGTCCATGGGGATAAGCTCATGGGAGCCCACGCCGGTCGGCGACGTGCTCCCGGCCACGAACATGCAGACCAAGACCCTTTGGAGAAGCTACAGACTTGCGGTGCTTGAACCCGACCACCCAACGATGAAGCCGCTTCCCTGGAAGACCGTTCCGTTGCTTCACGGCCTGGGGATGGTCGAAACCAGACAAGGCGCAGCGACCCTGGCACAGGCCGGCCTTCCCGAGGGCTACCCGGTGATGATCTGGTGGGATGTCGGCAACGGACGTTCCTACGGGTTCACCTCCTGCCTAGGCGGCGGCTGGGGCTATGACTTCATAAAATGGGAATACTACATGGACTATGTCGACGGCTACCTCTACTTCACCGCAGGCTTGAACGTCCCCCAGGATCTCACCCTCGTGCACGGCATTCGGAGCAACCTCAAGCAGTACAAGGTGTCCAAGGCGATGATGTTCTCGCTTCTGGATTTCGTGGACAAGATGGGGGCGAACACCGGTGGGCTGGAACAGGAGATATCGGGGGTCGACTCCACCATCGCGAATGCCGAGGCCACCTACATCCATCAGAACTACGAGGACTCGTTGGCCATGACCAAGGAGGCCCTGGAAAGCCTGGATGGTTTGGATCGGAAGGCCATGGAGCTCAAAGACCGCACCATGGTTTGGACCTACATCATAGAATGGTTCACCGTCGGCGGCGTATCGGGCCTGGTCGGCTGGCTCGTCTACGAGTTGATGATAAGGAGGAGGCTGTACCGAGAGGTCGAAAGCACCAGACTGGGGGCGGGAATGTGGAAAGAGAGCTGATCGGAACCGTCGCGATCGCGGTCGTCGCGTCGCTTGTTGCGGCGCCTTTCTTCCTGGGCTGGGAAGCCGAGGAGCCGGTTAGGGTTCTGAAGAACGAGTACCCGACAAGGCTGTCAGTGGCCGCCTCCGACTCGGTGGGCGAGAATGCCTTCGAGCTGGGATTGGTGGCGAACAGAGAGTTCGTCAGAGTCGAGGTTGGCTTCCGATTTCTCTACGGACAGAACCTCACGAAATCGAAGGAAGCAAAGGTCAATGCGACATTGGGACGAATCCTCACGCTCCAGAGGATAATGCCCTCCGAATCACAAGCCGTCAAGACCGGATACGTTACCTACAACGGCACGAGGGCCAACTACACCCTCTATGACTTTTCCGCCAGCCGGTCGGTTCCTCCCGGAAGCAACGTATCGACCTTCCTCATTGTCGGCGATGGCTCCGAGGTCCTTGCATGTTTCTACGGGGTTGCAGACCTATTCCCCGAGAGATCCGCAGGCAGCCTGATCGAAGCGACCATGACAAGGAGCGGAAATCGAACGCACTACAGCAGGCAGGCGCTCGCCGGCGCGCAGGCCCTGCCGATCACCAGCTTGCCCAGATCCCCCTTCATGTTTGACCGGGTAGGGAGGGGCGAGACCATCGAGATTTCCTACCGGTCAGACGCATTCTATGCCCGGCCCCAAGGCGGCGGCGCGGTCCGGGTGATAGAGGTGGACTGCGATGGAGTTCAGGAGGCCCTGATCTTCAATTTCATGGGCTGACCACCTTTCCATCTTGGCCCTCCAGGGGCGACCATCCTCATCCTCCGGGGCTCAACATGGGGGTAGATTCACACTGAGGGAAAGGAAGGTGGATCCTGACCTCCGGCAGCCGCCGAAGCGAGGATCGCGGAAGGGGTTGGAAGCTGGAAGCTAGGAAACCCTTTTAGGCGGCAGGTCCTCGGAGCCCGCAGAGGCAGAGTTGATGTCCCCCTTTGTGAACGTGGAGGATGTGCCCAAGCACCCCGGCCTTGCGATGGCCAAGAAGCTTCTGGACCAGAACGTTCTCGGGATGAAGGGAGGCAACGCGGCCATGCCCAACGCGGAGAGAACGAGCATAATCGTCCAGACATACTCGCCCGGCGGCGCCCACGATCCGCACTCGCACCAGGACAGGGAGCAGGCCTTCCTTGTCCTAGGCGGAAAAGGCCAGATTCACATAGGCGACAAGGTCTACCCGCTCGAAAAGGGCTCCATAGCCTATGTCCCACGAAACATTCGCCACTTCACCGAGAACACGAGCAAGCGGAACCTGGTCATGATGCTGATCGATGTCAACCTGGGCTAGGGGATCAGGACCGTGCGCGAGCCGGGTGCTTTCCTGGCCCGTGCCTGTGCCCTGGACTGCATCTCCCTCTCCAACTCGGCCAGCAATAGCTTGGCCTGCGAGATGGCCTCGGCCGCGCCCCTCCAATCCCCCTTTCCCGTCAGCACCACGAGGAGCTCCACATTGTGCATAAGCCTTCTCATGCTTTCTTCCAGATGGCTCCCCCCTCTCATGGATGTTCGAAGACGAGGCCCAGGGTGGTGTTCTCAACCTTCGAAGCCTCGATGTACCGGCCCTTCACCCGATAGTCGGTTATCCTTTTTCCCTTGGTCCTGATCGTGCCCTCAACCTTCACGTCATCTCCCCAGCGCACGTAGCACAGGAAGTCGCACTTGACCATGATCTGCTCATCGCCCGCCTTCGCACTGAAAGCGGTGTGGAGGGTTGCAGCGGTCCCCCATGTCAGGGGCCGACCCCATACCACCCCGGTAAAGGTCGCCATGGACCATTCCTCCTCCCTTGCGGTTATATGTGTAAGTCGGGACGGGTCCGCTGCCTTGGGAAAACTTCAGGCTCCCGTTCATCATCTGGCCCTTGTGACGAGAACCTCCCTGTATAGTCTCCTCCTGATCATGACCGCCCAGAGAACGGTCCCACACGCAAATGAGGTGCCCAGAATCGCGAACCATTCTATCACGTACACCCATAGCATCGCCCGATCCTTCAGCTTGAGGGCCGCAGCTTCAATCTCCCCAATGGCCTTGGCGGCGTCGCCCAGGACCGAAAGCGACCCCTCATAATCCTGTCTCACATACGACGCCTCGGCGGAGCTCACCATTTCATCGACCTCCGCAACCCGCGACTCCAACTTTCCCGTGCTTGCGCCGAAGCGGTCCACGAAATCGA
>Ga0315307_1000547_pt1 | contig 16215 bp, 14 predicted proteins | sample TDP2_MG_FD_203079 | JGI IMG/M metagenome (GOLD analysis project Ga0315307, IMG submission 203079) | Freshwater sediment microbial communities from Lake Towuti, South Sulawesi, Indonesia - TDP2 | ecosystem: Environmental > Aquatic > Freshwater > Lake > Sediment | place: Indonesia: South Sulawesi... | reverse complement strand
CGCGGCCGCCACCAAGCCTGGCCTCATCAAGGTCGCGGTGCCCCGCTACATGCTCCCGCGCCGCGACATCTGGGTACGCATCAAGTCACTAGCCGGCTCTCGGATCGAGGTGAAGGGCTACCGCTACCAGGCGATGGTCATCCAGAAGGAGTGGCGTGGGCCCGTGCTCGGGCAGAGCCGCTACCTCGCCGTGGTCAGCCGGTCCCCGGACCTGCGCTTCGATCTCCGGGATGTGGGCGAACTGATCGCCGGCGGCCGCAGCGAGGTCAGCCTCGTGCTGGTCAACCAGGGGGCGAGGCGCAAGCTTGCGGTCGCGGTCCTGATCCAGAAGGGCAGCGAGCTGGTCTCCCGGCCGGAGGAGGTCTTCTTCCTGGCCCCACGGGGCGTCCACCTGGTGGCCCTGCCGTACGCGGTGCGAGAGAGCGGCGAGCATCTCTTGAAGATCACCTGCCGCGACGCTGACACGGACGACCTCCTGCTGATGCTGGAGGGCCCTTTCACCGTGCCCGTGAGCCCGTAGGCCATCGCTCGCGCGGCGCGGCAGGGGTGCCGGGTGGTGCGTCCATCGGCGGTTTGCCCTGTGCTTTACGGCTTCCCGAAGCCGGCCATCCCGCTCCCAGGGTCATTTCGCTGTTCGCTACATGAATGAACAGGACGGTCTTCCTGTAGGGCGGGGGCACCGAACCCCGGCTTGGCAGAACGGCCGGCGGGCATGCGGAGACATGCCCGCCCTACAGAAAGGCCACGGCCCGCGGGCCCTTCGGCTTCGCCCAGGGTAAACTCCGGCACGCCCGCCCTACAGAACTTGCCTTGTGGCGATGGGGGAATGGCTCTGTTCCGCGCCGGGTTCGCATTGACTTCTCTCCTGGGCGCGTCGTACAATCCCTTGAGATAGAACCGTGGAGGAGTGAGTGTGCCGATCAGCACCGCCGATTTCCGTACCGGTCTGACCATTGAGACCGATGGCGGCATCTTCCAGATCATCGAGTTCCAGCACGTCAAGCCAGGCAAGGGCGGCGCCTTCGTGCGCACCAGGCTGCGCAACATCCGCACCGGGGCGGTGGTGGACAAGACCTTCCGCGCCGGCGAGCGCATGGAGCAGGCGCCGATCGAGCGGCGGGCGATGCAGTTCCTCTACCGGGCCGGCGATGATTTCGTGTTCATGGACCAGGAGACATTCGACCAGATCAGCCTTCCGGCGGAGCGGGTGGGAGAAGGAGTGACCTACCTCAAGCCGGACGCGGAAGTGCTCGTGATGATGTTCGGTGAGGAGATCCTGGGCGTCGAGCTGCCCCACACCGTGGAGCTGAGGGTGACCCAGACTGATCCGGGCCTGCGGGGGGACACCGCTACCGGCGGCAGCAAGCCGGCGACTCTCGAGACCGGCGCGGTGGCCAATGTGCCGCTGTTCATCAACGAGGGCGACCTGATCCGCGTGGACACGCGGAGCGGCCGGTACCTGGAGCGCGTCTCCACATAGTGACCCCGGCGGAAAAGAAGGAGAGCCATGGACCTCAGGCAGGTGGAGGAGTTGATCGAGCTGATGCGGCGCTCGGGGGTTACTGAGCTCTCTCTGGAGCTTCCCGACTACAAGATCCAGATCAAGCGCGGGCCGGAGGGCGAGCAGATCACCGCTTCGGCTGAGGCGCGCACCGCGAACCCGGCGGCCCAGACCGCGGCGGCGGCCAACAAGTCCCAGGCCGGGGACACGCTTGCGGTGGTCTCGCCCGTCGTGGGTGTGTTCCACAACGGGGGCATGGTCGAGCCCAGGGAGATGATGGAGGAGGGCCAGCGGGTCGAGAAGGGCCAGTTGCTCGCCGCGATCGAGGCGATGAAGGTTCCCAATGAGGTGCGCGCGCCCGCCAGCGGGATGCTCGCGAGAGTCCTGGTGAGGGACGGGGCCCCGGTCGAGTTCGGCGAGATGCTCTTCCTGATTCAGCCGGAGGAGGGTGGTGAGGCCGATGCAGGGGAGTCATTGGTCGGGCTGGCGTAGTCGGGAGCGCGGTTTCCTGACGCTCATCGCGCTGCTGGTGGTGATCGTCATCATCGGCATCCTCTTCGCCACCCAGTTCGGGGGCCGGCCCAGCGCCACGCCGGGGGCGCCGGCCCAGTCTGGCGGCCGAGGCGGCCCTCAGACCCTCCTGGGGGCCGCAGTGGAGCGGGCCGACTCCGCCGTGTGCCGAAACAATCTCTCCCAGCTCCGCGCCGCTATTGGGGTCTACCAGGCCAATACCGGGAGCAACCCGCTGTCGCTGGCCGACCTGCAGGCCAACCTCCGGCTCAACTGCCCGGTGGGCGGGGAGCCTTACCAGTACGACCCGACCAGTGGCGCCGTCCACTGCACCCACCCCGGCCACCAGAGCTACTGATGAATCTCAGCCATTGAGGTGATGGCGAGGGCGGCCCGGGGCGCCTGTAGGGCGGGGCTACTCAGCCCCGCCGGAGCCCTGCAATGGCGGGCATAGGCAGGCCTGCCCTACAGCCAGGAGGCCCATGTTCAAGAAGATCCTGATCGCCAATCGGGGAGAGATTGCGGTCCGCATCATCCGCACCTGTCGGGAGATGCACATCGCCACCGTGGCGGTCTACTCTGAGGCCGACCGGGAGGCGCTCCAGGTCAAGCTGGCAGATGAGGCGGTGTGCATCGGCCCGCCGCCCAACCGGGACAGCTACCTGAACATCCCCAACATCATGCAGGCGGCGCTGAACACGGGGGCCGATGCCATTCATCCGGGCTACGGGAATCTCTCGGAGGTGGCCGCCTTCGCCGAGAACTGTGAGATCTGCAACATCCGCTTCATCGGCCCCTCGGCGGAGACCATTCGCCAGATGCAGGACAAGGCGAGGGCCCGCCACATCATGCGGGAGGCCGGGGTGCCGGTGATCCCGGGCAGCGACGAGACTGTGCAGAATGAGCAAGACGCGCTGGCCACCGCCGGCCGGCTGGGCTTTCCGGTGCTGATCAAGGCGGCCATGGGGGGAGGCGGCCGGGGCATCCGCATCGCTCAGAACGACGACGATCTCATCCGCAATCTGCGGCTCGCGCAGTCGGAGGCGCAAGCGGCCTTCGGGCGGGGAGACGTGTACCTTGAGAAGTACCTGGAGGAGCCCCGCCACGTCGAGTTCCAGATCCTCGCCGATGGCCACGGCAACATCATCCACCTGGGGGAGCGGGACTGCTCGGTGCAGACCCACAAGCACCAGAAGCTGCTCGAGGAGTCGCCCTGCTTCGGCCTGGGCCGGCGGGCCAGGCACCATATGGGGGAGGCCGCGGTGCGCGCCGCCAAGGCGGTCGGCTACACCAATGCCGGCACCGTCGAGTTCATGGTGGACAAGTCCGGCCGGCCTTACTTCCTGGAGATGAACACCCGCATCCAGGTCGAGCACCCGGTGACCGAGATGGTTACCGGGGTGGACCTGATCCGGGAGCAGATCCGCATCGCCTATGGCCACAAGCTGGGCCGCAGCCAGCGGGACATCGAGTTCCGCGGGCACGCCATGGAATGCCGCATCACCGCCGAGGACCACACCAATCGCTTCCTCGCCTCGAGCGGCGTGGTGCACGATCTCCGCATCCCCGGCGGGCCGGGGGTGCGGGTTGATACCCACCTGTATCCGGGCTACCAGGTCCCGCCCTTCTATGACGCCCTGCTCGCCAAGCTCATCGTATGGGCCCCCACCCGCGCCGAAGCCATCGCCAAGGCCAGCCGGGCTTTGCAGGAGTTCAGGATAGACGGCCTCAAGACCACCATCCCCTTTCACCAGCAGGTGCTCGCCAACGCCCACTTCCGTCGGGGCGACATCGCCACCAACTTCACCCAGCGCAGGATGGGCCTGGCGTGATGGCCGCGGCCCAGGGGGAGCGGCCAGCACGACCCCGCGCGGCCGGCGGGGGAGCGGCGAGCGATGGGTAAGCGAAGGAGCGGCCGCCAGCTTGCTCTCCGCACCCTCTTCCAGGTGGATGTGGGAGGCATTCCGGCGGAAGAGGCGGTCGCCCTATCCCTCCGAGCGGCCCCGGAGGCGGCCGAGTCGCAGAGTTTCGCCCGGGAGCTGGTGGAGGGCACGCTCGCCCACCGCGAGGGCATTGACCGCTTGATCGAGAAGTACGCCCGCGGCTGGACCCTGGACCGGATGGCGAACGTGGATCGCAACGTGCTGCGCCTGGCGATCTACGAGCTGCTCTACCAGCCTGATGTCCCACCCAGCGTCGCGGTTGACGAGGCCGTGGAGCTGGCGAAGAAGTACAGCACCGGGGAGTCCGGGCGGTTCGTGAACGGCATTCTCGGGAACTTGGTGCGCCATCTCGACCAGGAGCGGCAGGAGGCCAGCCCGTGCCAGCAGTGACCAAGGAGGAGCCCCGCCCCCGCCGCTTCGTGTTCACGGTTCGGCAACTGAACCAGTACCTGCGCACGCTCTTCTCCCAGGACCGCACCCTCCAGGACGTGCTGGTCAGGGGCGAGATCGGGGACCTCACCCGACACGGCTCGGGCCACTGGTACTTCACCCTCAAGGAGCAGGCCAGCCAGCTCCGCTGTGTCATGTTCAGGGAAGAGGCGGAGTCCCTCGACTTCGAGCCCACTGACGGCATGGCCGTGACCGCGCGGGGCACGGTCACCATCTACGAGCCGCGGGGAGTCTACCAACTCGTGGTGCGCGGGCTCGAGCGGCATGGAGTGGGTGACCTCTACCTGGCCTTCGAGCGGCTGCGCAACAAGCTCGCCGCCGAAGGCCTGTTCGATGAGGGCCGGAAGCGGCCCTTGCCAGCCTTTCCGAGAAGGATTGCGCTGATCACCTCGGCCCACGGTGCCGCGGTCCACGACCTGCTCACCACCCTGCGCCACCGCTGGCCGGTCGCCGACATCGTGCTGATCCCGACGCCGGTGAGCGGGCCGACCGCGCCGCCGGGCATCGTGCGCTCCCTGCATCAGCTCCGGGCCGTGGAAGGGGTCGAGCTCGCCATCGTGGCGCGCGGCGGCGGCCCTATGGAGGAGCTGGCCGTCTTCAACTCCGAGGAGGTCGCCAGGGCGATCGCCGAGGCGCCGGTGCCGGTCATCACTGGCATCGGGCACGAGACGGATTTCACCATCGCCGACTTCGTCGCCGACCGCCGCGCCCCGACACCCACGGGTGCCGCGGCCGCCGCCACCCCGGACTGGCGCGAGCTGCTGCGCCAAGCGCAGGCGACGCGGCGCCTGATCGCCCGGCGACTCGAGCGCCTGGTGGAGCGGTGCCGCCGCGAGTTGGCGCTGCTGCGGGCGCGGCCGGTGCTGCGAATGCCGCGCCTGCTTCTGGCGCCTCGTCGGCAGCATCTGGACGACCTGCTACATGCCCTGCCGCAGCTCTTGACGCGGTCTCTGGCAGAGCTGCGCCTCCGGCTCGAGCGGGCCGCAGAGAGGCTCCAGGCGCTCAGCCCGCAGGCGGTGCTGGCTCGTGGGTATGCTATCACCAGGCTGCCTGATGGGACGGTGGTGCGGTCGGCCGCGCAGCTCGCCGTGGGTGGCGCGGCCCAGGTGACCTTCCACCGGGGATCGGCCGATGTGCGGGTGGCTGCGCTCCATGAACCTGAATCGTAGGGGATAGGGCATGCGGATCTCAGTCGCATCGCGCAGCGTGCTGCCGGCTCTCCTGATCCTGGTCTCCGGTCCCGCTGCATGGGCCGGAGCGCTGGCTCCGCCCAGAGGCGATGCGGAGTACCGCGCCGCCTGGAAGGCCTTCGCCGCGCCGGCCGGCGACCCGAGCCTATCCGGCTCACTGGAGGCGCGCCAGCAAGCCCGGCTGGCCGCCATCCCCTCCATGGAAGCTGCGGCGGCGGCGGACCCCGGCAGCCTGACCTACCTGGAGTCGCTCGGCTACATCTACTTGAGCGCCGGGCAGTACGATAAGGCGCGCACTGCCATTGACCATGCGATTGAGCGCAGGCGCGACCTGCCACTCCTCTACCTGCTGCGAGGGCAGGCGGAGGCGGCGCTGGCCCAGATGGACCCGCCCCGGGCGGGTGAGCAGATCGGCCCGGCGATCACCGCGTTGGAGCGCGCCGCCCAGCTAGACCCCACCAATGCGCTCCCTCTGCTCCAGGCCGCGAGTGTGGCGATTGACCTCAACCGACCAGACCTGGCCTTGCCGCGCATCAGGCAGGCCCTGGAGCGCCCGAACCTGAAGCTCTACCGGCTCTCGGTGCCGACCGATCTGGGCCCCGACCCCGGCGCGTCGGTGCGGGCCTGGCAGTATTCTCAGCTCGAGCACTGGCTGGGACTCATCAGCCGCTGCCAGAACGTCGCCGCCTTCTGCTTCAGGCTCGGGGCGGAAGAAGACAAGAACAGCAACCTGGCGGCGGCCGAGGAGCGCTTCCAGTGGGCGCTCCAGGTGGGCCGGCTCGTCGGCGGCTCCGAGCCTTCCTTGTTCATCGCGGTGGCGCCGGCGCTCGACGTCATGGAGGACGGCTACCGCGGCCTGGCGCGGGTCACCTCGGAGCGGCTCATCCGCAGCGAGTTCCTCAGGGTGAAGCCAGCGGTGCCGCCCTCGGCTTCCTCCCCATCAGATGATCGCGAGCTGGCGAAGCTGCTCATCCGCCACGAGTTCGCCAGCAGGAAGGCATCTCCGGACCAGGAGAAGACGGCCTACCAGAAGTGGACGGGGATGGACCCGGCCCCGACGGGCCTGGATGACGCCAGGTGGACGGTGGAGACGCTGGCGAGCTTCTACCACAGGCTCACCGGCAGCGGCGGCGGGGCCGGCACAGCCGAAGGCAGGGACCTGGAGCGCTGGCTGGGGGAGGCCGGGGTGGTGGCCTTCGCCCGCGGCCAGGTGCTCAGCGCGCTCCAGCTCTACCTCCAGGAGATCGCAAAGGGGCCACCCACGGTCGAGAGCGTGCTGGCCGAGGAGGCGAAGCAGCTCGCGCCGGTGATCGCTGGGGTCGCGATCAGGTCGCTCCCGCCCCGGCCCGCTCAGCCAGAAGCGAAGCCCAAGGCGAAAGCAGCGAAACGGTCCTCTGGCTAGCTTCTTGGCTCTCGGGCCGCGTGTGGGCCGGCGGCCGCGCGGGGCTTGCGCAGCAGTGCCCAAAGGGGCCGTCATCTGGTATGATGGAGCGGCCCCCAGGGGAGCACGCGGGGCGCCCACCGACGAGGGACTGCTCAGTGGCGAGGAAGGCAGAGAAGAGCAAGCAAGGTGAGGGCTCCGGGCCCAGCTTCGACGAGGCGCTGGTGCGCCTGGAGGAGATCGCACACAAGCTGGAGAGCGGCGAGCTGCCACTCGAGGAGGCGATTGCTCTGGCAGAAGAAGGCATCAAGCTGTCGGAGCTGTGCGAGCGGCAGTTGACCGCAGCCGAGGGGAAGATCCAGCGGCTCGTGGAGCGGATGGGCGTGGTCGGGCTCGAGCCCTTGGCGCCGGAAGCGACCGAAGAACAGGAAGAGGAGTAAGCGGCTGCTGTAGGGGCCCCTGTCCTCGGGGCGACTAGGGCGGCGCGCAACCCTGATGCAGGAGATCCTGTAAGTGGCAGGGGCTCGTTTGCTAGACCGGATGGACTCACCGGCCGATCTACGCGCCCTGCGGCGAGACCAGCTCCCGGCGCTGGCCAAGGAGATCCGGGAGCGGATGGTCGCCACGGTCGCCCACACGGGCGGGCACCTCGCGGCCAGCCTGGGCGTGGTCGAGCTTGCCATCGCCCTCCACTACGTGTTCGAGAGCCCACGGGACAAGATCGTGTGGGACGTGGGGCATCAGGCCTACGCGCACAAGCTCCTCACGGGACGGCGGGAGCAGTTCGACACCCTCCGGCAGGCCGGCGGCATCTCGGGCTTCCCGCGCCGCAGCGAAAGCGAGCACGACGCCTTCGATACCGGACACGGCAGCACCGCCATCGCGGCCTGCCTGGGGATCGCCAAGGCGAGGGACCTGGCAGGTGAGCACTACGCCGTGGTGGCCGTGGTGGGTGATGGCGCCATGTCTGGGGGCATGTCCTTCGAGGCCCTCAACTACGCGGGGCACCTGAAGACCCCGCTGATCGTCATCCTCAACGACAACCAGATGTCCATCTCGCGGAACGTGGGCGCGCTCGCCGGCTATCTAAGCAAGCTCCGGCTTGATCCTTACTACCTCCGAGCCAAATCCGACTTCGAGGTGATGGTCTCCAGGCTGCCGCTGGGCGACAGCTTAATCGAGGCGGTGGATCGCTTCAAGCACAGCATCAAACAGCTCCTCATCCCAGGCATGCTGTTCGAGGAGCTGGGCTTCACCTACCTGGGACCGATAGACGGGCACAACCTGGCCGCGCTCATTGACACCCTCAATCACGCCCGCGCCCTCTCCGGTGCTGTCGTGATCCACGTGCTGACGCAGAAGGGGCGCGGGTACGTGCACGCGGAGAACGATGCCACCAGGTGGCACCGCACCGGGGCCTTCGACATCGAGACCGGCGAGCCGGTGAGCGTCTCCAGCGGCCTTTCATACACTCATGTCTTCGGCAAGACCCTTGCCGGTCTCGCCGACAAGGACCCACGGGTGGTGGCCATCACCGCGGCGATGAGAGAGGGGACCGGCCTGCGGGAGTTCTCGGAGCGGTTCCCCGGCCGTTTCTTCGATGTGGGGATGACCGAGCAGACCGCCGTCACCTTCGCCGCGGGCCTCGCCGCGCAGGGACTGCGGCCCGTCGTGGCCATCTACTCGACCTTCCTGCAGCGCTCCTACGACCAGATCGTGCACGATGTCGCGCTTCCCCAGCTCCCGGTGGTCCTGGCGCTGGACCGGGCTGGCCTGGTCGGCGAGGATGGGCCGACACACCACGGGGCCTTCGACCTCTGCTACCTGCGCCATATCCCAGGGATGATAGTGATGGCCCCGAAGGACCTGACCGAGCTAGCGGCGATGGTGGTGACCGCGCTCGAGCTGGATCGGCCCTCCGCCATTCGCTACCCGCGGGGAGAAGGGGCCAACCCGCCCGATGCGCAGCCAGCACGGCTGCCGGTGGGCAAGGGGGAGTTGCTTCGCTCGGGCGACGGGGTGGCAGTCATCGCCATCGGCGGCATGGTCGGGCCGGCCCTCGCCGCGGCGCAGCTCGTGGCGCAGCAAGGTATAGAGGCGGCCGTGGTGAACGCGCGGTTCGTCAAGCCCCTCGACCAAGAGCTGATCTGCGACCTGGCGCGAGCCTGTGGGCAGGTGGTGACGGTGGAGGAGAACGCCGCGGCCGGGGGCTTCGGGAGCGCAGTGGGGGAGCTGCTCCAGCACCACGGCCTGTGTGTTCCCCTGCTCCCTCTCGGCCTGCCGGACAGGTTCGTCGAGCACGGGAGTCGCGAGGCCCAACTGGCCGATGTGGGCCTGGACCCGAAGGGCATCGCGACGAGGGTCGCGAGCTTCGTCAGGACCGGGGAGCCCACGCCGAGCAGATAGCCCCCGCATGAGGCCGCCTGAGCTGAGCCCGGCACTCCCCGTGGCGCGGGCCTGCTGCCCGGAGGCAGTCCAGAGACAGCATGAGGCCCATCACCCGGCTGTGGTTCCTGGTGCTGTCGCTCATTCTCCTCGCGCTGGCGCGTCGCCAGCCTCTACCTCCCACGCCGGCAGCAGCACCCACTGTTCCGGCGACCCTGATCTTCACCGGCGACATCCTGCTCGCAAATCGAGCGGGCCTGCTCGCTGCTGCCGAGGGCCCAGGCGCTCTCTTGGCCGAAGTGCGGGAGCCACTGCGCCAGGCGAGCGTCGCCGTGGGCAACCTGGAGTGCGCGCTCGCCACCCAGGGCAGGCCGGCAAGCAAGGACTTCACCTTCCGCGCCCACCCGAGCACTGCGCGGGCTCTCTCCGAGGCCGGCTACGATGTGCTCACCCTCGCCAACAACCACTCCGTGGACTACGGCCCGGCCGCGCTGCTGGAGACGATGGCGACACTCCAACAGCAGGGCCTACTGGCTGTGGGCGCAGGCAGGGATCGCCAGGAGGCGCGCCGTTTCCTGGTCGTGGAGCGCGGAAGTCCGCCGGTGAGGATCGCCTTGCTCGCCTTCTCGAACATGCTGCCGGCCAGCTTCTACGCCGGAGCAGACCGACCGGGCACAAACCCGGCTCTGGCGAGCAGCATCAGGGAGGATGTGTCCGCCGCCCGGTCACGGGCCGATGTGGTGATCGTGCTGATGCACTGGGGGCAGGAGCTTTCCCCCGCTCCCTCTGCCAGCCAGCGCCAGCTCGCCGACCTGGCCGTGGAGGCAGGGGCCGATCTGGTGGTGGGCCATCACCCGCACGTGCTCCAGGGCCTGGAGCAGCGCGGGCACGCCCTGGTCGCCTACAGCCTGGGCAACTTCGTCTTCCCCAGCCGGGGAGAGTCCAGCAGGACGATGATGCTGCACTACACTGTCGGGCGCGATGGCGCCGGCCGCGCCGAGGTCATCCCCTGCGTGATCGAGGGCTTCTCGCCCCGGCCCGCCACGGGCGAGGAGCGGGAGGCCGTCCTCGCGCGCCTCATCGGCCTTTCCCGCGGCATGGACACTGAGCTGACAACCGAGGGGGTGATCGCGCTCCCGCCCCGGCCGGTCTCGGTTGACAAAGCCAGAGCCCCGGCCCTAGAATCCCGATAGGGAAGGCCGAAGGTGCCTCGCTGCCCTCGCTGCGATCAAGCTACAGATGAGGAGAGCCGCTTCTGCAAGCACTGCGGCTATCCGGTGCGGGCCCAGTCGGAGCCTGCTGACACGGATGACGATACCCTCGTGCTTCGCTTGTTCGACGAGCGACCAGAGGAGGCGTTGGCCAGGCGGGCGCGGCTCTGGCTGCTGGATCCGGAGGGCGAGCACGTGGCGCGCGCCTGCGAGTTGACGGAGGAGATCACCGTCATCGGGCGGCAGCCGGACTGCACCGTCTCCCTTCCCAGCAGCACCGTCTCCCGCCACCACGCGCAGATCCGCCAGGAGGGCAGCCGGTTCTTCCTGCAGGATCTGAACAGCACGAATGGCACTTTGCTCAACCGGGAACCGGTGATTGGCGAGGAACTGCTGCACGACCGGGACGAGATCGGCATCGGCATCTACCGGCTGATCTTCCGCTATGCCTGAGAGTGAGGCCCGACCCCTCCTGCCTGGGGGTCGCTGAGCGAAGCCGGACCTATGGGCCAGCACGCGCTTGCATTCGCCCTCGCCTTCCTGCTGAGCGTGGCGCTCTCCCGCGCCGCGCGCCGCAGCCTCTCCTGGCTGCACTCAAGGGAGCGCAAGGTCGGCAAGGAGAAGATCCATCGCCTCTTCCCCAAGCCCCGCCGGCCCCTCGGCGGCGGCCTGGCGATGATGGTGGCGGCCACCGTCGCCCTGCTCGTCGTGCCCTGGCTTTCCCACAGATCCCCCGAGCCGGCGGCACTCTGGATGCTGCCTCTCCTCTGGGTCTACGCCCTGATCGGGTTCGCCGACGACCTCAAGAAGACCGCGGGGCGGGGCATGCGGGACCGGCCCAAGTTCCTGCTGCAACTCGTGGCCGCGCTCGCCTTCGGTCTGCTGCTGTGGCGGTTCGGCGAGATAGGTCCGGTGCGGCTCCCCTTGGCCGAGGCCCCAGTTGACTTCGGCCCCTTCTCCATCGCCTTTGCGGCCCTGGTGGTCCTCGCCACCGCCAATGCGGTGAATCTCTCGGATGGTATAGACGGCCTGGCCGGTGGCGCCGCGGCGATCACGCTGCTGGGCCTTGCGGCCGTGGGCCTCGCCTTTCCCGAGCGAGCAGTCGGCGGGAGCTGTGCCCCTCTGATCGGGGCGATCCTGGGCTTCCTCGTCTACAACCTGCCTCCCGCCCGCCTCCTGATGGGAGACACTGGAGCCCTGGGTGCTGGGGCCGCCATCGCGGCGCTGGCGATCTTCGCCCAGGCGGAGTTCTGGCTGCTGCTCTTCGGCGCGCCCTTTGTGGTCAACGCCGCCTCCGTGCTGGTGCAGATGGGGACTGTGCGGGGCCTGTGGCGGGTGGTGCGCCCGCTTCGCCACCAGACCACCGAGACGGCCCGGCCCTTCCTCTGCACCCCCCTCCACCACCACTTCCAGTGGCTGGGGTGGAACGACTGGCGAGTGCTCTCTCTGTTCTGGGGCTTGGGCGCGGTGATGGCCCTCTGGGGCCAGCTCGCGCTGCGCTCGGCCCTCATCTGGTTGCTCGGCCTGCTGGCTCTGGGGTTCTTCCTGGTCGGGGCGGCACTCCAGAAGTCACTGCGAGCCAACTACTTCCTCGGCCTTCGGCCCACCCAGGGGCAGCCCCCGGCGCTCGCGCTCTACCGCGGCCTCCCAGTGGACGTGGTCGGGCTCCCCCTCCACCGGCTGCACTACGAGACCTCCATCACCGAGCAGATGCTGGGAGGAGCGAGTGTGGAGAGCATCCTCTGGCGGCCGATCACTGAGGTGGAGGCCCATGTCGTCCTGGGGAAGATCTACGCGGACCACAAGCTCTTCGACCAGGCGCTGGCCGAGTGGGAGCAAGTGCCCACTCGGAACCTGCTGATCCGGCCCAGCGTGCTGCTGCGGCTCGCCCGCGTCTACTACGGGCGGGACCGTCTCCTGGAGGCGATCAAGCTGTGGGAGCAGTTGCCTCCCTCTCGGCTCCAGGAGATGCCCAATGTCCGCGAAGTGGTGCGGAGCGCCAAGCTCCGGCTGGCCGACCTGGCCGGGAAGGCCCATCGCCAGGGGATGAGGATGATGCGGGCCGCCGAGCGGGTGGGGGAGACGCCCTCCCGGCTTGAGGCCCATCTGCTGGCCGCCCGCAGGCTCAACCAGGATCTGTTGTCTCTGCTCTTGTACGAGCGAGAGAAGCTGAGAGGGCATCCCGCGGATCCCCAGGCGGCCCGCGCCCGCCGGGAACTGCTGCTGCGGACCCGCAACATGGTGCTGGCGAGGATAGGTGAGCTGGATGCCGCGCTGGCCGTACTCGCTCGCACCGTGCCCATGCCATCAGAGGAGCAGCCGGCAGGCAGCGGAGATGCCGCAGAGCGAGCCGCCCAGGAGCTCCACGTGCAGAGAGAGAAACTGGTCGGCCTGCTCTCGGTCGCTGGAGAGGGCCGCCCCGAGATCCTCAGCGCCGCGGTGCATCCGAAGGCCTCCCGCAACGCCGTGGTGCGCCTGAGCCTGCGGTGGCCCGGCGGGGGGCCCGCCAGTGTGATCGTGAAGCGCTACGCAGCGGACCGCATCGCCTTCTTCTCGGCCTGCTATCGGCGGGAGCGGGGCGTGCTCGAGCTGCTCCACGGCTACGGCTGCGCGGTGCCCCGGGTCTATGGGGGCGAGCTGACGAGCGACCAGGCGCTGCTCATCATGCAGGACCTGGGCGACGAGACTCTGGCCGAGCGCCTCGAGGCCTCTGACGTTGCGGTGAAGGAGCAGTGGCTCCACGCCGCGGTGATTGTGCTGGCCGCCCTCCATGCGACCGCCCACGGCCACCTCCGGGAGCTGACCCGGGAGATCCAGAAGGTGGATAAGGAGGTGCTGGGGCAGGACTACTATTTCAGCGCGCTCCGCATCGCGCTGGACCGGATCGCCGCGGTGAGCAACATGGCCATCGCCGATGCCGAGTGGGAGCGGATTGCGGAGCAGGCGCGACCTCTGGTAGATTTCCTCTGCGACCGGCCGGCCGGCTTCATCCACTTCGAGTTCACGCCCCACCATCTGCTGATGAGCGAGGCCGGCCTCCAGGCCTTCGACTTCGAGCAGGCCACCATCGGCCCGGCCGAGTTCGACCTCGCCGCGCTGCTCGCTCAGCCGGAGAGCGACCTGGGTGCTGCAACCTGGGAGGCGCTGGTGCAGCATTACGCCTCGGCAACCTCCGAGGCGCGCCTTTCCCAGGCCGGCGGCGACCAGATGGAGCGCGCCGTCGCCTACGCCGCGGCGTTCAAGTGCCTGGTGTACGCAGGGGCCGCCGGCAACTTCCTCGGCCGGTTCGGAGGCGAGCACCACCTCCAGCGGTTCAGCTACTACCTGGGCCGCAGCCACGCGGTCCTGAGCCAGTGGCCCCCTCTCCGGCCGCTGGGGCTCCTGCTCGGCCCCCGCTTCCGGGCAGCCCGCGCCGCCGCCGCGGCCATGGGCGCCCCCGCGCCTCCCGCCAGAGGCGGCTGACTGGCCGCGGGACAGCCTCAGCAGGTCGTGCTCCGCGCTGCGGTAGCGCTTACCTGCTCTGACCGCGCGTTGACGCTGGCTTCTTGCCCTGGCTATAATAGCGACGGCAGGGGGGAGAGGGCCAAGAGAGTCTCGCAGTGGCTGGATTCTACGGCATCCTGCTCATCATTGCCCTGGTCGCGGTAAGCGGCCTGATCGCCTACGTGGGCGACATCCTGGGACGGCGCCTGGGCCGCAAGCGCCTGAGCATCTTCGGCCTGCGGCCCCGCCACACCGCCATCGCCATCTCCGTGCTTGCAGGGATGCTGATCACCCTGTTCACCCTTGCGGTCGCCATGGCGGTGAACCAGAACGTCAAGGATGGCTTCCTCAACATGGAGAGGATGCGTCGGCAGCAGCGTGACCTCTCCCGCGATGTGGACGGCCTGGACCGCCGCATTGGCGAGCTGGCGCACACCCGCGGCGCCCTGGAGCAGCAGGTGAAGGCCGGCCAGGCCGCGCTGGCGCAGAGCGAGCAGCGGCGGACCGATCTCCAGCAGACCGTCGCGGACCTAGACAAGCGGAAGGCGAAGCTGGAGAAGGAACTCGAGCGCGCCGACCGCGAGGTGAAGCAACGAGAGAAAGTGTTGGAGCGCATGCGCGACAGGCTGCGTTGGCTCCAGGTCAGCCTCGACGCCGTGAAGGCCACCGCCGCTCAGGCGGCGACAGAGTACGCCCTGGGACGAGCCATCCCGGTGCTGTTCGGGGCCGGGCAGCCACTGGATGTAGAGGTCTTCGCAGGTGGGCAGCCGGTCGCTGCCGCGCACCGGCAGCTCGAGGCTTTCGTCGCCCGGATCACCGCGAAGGTGACTGGGGCCGGCGCCCGTCCCGCGCCGGGGCAGAAGCAGGCCGTGGTCGTCACCAGCAGCCGGCCGATGCGCGACCCGAGGACGAATGAGATCACATTCCCGAAGTCCCATCAGGTGCTCAACGCGGTATCCGAGCGTATCCACGAGGCCTCCGGCGGGGTGATCGTGCGGGCTTTCTCGCTCTTCAACACCCGCGCGGCAGAGCCGGTCTACGTTGACTTCGAGCTGTTCGGGAATGAGCACGTGTTCAGCCCAGGGGCGGTGCTCGCCGAGAAGGTGATAGACGGGCGCCGCTCTGAGCCCGACCTGATGGGAGCGCTGGTCAGCCTGCTCCGCGACGACGTGGGCGCCAGGGCGAGGGCCAGAGGCGTCATGCCCCGGATCGGCTCCAGCCCGGGCCTGTTCGGCTCTCCAGGCGGCGCGGTGGGTGAGATGACCTACGAGGAGCTGTTCCAGGTGATCGAGAGGCTGCGCCAGGTGAATGGACCGGCGCGCGTGACCGCGGTGGCGGCCGACGACACCTGGACCGTCGGGCCGCTCAAGGTGGATCTGCGAGTGGAGCCCGTCCTCGCCGCCGCGCTCCCTCGTTAGAGACTCGGCGCCCATGGGGTAGATAACACTCGTGGGCGCACCCACGCGCCCTCACTGCCAAGGGCCAGAGCGGTGAACCAAGAGCAGTCTCTCACCTCAGTGCTCGCCGTGGACCCAGGCCGGGACAAGTGCGGCCTCGCGGTGGTGCGCCGCGATGGGTGCGTGCTCGACCGGGCGATCGTCGCCACGGGAGAGGTGGCGCAGAAGGTGGCGCAACTGATCCGCGAGCACCGCGTGGAGCAGGTGATCGTCGGCGACCGCACCGCCGCGAGGGAGGTAGTGCGGGCCCTCGCCGGGGCCGACCTACCCCGGGCGCCGGTGCTGGTGGACGAGCACCGTTCCAGCGAGCAGGGCCGGCGGCGGTTCTTCCGCGACAACCCTCGCCGCGGCTGGCGCCGGCTCCTCCCCCTCGCCCTCCAGACTCCCAGCCGGCCCTACGACGACTACGTCGCCATCCTGCTCGCGGAGCGCTACCTCGCGGAGCAGCGGCCGGAGAGGCCTCCCCAAGCATAAGGTAGAGGCATGCCTGCCGCACGCCTTCGCGGGTTGTCGCTCGCTGCGCTCGCGACAAACCCGCGCCACTGGGCAGGGTGCGGCGACCAGACCTGGCCGCCCGACAGTCTACCCGGCTTGGCCTCCGGCCGCGGTCTTTGCGGCGGCCTTGACGAACGGGGTGAAGAGGTCAATGGGGACCGGGAAGAGGGTGGTGGAGTTGTTCTCGGAGGCGACCTCGGCCAGGGTCT
>Ga0315307_1000546_pt1 | contig 16226 bp, 14 predicted proteins | sample TDP2_MG_FD_203079 | JGI IMG/M metagenome (GOLD analysis project Ga0315307, IMG submission 203079) | Freshwater sediment microbial communities from Lake Towuti, South Sulawesi, Indonesia - TDP2 | ecosystem: Environmental > Aquatic > Freshwater > Lake > Sediment | place: Indonesia: South Sulawesi... | reverse complement strand
AGCCGAGAGGGTGATGGAGTACATCAACTATCACAGCAAGCTCGAGTCTGTTGAGCTCGCGAAGAGTAAGGGGTCCTTCGAGTCCTTCGAGGAATCCATCTACAGCGACGATAAGGTCAAGCTACCTTTTGAGGCCGAGAGCGAGGAGAGGCAGTATACGTTAGACTGGAGCGAGATTAGAAAGGGAATCAAGGAACACGGTATCAGGAACGCCACCACGACAACAGTGGCGCCGACGGGAACAATTTCCATCATTGGAGGCACCTCAAGCGGCATTGAGCCTCTGTTTGCTATTTCCTTTGTTCGAGACATCCTAGGAGGGACTAGGCTCTTAGAGACGAACCAAGTCTTTGAGGAAGCTGTGAGGGAGAAGGGCATATACAGCGAGGCCCTCATGAGGGAGATAGCGAAGACGGGATCAATCCAGCTTCTCAAGGAGATTTCTGAACAGTTTAAGAGGGTATTCGTCACCGCCCTCGACGTGTCCGTAGACTATCACGTGAAGATGCAGTCGGTCTTCCAGCGATTCACGGACAACGCGGTCTCGAAGACTATAAACCTGCCATTCGAGGCGACCCCCGAAGATGTGAGGAAGGCTTACCTACTCGCCTACAAGCTTAGATGCAAGGGCGTAACCGTGTACAGGCTCGGCAGCAAGGAAGAGCAGGTACTGTACGCTGGCAGGCTACCGGAGCCTCGCGGAGGCCTTGAGAGACCGAAGGTTGTGGAGCTGGCCTTCGATGAAACGGCAGGATGCCAGAAGGAGTCCTGCAGGCTTTAGGTGCTTAAATAAGTAGAAGGCTTACCACTCTATCAGGGATATGAAGTTGGGTCTAATCTTCCTCTACACGGGTTCTGGTGGCGGCAAAACTACGAACGCCTTCGGCCTCGCTCTGAGATGCATAGGCCACGGATTGAACGCTATAGTAATCCAGTTTATGAAAGGTAACAAAGAAATCGGCGAGTACAAAGTAAAGGATCGATTGGCTCCGGAGCTTGAGGTCTACCAGTTCGGCGGAGAGAAGTGGATTAACCTTCAGAATCCAAGCCAGGAGGATAAGAGGCTGGCCGAGGAGGGCCTCGCCTTCGCTAGAAAGATCCTAACTGAGAAGAGGCCGAGCCTACTTGTCCTAGATGAAATTAATTTAGCCACCAGAATCGGCCTTCTTAAGGTCGAGGACATTCTAGATTTACTAGATAAAGTAGGCGAGGAGACGGACGTTGTGCTTACTGGGAGACACGCGCCCCCAGAGCTTGTAGACAGGGCAGATGTAGTAAACGTTATATTTGAGGTTAAGGCCCCCGATAAACTCTACACAAAACTCGGCATAACCCATTAGACCGCGTGCGTATGAAAGTGGAGTAAAAACTATCCCGAACGCGATCAAGGCAGGAGCACTAGAGCCGCAACGACACTACCATATTCTTTTGTAACCTCGATAGATTCTACCACTATCTTAATCTCTTTCAGACCCAACTTTCGGGTTTTAGCCATCTCACCTATTTTTCTACGAAGCCCCTCCTCTATCTTTTTTTCATCTTTTGTTCCATGCTCCTCTGCAATGATGCCGTATTCAACGCTGTTTTCTTTAGTCAACCACCCTAGACCAATCCCTGCACCTACAGTTTCACCGGAGACCCCATCCGCGTGTGCCATCACTACAAAGGTTATGGCGCCTGGCGTCATATCAAGTTGCGGTATCTCCTTCGCATCCTTCGGTAAGATCGAAGAGGCTAAAACCAAGTTGCAGTGACCTATACCCGCCTTGGTGAGAGCAGCATCGAATGCATTAGATGCTGAAACATCACTCACAGCTGAACCTCTTACTACAAAGAAGTATTTCGGTAACAAGGAGGCATACTTATTATCCGTCACCTTGACCACTTACCCATGAGGGATCGTTTACTCATCCTAAATATGTCAAAGGCTATTAATTTTGCTGTAAAGGTATGCGCGATCGAAGGCGGAAGAGTCAGAAATCATAACTTTTTAATAGATTTATATCCTAAATCAACGATTATAAAGGGTAGAGAGAGCCTTGACACTAAAGGATTGGGAGAGAAAAGAAAGAAAATCCCTTTTTAGAAGAATACGCGGGAGAATACGTCCAGAACCGTTGGGCGAAAAGGTCTCTAGATCTATATACAAACTGAGGGTTCTTCTGAGAAGATTGGAAGAGTCCAACAGCAGACTGCAGCAGAGAGAGACAGGTCTATTTGAAAAATGCGTAAAAGCGCAGGAAAGTAAGAACCAAGCGGCCGCGACGTTGTACGCTAACGAGTGTGCAGAGATTAGGAAGATCGTTAAGACCACTCTCAGCTCTCGATTGGCCTTGGAGCAGGTTGTAACGCGGTTAGAAACGGTCAAAAGCTTTGGAGATCTGGCATCAAGTGTGGGACCTGTAACCAACATAGTTCACGCTCTCAGAGATAAACTCGTTGGCGTCATTCCTGAGATGGCTTATGGCCTAGAAAGGGTTGGCGAAACGCTAGACGGCTTGGTGATGGAAGTTGGTGAAACGACAGGCCAACCAGTAAATCTGGAGGCGACCAGTTCAGAGGCCCAGAAGATACTTGCCGAGGCCACGGAGGTTGCAGAGCAGAAGCTAAAGGAGAGGTTTCCTGTATTGCCTGGCGTTCCGACAGCCGAGAAAAAGGTTGAGCCCACTTAGATCGATCGCACGCTTACTGGTAACATTGGATGAATCTTCTCAGTGATCGATCAAAGGTTTTCTCAACTTCTCGAGGAAACAAGCAACCAGGAAGTTCCCTATGTTGCCAATGATACCTTAGACATTCACAACATGTACCTTTTCGGTCACACGGCTCATATGTGCAAGTGCAGGTTTCCAGGTTTTCCTCAATGTTACACTCTTTCGGCACTCTTTGACAACCCTTTTTTGTGATGTTTCTAGATAATCGCTCAATATAGGGTTAGACTTTTTCATTCTGCGTAGAAACTGTAGAAAGCCTCATTCTTTCCAAATATATATGTGAAAGATGATCGTTAGAACGCCGATAGCAGCAGTGTTTACAGCTAGAAGCAACCAAGAGATTAATGGCCCATCAAATATCTGGTATAAAACAAAGTAGAAAAGCTCCAAAAACATGAAAGCTAAGATGACCTTATACTTATGCTCGAAAACCCATGTGACCTCTTTGCCCAAATCATCTTCACCATATAGCACATATGGATAGCTGATAATTTTTGCCCCATAAGTATTTAAGGTTACTTTCTATCCCTTTTATAAAACTGCTGTGAAGATTGTGACTAAACCTGAGGAAAAGGCATGGACCAAGGAGCTTGGCACAGTAAAACTATCGAGGAAACTATCGGCCTGCTAAAAACCAGTGGAGAGAGGGGCCTAAGCGAAGATGAGGCAAAACGCAGATTCAAAGAATATGGCCCAAATGAGCTGAAGGAAGAAAAAGGCGTAAGTCCACTAGGTCTCTTCATTAGTCAGTTTAAGAGCATACTTGTAATCGTACTGATAATCTCCGCCATCGTTTCTGGCTATATCGACGTGTCTATCGAGCACGAAGCCCCGATGGACATGTATCTAATCTTGGCGATAGTCCTCCTGATGACCCTTCTAGGCTTCTACCAAGAATACAGAGCAGAAAAGGCTGTCAAAGCCTTAAAGGCCATGGTTGCTCCAGAGGCAACAGTCACAAGGGGCGGAAAGGTAGAAACAATTCTTTCAAGACACCTTGTGCCGGGCGACCTAATAATATTAGATCCTGGTTCCAGAATACCGGCAGATTCCAGGATCATCGAAGAAATTCACATGAAAACTGATGAGGCACCATTAACCGGAGAGTCGACCCCAGTATCCAAAAGCCTAGAAGCACTATCAGAAGAAACTCCACTCACCGAGTGGAAGAACATGCTCTTTATGGGGACTCACGTTGTAAGAGGGAAGGGTAAAGCAGTCGTAACCTCTACAGGCATGAAGACAGAGTTCGGAAAAATTGCGAAAATGGTACAGGAAGTAGAGGAGGAGCAAGCTCCCTTAAAACGCAAGCTTGAGATCTTGGGAAGAGAGCTACTCTTGGCTTCAGTCATTGGAACTGTACTAGCAAGCTCTTTCGGCATAATATTTGGGCGGCCAGTTGTCGAAATGTTTATGATAGGTGTTAGTTTAGCCGTTTCGTGTATACCGGAGGCTCTGCCGGCAGTTCTCACTATTACTCTCGCCCTAGGTGCTAGAAAACTGGCCCAGAACAACGCCGTCGCGAGAAAACTAGCCTCGGTTGAAACTCTTGGTGGAGTGACCGTTATCTGCTCCGACAAAACTGGGACCCTCACCAAGAACGAGATGACTGTGCGGGGAATATACGCAAATAATCTGATGTTTGAAGTGACAGGATCTGGCTATGAGCCAAAGGGCAAGTTCTCGTGCGTAAACAGTCCGTCTGATTCTGTGAATGAGCACTTGAATCTACTTTTGACAATAGGGTGCCTCTGCAACAACGCGAAGCTTGAAAGTTCTGAGAAAGGATGGAGGATAATCGGAGATCCAACTGAAGGGGCCCTTTTGACAGTCGCTGCGAAGGCCGGAATATGTCAGGAGGAACTTCAAGCCAATTATCCTCGAATCGACGAGCTGGTTTTTGAGTCTGAGAGAAAGCAGATGACGACCATCCATAGAGTCAATGGAGAAATAGTTGCCTATGTCAAAGGGGCACCGGAAGTAATGCTTGAAGAGAGCACCCACATTTATGTGAACGGCAGTGTTCGAGTACTCACCAAGAGGAAGAAAGAACAGATTTTGAGTACAGTCCAGACTATGGCCTCTGGAGCATTGAGGGTGCTGGCCATGGCTTATAGGAGATTACCAGAGACGATCAAGGAATATTCTCCTGAAATCGTTGAGAGGAACTTGATTTTCGTAGGTATTGCAGGAATGATAGATCCACCAAGACCTGAGGTGTCAGAGGCTGTCAAGACCTGTGAAAAGGCGGGGATCAGATCGGTTATGATCACGGGAGACCATCAACTTACTGCTATGGCTATAGCAAAGGAAATAGGTATGGTCCACAGTGAAGAATCGAAAGTTTTGACAGGCTTAGATCTCGATAAGATGAGCGATGAGGACCTCGATAAGGTTGTTAACGATGTGGTAGTTTACGCTAGAGTTTCCCCTCAACATAAATTGCGTATCGCCCAGTCATTGAAGCGTCTGGGGCATGTCGTGGCTATGACAGGCGATGGTGTGAATGATGCACCCGCGATCAAGACAGCGGATATTGGTATCGCCATGGGCATAAAAGGGACTGACGTCACTAAGGAGGCGTCAGACATGATCCTTGCAGACGACAACTTCGCCACGATCGTGAGGTCTGTTGAGATGGGGCGTCAAATCTACCACAATATAAGGAAATACATCCGTCTCATGGTCTCCGCCAACTTTGATGAGATCTTTGAGATAACCGCATGTGCGATTCTCGGCTGGCCGATGATTCTAATACCAATACATATATTGTGGGTAAATCTTATGACGGATGGGCTACCAGCAGTGGCATTATCATTTGACCCGGCCGAGAGGGACACCATGGAATTGCCCCCTAGAGATCCGAAGGAAAGGATACTCTCAGGAATGACCCTCTTCGTCGTTGTAGCTGCCATTATCGACTGGAGCTCGAATTTCCTCGGCTTCTCCTGGATATATTTGACAACTGGGGATGTGGCAAGGGCCCGAACCATCTCTTTCACAGTTATATGTTTATTTGAATATTTTCTAACGTACAACTGCAGATCTGAAACACATTCCATATGGCGACTTGGGTGGAGAGGCTTAACCGAGAACAGAGGCCTATTCTATTCTGTCATAGTCTCAATAGGATTTCAATTGGCAATTATCTATATTCCATTCTTCAATGTTATATTCAGAACAGTGCCTTTAAGCCTCTATGACTGGCTTTTTGTGTTGGTTGGCTCTGCTTCAGGCCTCTTGGTATTACCTGAGATCTTCATGAGGCCCGCCAGATACTATGCTCAGAAAAATAAGGGCGACCATTAACCTCACGGTGATATTTGCAAGATGATTGATCTGGTATACGAATGAATATTGAAACGACTTGTCACGCGCTACCTACCTCAGTGATGAACGGCTTTTTCCGATATTGATGCGCAATTATGACAACCACCGCGATGAGACCCGATATCGCCGCAAACCTAAAAACATCTTCCAAAGTGAGAAGAGCCAAGCTCACTATCTTGAACGTAACACCGGACAAGTGACTTGGGTTCACATTTGTCCATGTTACAGAACTTTGGCTAGATGGCTCAGGTGCTCCGGGTGGAACAATTACCATAACTTCAAATGTGGCATTTCTCTCGCCCTCTATAGTGAGCGATGTCAAGTTTTCGGGAAATATGTCCCTACAGATGGTGAAGAGCTCAGGGATTGTGAATTCTGTGGTGTCCGCCCAATGCACAGGCGGTTGCAGGAAAAACCCCTCAAGGCCACATAAGGCTTTATCAGGATCACTGCTGTATCTCACTGAGATGCCACTTATTTTTAGATCTGTTTCGTAGAGAAAGTCTAATTTTTCAGCTTCAATGGCTGGCGGAAACTCATCAAGAACGTCGTTCTTCAATTCTGTCAGATCCGAATCAAAAGTGCTGACAAAAAAGGCAGTGCCATTGTGGACTAGTAAATTATCAGTTGTGGACAAGGTATACGAGGAACTCACTACCAAGTCTAATGCGGCGTCAATTTTAGATGCGATGTCCTCGGCTGCACCCCCAGGAGAGGGTAGACCCAGGAGGTTGGCAAGAATGTGAGGTAGAGCCTCTAGAAAGTTTCCATCAACTGTGACTGAAGAAGTTATTTCGGCATGGTCTGCTGCATCTACACAGTTTAAGGTCAGGTCAGAGCACTCCAACACTCCGTTAGAGTAGTAATAGACCGTGGAGTTGATGAATGATTGGTTGAAACCCATCAACTCAGCGTAATCCAGTAGATCACTCACAACGGTGTAATTTACCCAGTCTGGCAAATAGTGTATAACGGTCGAAAGCTCAATAGAAAGACTACTCTCCGTTATTTCATATTCCATAGTGATGGGATCCATTGGAATTGTTATGTACCCTAATAGTTTGACAGATGGGTAGATAACTAGGGTTCCCTCAGCTACTCTGTCAGCGTATGTGCCTTCTCCAGACAGACGGTCAAAACTGAGCTCGCCTTCCAAAGGAGTTGTATCAACAGACACACTAAAAGGGACGGGTGATGGGAGGGGAAGCGTGGTCTTCCATGTTGCTGACACATAGTCACCGTTTCTGGTGAAATTGATAGAACCGTCTATTGTAGGCCTACTTAAATCATGAGTGGCATTTTCCACCGTATATTCCACCAACAAGCTACCATTGAAGTGAACTTTGAATTTCAAGGAGTGACTCAGAGCGGGGTCTGAGGATGTGATGATTGAGGGGTTGGATGCGGCAGCTGAGTTTTCCCCTAGAAGAGAGCCTGATACGCCTAAGGATACTATTAGGAATACCACCATAATTGTCAAGAACTTCTTCACGTTTTTCCCCTTCCAGCCGGTTATATCTCAAGATGCTCTAAAGGTGTTAAACCATTTCTCATAATATCCCAAAATCTCTTTTGGTACACTTGGTTTTCTTTTCCTAAGTATTTCCCGGAAATCCTCCATCCTAATCTTACGCAACCGCCCCCCTTTCTCTGACCCTTCTGACTCAAAAACCTCTCTCACGACCTTCATTTGAACGGCCTGAAACACATCTTTAATATCACTGCCGGTGCAACCCTCAGTCATAGTAGCAAGCTCATCCAAATCCACATCTTGCGATAGTTCCAGGTTTCCTGAGTAGATCTTGAGCGTCTCTAGACGACCGCTATAATCCGGCAATGGTATGTAAATCCTCTTCTGAAACCTTCTAATGAAGGGCTGATCTAAAGCCCAAGGCTTGTTCGTTGAGCCGATAACGTATACAAACAGATTCCTTTTCTTATCAATTATGCCGTCCATCTCTTTTAAGAATTGATTACGGACCCTGGTTTCTCCTCCGACCTCGTCTGAATGAATTCCAACAAGAGAATCAACCTCATCCATGAAAATAATTGATGGACGGCCATTCTCAGACGACTTCCTGGCGACCTCAAAAAGCTGGGCCACATTTTTCTCCGATTCACCAAGCCATTTTGACATTATGGAAGCGGCGTCAATGCAATAAAATGAGGCATCTAATTCCGTAGCTGCGGCCGCAGCCAAAAGGGTCTTGCCACATCCTGGCGGCCCAAATAGCAATATCCCCCTTGGCCATCCCAATGGAAATAGATCTGGTCTCTTGCATGGATACACAATCGACTCAACTATCGCTACTTTTGCCTCACTGAGACCAGCTATGTCTTCCCATCTAACATTGGGTTTATCCCTGAGAACCATACTATCAAACTTGTCTGATTCAGATCGATCAATCGATTGCAGGTCTGATAATCTCAGATTAACTCCAGCGTCTTGGAGTTCACCGATTCTACTCTGATATAGGTCAATGTATTCTGCATAGACCTTTCTTTGTGCGGCATCAGGATAGAGAGAACAAAGCTTAAACAGTATTTCCACAGCCCTCTGATATTTCATTACGGCCATTCCTCTCAATCCCTTGCTATCTAACCGAATAGCTTCCGTCGCGTATTTTGCAGCTATTTTTTCAAGCTCGTCAGACGCGGAATGACCCATTATTCTAATCCCTCTCCGAACATCCACATTTTTCCCCAGTTCATCATCCTATCGAAATTCTTCCCTCGCTCTCCAATTTCAGTAAGACTCTTTCAACGTCTTTTGCAGAAATCCCGAGCTCCGAAGCCATTTTGGGTATGCTCACTCTTCCATTCAGTGATCTCGCATAATTGTATACCTGCTCCTCCAGCGACTGGCTCTCACTATATGTGCCTCCGCCTGCAGTGAGTGCCACAGGAATCTTCGCTTCTGGAACTTTAACGGGCACAGGCAACTCTGGGAATTTTTCTCTCACTCTTTGTTCGGCTTCTTTGCTCGCCTCCTCAAGTATCCTCGTCGTTTCCTCACTTGACTTGACCTTGAATTCACGCGTGGGGGCTCCACCAATTCCTGCAATCGATTCGCCCAACATACCGTTTACCTCATCCAGTTTGCTGGCTATAGAGGGGACAATATCTGCTATTTTTCCCCTGATATCTTGAACTACATCCGGAATGGGCGCCACAACTGCAACCACATTACTAAGTTCACTGACGGTCTGAAGCCTCAGAATAGCTTGCTCTAATGCAAGCTCACTGTAAACTATGACTTGCACTAATTTTCTAATTTCGAGACATTCCGTTGCATACAAATTGGCACGTCCTTGATCCTTTGAAGCACTTGCTTCTACACATTTCTCAAAGAGTGTTCTGTCCCTTGCTTGTAGTTTTGATGATAGATATCGTAGCTTATTGGACTGAATTTCAAGCTTCGAAATGGCTTCAAAAAGTTCTTCAGGTGAGGTCATTTGATCTCCAAACACTCTGTCTCTAACTCGTTCGATGAGAGACCTCTTGTTGCTATTCCATCTTTTGGTCATTTTACTGTTCAATCGTCTCCCTAACGGTCTTAATCAGGGTCTCATCATTCTCCAGACGAAGTGCTAACGTGGATGTGGAGCCGAGAGGCTCAGGGGCCTTTGTCCTTATCTGTCGCCTTGCTGGAATTTGAGGAACATTTTTTATGATATTGATTACGTTGTCGACATCACTCTTTTCTAAAGTTGCTTTTTCAATTCCGATTCGTAGAGCCTCACTAACGGATTTGTACTCTTCCTCGCCTAGCTCTCCAGTTACGTTTTGCATTCTAATACTTATGAGGTATTTTTCTAGGTCCTTGATCTGGGTCATCAATTTGTCCGCTTTAAACATTAACCGCTCTAGTAGTTTCTTTCCGTACTCTATTGTGTTTCTGATCGATTTTTCAAGTTGCTCGCGGGCTACTACATAATGACTTTGAGAGATCTCTGCCCTCTCGTACAATTTGTCTAAGGCCCATATTTTTCGGGATGCAGCATTAAATCGCTTTGTAAAGTCTTCTGAACGGATTTTCCAACTGTAAATGAAGATCACTGATTCATTTTTCAGTAAGAATTGCGAGGGAGGGTAACTGAAAATCTCGCCGTCTGAGCGTTGAATACCAATCTTTGTCGCGCTACCCTTTTTATCAGTATGGTACCCTATAATGCGGCCAAATATTCGCTCATAGGGGTCCAGAACCTTTTTTCCTATCGCCTCTTTGAGAAAACCTACATCAATAGACAACTCGTATCCTCTCTGACTTCAAGACAAATTTGGCTGGCAGATCACCAGTTCACGCATAATGAGACTTTATCCTTGAACTTTTGACTCAGAGCCTCCTTTGATGCTGTACGCTGTTACTTCTGGTAAACTTGGGAACCTTTCCTTTACCTTCTGTTCAGCAACGGTAGCCGCTTCCTCGAGTATTTTCGATGCCTCTTCGCTTGCTTCAAGATTCCGACCGGCTCCAGTGGACACGTCCACTCCGATAATCAAATCGTTTAACGAATCTCCTATTTCCCCAAGTTTATAGGATGCCTCAGGAATCACACCTGATAGCTGTCCTCTTATTGAAGTGATGACACTTGTCAAGGGTTCCGTCTCGCACACTATGTTGCCGAAATCTTCCACAGTTTCCAGTCTAAGCATTACTTGTTCAATTGCAAATTGACTTCGCAGAATAATTGAAACAATCTTTTTGATCTCTGCGCACTCGTTAGCGTATACGATTGCTTGCGCTTGGTTTTTGGACGCTACAGCTCCTATGCACTTTGAAAACAGCGTATCGTAGTTGTTTTGCATCCATGAGACTGACTGATCCAACTTCTCGTTTTGAACTTTGAGCTTAAAGATCGTTTGAGAGAGCTTCTCTCTGAGTGGAGGATCTTTGAGCACTTTCTCTCTGATGGATTTGAAGAAGGAGCCTTCTCGCTTCCTTTCCCAGTTCCTTATAACGTCTGTCAAATAGAGGCTGCCTCTTTCCCAAATGTTGACAGCTATTAATTACGGCGCCATTTTTATACTTTATCCTCATTGAAATCAATTAGACTTAATGTATTTTTTCTAGTCAAAAGAAAATAAAATGTGTATAAGATATTATTGGAAAATGTAATTAATTCTGAAAAAGATGCAATTTAGGTAAACAAGACTAAACTTTAACGCCGTCTTTTTTCAACGTTTTTATAAATTATCATAGATACCGTTATGGTTTTTGATCATACTGAGCCATCTGGGCGTTTCTCGATTATATGAGGCAAATTATGAAGCAAATATTTACTCTTATTATACAAAATAAATAATCGGTTTCATGTCAAGATCAAATCTACTACAGATCATATTAAAATAGCAGTTATAGTTATTGCTTGAGTGCAGTCAAAAATTCTAAATAGCAAAAAGCTCTTTGAGGGTACCAAACTCACAAATCCATAAATCCAAAAACAAAGAAAATATTTATGAAAAGCCCTAGGAATAATCTGTAATCTCTTTTTGTGGGTTTTTAGCTAAATATCTCTTTCTGGCTAAGCGTAGTTTGGATACGTCACAATAGCAATATTTCTTTGTGACGAGATAATGGGTCCATTTAAGGTATGGAAATTATTAATAAATCAGACCAAATTGTTTGAAAATTAATTACGTAGGTGCAAATGCAGCAGTCAATCCTTCGCTCAGTATTAATTTCAGAAGCCTTTCCTGATCAATTTCAATATGAGATCGCCAATCCAAGTACAGCAAATTATTCTCATCTTGGCGAAGATATCCTATTTTCATAAATTTATCTAGGTTTGATTTGACTTTCCACTCGGGAAATTTGTCTTTGAGGATTTCTTCTATTTCTCTTCTTGGCATTTTACCCTGTCTCGAAATTATGCAAGCCACTGTTACTGTTAAAGCAGCCACATCGTCGACTCTCCAACCAGATGTCTTGGTTTCGGCTATGCTCGAGGGGCTCTTGGCAGTAATTATGAACCTCGCTTTGTCTAATTGTTGTTCTGAGGGTTTTTTCGGCAACTCTCTCTCTTCGAAAATTGTTTTTACCTGAAGGTCCAATCTTTCCAACTGGGAGTTCAGGACTTTTATTAAGTCCATGAAGTTGTTGCCAAGCTCTTTTTTCAGCTCCCAACCTTTCACACCTGGTTGCCTATGTCTCTTAAAAAGCAACATTCTGGCAGCCCTTTTCAGCTTGTTTGAGTAAGAAGCTTTCCTACTCAATCTGCCTTCCTTCCCTCATTTTCTTCCAAGTCTCATAGTCGATCGAAATCGGCATCGAAAAGCTCCGTTTTTTTTCAACCGGCCTTCTTTCCTCTTCAAATGGAATGAGAAAGACGTCCTCTTTCAGGGGGTCCGTCTCTAACGTAGCATAGCCGTAGGACACTAGAAAGCTCGTGATGTAAGCCCTCAGAATGGTCTCCTTATAGGTATCAGCTAAAATAAAACTCCAATAGGTTTCTTTTCCGACTTTAGATCTGTCCTTCAATTCTTGCCAAAACATCTGGAGTACCTCGTCAAATGTTTTTTCAGACAATAGACCAGATCTCAATAGGGCATCCATTGATGTGAGTTCAAGCTCGGCAGATGGCGGAGCAGGAAGCCCTTTCAATCTTTCCTCTATGGGTGGCAACTGTTTCCAATATTCAATGGATTCCTTCAACCTTTCTGGTGTTAGCTGTTCCATCTCTAACGGCGGATGCCAAGATTCAATGAATATTTCAGATAGAGATCTTGAGTCGAGCGCCCTGACCTTTAGCTCTATCATAAGCGGGTCAACATACATTGATGACGCACGATTTCTCAGCCACTCGCTTTGAAGATCGATAATCCTTGAAATCTGGTTCAGAGTCTCAGCGTCTAAAATTAGGTCTTCAGGGATTTCCCAATCCGGCAAAAATCTCCTCACAATTTCTAAAGCTTTTTCAACCTCCACCTCGTACGGGTCGATCCCCTTCTGCTTTACTTGTAAACATAGGGCAATTATTCGAAGTAGTCGTTCTCTGCCAATTCTTTTTTCTTGACTAGGCAGATTTGGCCACCACTTTGACTTCCGATTTACCTTGGATGTTTTGTACAGTTATGACATGTACATCTTTTCCAATATTCGTAATTTGACTGGGTGTTATGGCGATGTACTGGTAATCCTTCGTTGTTATCGCTGAGAGGAGAGCTTGAGTGATGACTTCCTTATTTCTGGGATCCATATGTATGTCAAATTCGTCTATCGCTCTTACAGGAGACTGAATGTATTGCTGCAGGGACAGGAGAAAAGCCATCAGGGCGGTGCTTCTCTCTCCTCCACTTTGGGTGTAGGCGTCTAGAACCGTAGGTTTCATTCCTTGGAATCCGACCAACAACTCTAGGCCAGCAGACTCCATGTCTTCAGCATTCGTTAACCCAACCCTTCCGGACGCACCTATTTCCGAAAGTATGTTGTTAAAGGAAAGACTTATCTTCTGTAGAATCGAGCTAACCGCTTCTCTCCAAACCCTAATTCTCGATTCAATCTCTTTAAGTGCCTTATCTCTGTTTTCAGAAACTATGAGAGCCCTCTTCTTAAGCTCACCGCATAAGTCAGAGTACTTTAGATACATTTTCTCAGCGTCCTCAGAAACCTTACCGACAGATGCCAGATAAGCGTTGGTCAATCTGATTTCATCCTGAATGTCGTCGGGGTCGCGTGTTGTTTCCACCCTTGGCAAATATTTTTCGGCAAGCGCCTTAAGCTGGTTCAGTTCTTTCTCCGCATTTCTTAGCTCTTTATCAAGTTTGTGGCACTCGTTTTCCAGATTCTCTTTCTTAAAGTCAAGTAAGGATCCTCTCACGCGTTCACTTATGTAATCGTTTGTAGTGGAATTCAGCTTCCTCTCTATTTCACCCAACTTTGTTTGGAGACTTCTGATCCTTTCGTCCAGAATTCTCGTTTCTTGATCTGAGGATTTGGCTTCATTGCTCATTTCGTCTAAATAACCGGCCAGCTTACCATCTTCTATTAGAACCCTCTCTAAAGGATCGAACATCGGATTGTTATTATCGTTGTTTTTTGTATGGGTTCTGAACTTTTCTAGCCCATCAGTTATTGTTTTTCTGTACGTCTTGACTCTGTCTATGGTTCTCCTTAAATAGGTGGACTTTACCTCCAATCCTGTTTTGTTTTTTTCTAGGTCTAAGAGAGAGTAGAATGACTTTCTCTCCTCGTACTTCAGGTTATCCAGGTTCTCTTGTATCGATTTCAAATTGTTCTTTGTCTTTTCCATTTCCATTACTACTCCTTTCAACTTTTCCTTCCTGTCCTGGATCCTTTCACTCCAAGCTTCTGTTGTTTTTTCTTGCCTAGCCACCCGCGACCAAGCAAGCTCCCTCTCCAAAAGATTTCCTCTCTCGATCAAACTCATTCTCCGTTTGTACTTCTCATACTCCTCCTTCCAATACGCTAGCGTTTGTTCAGCTTCTTCCAAGAGTTTGGATATGGATTTTTCCTCGCCCATGAGATTCAACAGCCTTGTCTTGGCATCGACAATTTTCTGCCTATAAGGGTGAAAGCCGACGGCATCTTCCGTCAGCGTTAACTTTTCTTGGGGGGTTGTTGCACCAAATTCTCCAACCATGTTCTGGTGCATAATAATAAACATGTTGTCGGGGTTGATCCCGCGTTTTGACAGAAGCCTCACTAAGTCATCCTTGAGCACCGAGCGGAAGTTGGCTTCATACCAGTACGTTCCGTCTTTTCGGAGATATCTAGAGAGTTGAAAATAATCAGTTTTGTATTTAGGGAATGGCTGTACTCCATCTTTAGGAGCATTATCAAAGACCAGGGTCACTCTGGCGACATCCTCGCCCCACCTTATTAGGTCACTAAGTCTTCTGGATCTCTCCGTGTGCGTCTGACCTAGCACTACAGAGAGGGCCAGCAAAATGGAGGATTTTCCAGATCCGTTGGGTCCGCATATTATGTTCAGACCTGGTTTGAGGGATATTCTGGCGTACTTGTACGACATGAAGTTCTCCAGTCTGATCTCGCGGATCAACAACCAGCACAGCCACCCTAATGAAGCGGGACGCGTGACAAATAAAGGTTATTCACAACTACGCTGTATAAAAACATGAATATGGAAAAGTACGTTGAATCTGCGCGCTAAAAAACGGGTGGCAGAGCTTAGCTCCGCCTGAAGCGGCCCGACTCAGCCATTTCAGCAATCTCCTCTCAATTCCTAAAAATTCCTATAATTTCCAATAATTTCCTCAAAATTCCTCTTTTTTCCTGCGTGATCTTAAATTTCCATTCCCCTTTCATGAAAAGACGAGTTTTTCGAAGACTTCAGAAACTAAAAAAAAATACTTGGAAAGGGTTCGTACGCCTTCCCTCACATAGATCTCAAGATCCTCATCCTTTTCCCCACAGGAGGGTGTGCACGCGATAATGCAATGAAAAGATTTAAAAGTCTGGAACATTCATTTTCTCACAGATCAGTAGCGCTTTACAGCATCTTCAGCGAAGACCGTTCGAGTTGTGAGTCGCGCTTGTCTGAGCTAGGCAAACACTGTTCTCCTGGATGCCAGTTCTTCAGATGTGGCAAACGTGCCTTAGACTCCCATAGCTCATCGATACACTGTAAATGGACCGGTGACGATTGCATAGGACCATCATGTAACTACGTCATATGCAGTCGATATCAACTCTTACCAGACGGAACATGTGGGTTGACCATAAAGAGAAGAACAGTTGAGGAGAGAGTACCAGAAGAAGAAATACCCGGCAAATTGAAGAAGAGAATTCTTAGACGCGTAAAAGACGAAGAATTGATTTAAGTGATCCTCCTCCGCACACGGAATATCACATGAACTTTGGCCTCATTCTAAGGCTTCTAGGATAATTCAAGGGCAACATCGGCCTATCGCCGATTTCTGCATCCACTAGGGAAACCAGTTCATCACAACTCATAATCCTCTGACTTCCTTCGGATCGGATTCTTACAGAAACGGATTCACCCTTTACCTCTCTTTCTCCAATCACAACCACGAATGGAATCCACTCAGTTTCAGCCTCACGAACCTTGCTGCTAAGGGTCTGATCTCTGTCGTCGATGTCAACCCTTGTTCTGTGCTCCTCAAGCTTGTCTACAACTTTCAATGCATGCTCAACGTACTCTCCGGAGATCGGGATAACGCGGACCTGAGTCGGAGAGA
>Ga0315307_1000543_pt1 | contig 16266 bp, 17 predicted proteins | sample TDP2_MG_FD_203079 | JGI IMG/M metagenome (GOLD analysis project Ga0315307, IMG submission 203079) | Freshwater sediment microbial communities from Lake Towuti, South Sulawesi, Indonesia - TDP2 | ecosystem: Environmental > Aquatic > Freshwater > Lake > Sediment | place: Indonesia: South Sulawesi... | reverse complement strand
TTGATGGTTGTCGGGTTTGGGATTCTCTTCAGCAACGCCGCAGCCGTCATCGGAGCTCTGATCGGAAGAAGATCGCCTTTCGATAGGACACCCAAGTTCGGTCTCGTAGATAAGGAACTGCGCGCGTAGTCTGTTCTCTTCCAAACGATTAAATCCATTTGTCTGCCTTATCCCATGAAGATACAGTAATACGGAGTTTCACCAGCCATTCACGGTGCGGGGAATGATATCGATACTCTTGCCTACCAGAAACGAACCTTTGGCCCACATCCTGGTAGCTGGCATAAGGGAAACTATGAAGGACATATCGGAGATGTACGAGATAGTGGCAGTTGACAAGTCTGATGATGGCACGTATGAACGGCTTGACGAGACGAAGGTAACTGTTATACAACAGAAGAGTGAAGGGCTGGGCGGAGCGCTTCTGGAGGGTCTGAAAGCCGTTCAAGGCGACTTAGTCATTACCATGGATGCAGATCTCAGTCATGATCCGAAATACATCCCATCTTTCATCGAGAAGGCCCGTGAAACTTTTGATGTCGTCATAGGTTCAAGAAGGATGCCAGGCGGAGGCATCGTAGGGTGGAACTGGCGTAGGAAACTCGTCTCGTTCGGAGGCAACTTCGTCGGAAGAAAGATCGCTGGCGTCAATATCTTGGACTTGACCTCAGGCTACAGACTATACAAAAGAAAGGTTCTTGAAGGAATCGGCCTTGACGAGATAAAGTCCACCGGCTACAGTTTTCAGCTGGAGGTTCTAGCTCGATCGATCAACAAAGGCTTCAAGGTAGGAACGGTTCCTATAGTTTTTCACGACAGACGTCAAGGCAGGTCAAAGCTCTCAAAGTGGCAGTGGCTAGATTTCCTTCTTACGGCATTAAGAATCAGGTTCGGAAGACTCGGCTGAGCCAAGTCGATCTATTTGAACTCCTTTCTCTTATCTAGGAGGAACAGTAACGCAATCGCAGTAAAGACGAGGCAGAGCGCATTTATCACGTTGAATAGACCAGTACTCCAGTCAGGATTGAAACCGAAGTTTACAATTGAATAGAATAGCACAGAACCGAAGGCCGTTACAACCGCCGGAACCGCAACCACAGCCAACCAGAACGCCCATCGCCACATCAAGAAGATCCCGACCCCTGCTATCACGCATGCTCCTGCTATAAAGTAGAGTGGGAAGAGGAAACGTTCGAAAAGAATGGGGAAGATCACTATATAGATTCCCGCGAGAACGTAGAATACCGACGAGAACAAGACTCCGAAAGATCTGTCCAAGCGTTTCGCTTCTTTTGCCGTCATATACACCACAGGGTCGATCAAGAGCTTAAGTTACTCTCAGGCAGACCAAATAAATCTGTTGTCCAGCACGCAACTCATCGAAGATCCAGACTTGAGAAAGAGCTTAATTTATTTAGTCCCCAAGACGGTTAGACATATACTTCACAGTCACGGAGCATTCGTAGAAATGAGTTTTCGGCCGAAGAACCTGACATTCTACACCTCTGGGACTCCACCTTTCTCAGGTCGATCGAGTGGATTTGAAGAAGCTCAATACGTCGTAATTGGAATTCCCTACGACAAGACCAGCACATATAGGTCTGGCGCAAAATTCGGTCCATCCGCCATAAGGGAAGCATCCTCGAATATTGAGACCTACAGCTTGAGAACGAAGATAGATGTCGAGGATCTCAAGATCTATGATGCTGGCGACCTGAACGTTGTAGACAGCGTCGAGGAGACTCTAAAGCGCATAAAGCTGTCGGTTGAAGATGTGGTGAATTCTGAAAAGATTCCGATATTGATCGGGGGAGAACACACCTTGACGTACGGGGCGGTCCAAGGAATTGGATCGAACGTCGGGTTGATAAGCTTTGATGCTCACGCAGACATGAGAAACGAATACATGGGGTTACATATATCGCACGCGACTTTCATGCGGAGAATAGCCGAAGGCAGAGGACAGAAGAGCATCCTAGAAGTCGGAATAAGAGCCTTATGCAAGGAAGAAGTCGAGTACGCCAATGAGACGGGTGTAACAATGATCACAACTCAAAGACTTCGAGAACTTGGACCGGAAAGAGCTGCAGAACTAGTTAGAGCTGGAGCGAACAAGTTCGAAAGAACATACATCACAATTGACATAGATGTCTTAGATCCTGCGTTTGCTCCCGCCGTAGGGAGCCCGGAGGGAGACGGCATATGCCCCAACATGCTCATAACTATTCTGAACTCGATATGTGATCGAAGAACTGCGGGCATAGACTTGGTTGAGGTCGCTCCGCAGTACGATACTGGAGCTACCGCGGCTCAAGCTGCGAGGATACTATTCGAAGCTCTGTGCGCGGTTCAAAATTCGAAGGTAAGATGATCGTTATTGACGGCGACAAAGAAGGGCTTATCTCTGGTTATCAATGAACTTTAGACCGTTCTCAGCGTCTTTCAGAATCCTCTTGGACGGCTTCCTCCAAGATACGCACCTCAGGCCCAATTCACTTTGAACCTGTACGGTCCTAGCTATTAGCCTTCGAGAACTCAGAATTCTCTTTCAAGTTTTGCTATGAAAAAGCCGTTGCATCTATGAAGATGAGGATATAGCCGGCGGCATAATAACTGGCCTCGTAAACCCGGTAGACCAAACTTTAACCCGGTATCTGTCAGCTTGAACTCAGGATATCTCTTAAGAAAGCGTTCAATGACAAGCTCGTTTTCTTCAGTGGTAATACTGCAAGTCGTGTACAGGAGCTTCCCTCCCAGCTCAACGTGTTTAGCACAATTCTCTATCATTCTAGCTTGAACGGCAGCCATTCGACCTATCGTCTTCATCTCGATACTCCATTTTGCCGCTGGAGATTTGCCGAAGACTCCTGTGTTGCTGCATGGAGCGTCCAAAATAACAATATCGGCGGCATTGCGGAGAGGCAGTGGTTGCTCAGAATCCGCGATGATGGGTTCGCCTATCTTCACTCTTAACCTTCTCATCTCTTTCTTCCAAAGTTGGATTCGACGTGCAGATCTGTCTAAAGCTAGAATTCTCCCTTTATTCTCCATCAGTTGAGCTACATGACTCGTTTTTGATCCTGGGGCTGAGCACACATCAAGGACTACATCTCCTCGACTCGGGGCAGCGGCAATCGCGACTAGACAGCTCGAAAGATCTTGAATATGAAATAGTCCTTCTTTGTAAGCCTCTAGGCGTGTCAGAGCACTCTTTGTGAGAACTCGGTAGATGGAGCTTATATCCCTTAGAGGTTCAAGCTCAACGCCCTCTTTGGCTAGCTCAGCAACCAAATCGCTTTCTCTCCCGATTAGCGTATTAGCCCTAATGTACACGGACGGGATTTCGTTGTTCGCTTGAAGAAGCTTCAAAGCCTCAACCCTGCCGAGGAGCCTAATGCAGTACTCGACATACCATGAAGGATGAAAGGTCTCTAGCGCTATGCGATTCGAACCTTCAGAACCGCCGAGAACACTGTTGATGTCTACCGATAGAATTCTTCCGAAAGCGAACTCGACAGGCGACAGCTCCCTCCAACCTAGAATCTCTCTCGCCACGCTTAGAAGAGTTGCAGCCTGATCTGTGTTTGATTTACGAAACCTAGTCCAGTATGAATATAGTCTAATGAAGTTCTTGACTCCCATGGTGTAGTCTTCTAGCGACCGTGGAGACAAGATAGTATTGGCAACTTTATCTATCATGTTGAGCCTTCTCGTCGTTTCGATAATCATCGCGTGAGCCATTTTCAACGAATCTGTGTCTCTTATTCCAAGCTGCTTCGACGTCCGTATGAGACTTGAGCGTTCGCTGAGATTGTCAATTTCCATCCAGCTCAACGACTCGATTGCGAGTGCAACAGCGTTCTTAAGCAACTGTTTTCAACTCAAGCCAAGTGCGCCCGACGGTCTCTTGCATCATAACCATTTTATCAGAGGCGAATAAAAAGTAAAGTGGAGAACCTGTGTGTCATCGCAGAAACTCGACCAATACCTTCAACCGAGCGCTGAAGATCAGCGAAAAGAAGAGCCCTTAGAAGAGAGGAAGAGGCTCGTATATGTGCCGGAGACTCCTGAGAATCTTCCTGAGTCATTCTTCATAGGAATCGGATACGACGGAGAACGCCATTCAGCGTTCATCAAGTTGTATGAGCCTAGTCGTCGCAGAATCTACCACTGGTATGACAACACGAATCACAAGCCGTACTGCCTGAGCGACCAGTCGGTCGAGAAGCTGAAAGAGAATCAGTCCCTAATGGCTCATACCGGGCTGGACCATCTCGAAGTCGTAAGAAAGTACGATGCACTTAGAGACCAAGAAATTGACGCAACGATGATTGTGGCGAGAGATCCTCTCTCAATCGGAGGAAGACCGACCGGGTGCATCCGGGACATTGTGAAGGCTTGGGAAGCTGACATAAAGTACGTTGAGAACTTCATCTACGACCGCCGGTTGGAACCGGGAATGTCATATCGTGTTTCCGGTGGGCAACTAGTTGCGGCTGAGTACGAACCTTCAGCCGACGCGTTGCGAGCTGTCGAAGAATTCCTGAAGGATGAAAGTGAAGAGTATATAGCCTTGGCTCACGAATGGATTAGACTCCTCGAATGCCCTGTGCCGGAATTTAGGAGAGTAGCTCTCGACATAGAGGTTTACTCTCCGATCGCAACGCGACTTCCCGACCCTAGAGAAGCGGAGCATCCCGTTATTTGCGCTGGTCTACTTGGCTCCGACGGAAAGATGCGTATTTTGCTGCTTAAACGCGCTGGGATTGAGCTTGAAAAAGAGGTTCCGGAGATCGGCGTCAAACCGGAATACTATGAGAGTGAAGAGAAGCTACTGGTCGAGTTGTTCAAGGTGTTGCTTGACTATCCGATAGTAGTCACATTCAATGGGGACGATTTTGACTTAAGGTATCTCTGGCATAGAGCTCAACGCTTAGGCTTTAGTGTGGACCAAATCCCCATCGAGATGGGAAGGGAGGTCGCTTCGCTCAAGTACGGCATTCACGTCGATCTCTACAAATTCTTCTTTAATAGATCCATCCAGATCTACGCATTCGGCCAGAAGTATAGAGAGGTAACACTTGACGAGATCGGCGAGTCTCTGATCGGTATAGGCAAGAAAGAGATCGAGGCGCCGGTCTCAGATCTTAGCTATGGTGAATTGGCTACTTACTGTTTCAGAGATGCTGAAATCGTTCTCAAGTTGACGAGCCTAGATGACGACTTGATTATGAAGCTTATGACGGCCCTGTCGAGAATCAGCTTTATGACGATAGAGGACGTTACTCGCCAAGGGGTTTCAGGCTGGATCCGAAGCATGCTATATAATGAGCATAGGAAACGAAACTACTTGATTCCAAGGCCCGACGATATTCTAGATTTGAAAGGTATGACGGCGACTGAGGCGGTAATCAAAGGTAAGAAGTATAAAGGGGCTATAGTTGTTGAACCGGTTCCGGGCGTTCACTTCAATGTAGCAGTACTCGATTTTGCTTCGTTGTATCCTTCTATAATCAAGAACTGGAATCTTGGGTACGAGACTATAAGATGCCCTCACGAAGACGATTTATGCAGGAACAATACCGTTCCCGGCACGCCGCATTGGGTCTGCAAGAGGCAAAAGGCTCTGGAGAGTTTGCTGATCGGGTCACTGAGAGATCTGCGGGTCAATTGGTATAAGCCTAAATCTAGAGACAAGAAGCTCTCTCAGCCTTTGAAGAGCTGGTACAACGTTGTTCAAAATGGTTTGAAGGTTATCCTCAACGCCTCATACGGGGTCTTCGGCGCGGACAAGTTTGCGTTGTACTGCCCACCTGTCGCTGAGGCTACGGCTGCCATCGGGCGATATGCTATAACAAAGACAATCGAGAAGGCAAAGTCTCTCGGAGTTGATGTCTTCTACGGTGATACCGACTCTATATTTCTCGGGAGCCCGAACCCAAGCCAGCTTGAACAACTTGTAGATTGGTCTCGTAGCTTTTTGAGTATGGAACTCGAGGTTGACAAGAATTATAGATATCTGGCTCTGAGTTCGAGAAAGAAGAACTACTTGGGCGTCTATCCTGATGGAAGTGTAGACATCAAGGGTTTGACTGGAAAGAAGAGGCATGTCCCACAGTTCCTAAAGAAAGCTTTCTACGTGATGATCGACATTCTGAGCCAAGTCAAGTCTGAGGGTGAGTTCGAAGTTGCTAAGGAGAAGATCAAGGAGATCGTTAAAGACTGTTATCTGAAGCTGAAGCACCACCAGTACCCATTGGAAGAACTGGCGTTCAGCGTTATGATAAGTCGGTCTCCGGGAGGCTACGTGAAGACAACCCCTCAGCACGTCAAAGCTGCACTTCTCCTTGCTCAGAAAGGCGTCGAGGTTAAACCAGGCGACCTGATAGCTTTCGTCAAGGTTGTCAGCGAACCCGGCGTGAAGCCGGTCCAGTTGGCTTCCCCCGATGAGATCGACTCTACCAAGTACATGGAGTACATAAGCTCCACATTCGAGCAAGTGCTAGACGCGCTCGGCGCGGAGTTCGAGGAGCTAGTCGGAATAACGAAATTGGAGTCTTATTTTGCTAGCGGAGAAGAAAGCTAGAGCCAACCAGCTAGACAGCGCGTTCACTCAACTCTCTACACAAAACCTTAAACGATATCTTAACAAGAATGAGAGCGTTCCTTGAAATTCGGCGTTTGGAGAGTTCATCGATGAAATTTGAGAAAGCCGTTGAGGATACAGCGGTTAATCTGATAAGAAGGGCAGTCATCGAACTGCCAAAGGATGTTGAAAAAGCTCTGGTGAAGGCCTTTGCGGAGGAGGAGAGTGAAGCTGGAAAGGTGCAACTGAAAGCAATCTTGGACAACATTGGATTGGCGCGAGAAGTTGGTGCACCTATGTGCCAAGACACAGGTTTGCTAGTCTTCTTCCTAAAGGTTGGAGACAAACTGGAATCCGTGTCTGGGCTGTCGAATGCGCTTATCCAGGCAGCGAAGAGGGCTACGGTAGAGGTTCCTCTTCGGCCCAACGCTGTTCATCCCATAACCCGGAAGAATAGTGGTGACAACACAGGGCTAGGTATTCCATATCTGGATTGGGATTTCATTCCAGGAGATTTTCTCGAGATTGCTGTTCTACCAAAAGGCGCCGGTTCCGAAAACATGAGTTCGGTCGGCATGTTGAATCCCGGAGAAGGTCTTCCCGGTTTGAAGAAGTTTGTCGTTGACACCGTCATTACCGCTGGTGGAAGACCTTGTCCTCCTATAATTCTTGGCGTAGGCATCGGCGGGACAGCTGACGGCGCATTGAAGCTTGGGAAGAAGGCTCTGCTCAGGCCGATAGATAAGAGGCATCCCGACCCTGATATCGCCAAGCTTGAGACAGACCTTCTTTCGGCTTTGAATATGACCGGAATAGGCCCTATGGGCCTGGGAGGCAAATTTACAGCCTTGGGCGTCAATGTTGAGTACGCTTACTGCCATACGGCCAGTTTGCCGGTTGGCGTAAATATTCAGTGCTGGGCCGATAGGCGGGCTGCTGCAAGGATCCATCTTGATGGTGAAGTCGAATATCTCTTAGGGTGAATAGAATGGCAACCCATAACCTAAGAACCCCTATTTCTGAGTCTGATGCTCGAAAGCTGAGGATCGGTGATACTCTCTTCATTTCAGGCTTGATGTTTACTGCTAGGGATCAAGTGCATAGAAGAGCGCTGGAGGTTGCTCGAAGAGGGGATTCTCTTCCATTCAGCTTGAACGGTATGGTGGTGTTCCACTGCGGCCCCATCGTTCAGAAGAAGAATGGTGATTGGCAGGTGGTTGCTGCTGGTCCTACGACTAGCACCCGTATGGATTCGATTGAAGGCGAATTCGTTGAGAGATTCGGAGTTAGAATTGTCGTCGGCAAAGGCGGGATGGGAACCAAGACAGCTGAAGCGATGAAGAGATTCGGCGCAGCGTACTGTGATTTCACCGGCGGCGCTGCAGTTCTAGCTGCCAGATCAGTGAAGAAAGTTAGAGGTGTGGAGTGGATTGATCTCGGTGCTCCTGAAGCCGTCTGGATCTTCGAGGTTGAGAATTTTGGGCCTTTAACGGTCGCGATAGACAGCCTTGGCCAGAACCTTCACAGCCAGATCTCGGCCAAGGTTCAGGAGAATATATCGAAAATCTACAGGATGCTTGGAGTATGATCTGAGAGCACTTCCAAGCATATTTGACCTTACGGAAGTGCGTTGCGATTGATCTAGATCGGTGTGTCATATTTTATTTAGAGCCATTATCTTAAGACTTAGACGTCTACATTCGATGGGGCGGTTGATTTGGAAAGAGATGAACTGGTCGGATTACTCAAGGAACAGCTCGCTTTGGAACGAGAGACGATAGCGTCAATGGATAAGCAGGTCAGGAGAACAAGGAATAGAATAATCAAGCTTCTGCTTCACGGGATCGTTCTGGACTCAATGAAGCACACCGATATGCTGGAGACAATGATAGACCTGCTCACCGGATCCGTCGTTCCTGAAGCTGAGAGGGATGAGCTAGGAAAAGAACTCAAACGGCATATCCAAATAGAGAAAGATAGCCTCGACCGCTTGGAAGGAGTAATAAGAAAGACGGAAGACAAAGGGGTTAGATTTCTTCTACAGAACATAGCCTCTGACGAGCGGAGACATCATACAGTTCTGGATCAGATAATCTCGACGCTGGCCGTAGGCGAGAATATAACAGATATGGACTGGTGGGACTACCTCTATAGATACGCGAACCTGTCAACGTGATAGCTGCCTGTCCGAGGTTCTATCGTTTGATGTAAGCATAGGGACGGCCTTCAGGAAACTCTTCGAAGCCAAGAATTGCGATAGTCAGGCTGTTTCGACCGCAGGGAGCAGAGCGGTGGCGCAACGTTGAATGGCACATCAGAGCGAGACTTGAAAGCTATCGGCGCTATTAACAAGGCCTCCAAAATGATCGACGAAGCAGTCGAACTGCTGATCAAAAAGAAGATAGGAGCCCTAGACTTGAAACTCTGGCAAATAGCGGCCGAGCTCGAATATGCGTCATTCTCAATCTCAGTAAACCATAAACTCGCCGATCACTTCCCCAACCTAGGCGATGTCGACCAGAATGATGAGAATTTGGATTCTCTAATTGCCAAGACTCAACAGACTCTTGAAAATGTTGCGACGGTCTTACTGTCAAACCCCAAAGAGGCATACAATAGAGCAAAGAAAGCAACTGCGCTGCTTAGGCGCGCACAATCAATTTTGAGGAAAACCGATCGTTGAAAGAGGCTCGGCATCTCTTTTTGGAATAATCTTCAAGCGCTACCGTTAGGCACATAACACTTGGGTATAAGGACAACGCTTCGCACCCTCCATCTTGAAAGTCAAATTCCTGTGAGAGCTTTCTATTCGCCTTTGACCGTTATGGCTACCTTAGAGGAGAAGGCTTCCCTTTTGATTCCGACGCGGACCAATTGAAGCAGCCCCCTCCCCTCCGTTTTGACGCAAATTGACGCATAGCTTCCGCCTATAAGACCCCCCTCTCCCCTGTTTTACATAAATTCTTAATATGGGTGTAATACTTCGATTGACTCGTCGGTGCATTTTTCTCTTCGACCCGCTTCGTTACAGAGAACTATGAAAGCATAATAGACCTTCGGGTACGTTCAGATCTTGTACGCATCCTTCCGAGTTCTTATAAAGACATCTTCACCTAACCATTTTCTGCAATCGGCAACTAATAGTTCGTGGAGGGAGAGCCCTACGGTCTGCACACTTGCAGGAGGTGTCGGCGCAGCCAGATTCCTACAAGGACTCGCGAAGGTGGTTCCTGAAGAAGAGATAACGACGATTGTGAATACAGGAGACGATCTTGAGCTCCACGGCCTGTACATCTCTCCTGATCTCGACATAGTGATGTACACCCTAGCCGGCTTGGTCGATGAAGAGAAAGGTTGGGGAATACAAGGAGACACTTTCAACTGTCTTGAAATCTTAGGAAAATATGGTCACGAGACCTGGTTTAGACTGGGTGACAAAGACCTTGCTACGCACATTCGACGCACATCGCTCATGGGTGAAGGTCTGACGCTATCCGAAATAACTGCGCGACTTTGCCGGTCTCTTGGGGTGAAGATTAAGCTTCTTCCTATGACCGATGACAAATTCCGAACAATGATTAGAACGCACGTCGGATTAATGGGCTTCCAAGAGTACCTTGTGAAGAGGATGGCTCAAGATGAAGTGCTGGAGATAATTTTTGAAGGAGTCGAGTTGGCGAAGCCTGCTAAGGGCGTTGTTGAAGCTATACTCGACCAAGAAGGAATTATTGTCTGCCCCAGCAACCCACTTGTCAGTATCGGAACAATCCTGTCGCTCAAAGAGATTAGAGAAGCCCTCAGGGAGACCGATTCAACTGTTGTTGCGATAAGCCCTATCGTTGGAGGAAAGCCGATAAAGGGACCGGCTGACAAGTTGATGAGAGGGGTAGGTCTGAAAGTCTCAGCGGCCCAAGTGGCAGAACTGTACAAGGATTTCTTAGATGTATTCATAATGGACTCGGCGGACTGGGAATTGAGAAGCGAGATCGAAAGGTTAGGCATTCGAGTAGTATGTACGAATACCATTATGAGGACGGAGGACGACAAGGTTAGCCTAGCGAAGGTAGCTATCGGGGCGCTTGAGAAGGCAAGTAGATGAAGAGATTAGCTATTGTTCCGGTGAAGCGTTTATCCAAGGCCAAGATGAGGCTTTCCAAAGTTCTACGTCCAAGGGAAAGGAGAGCTATCGCTGAGATGATGATGAAGGATGTGCTCCAAGCCATACAAAGCTCTGATCTGCTTGACGATATCATTGTTGTCGGATCCGATACGCCAGTAAAGAGGTTAGCGAAAGAATATCAAGCAAAGTTCGTGAAAGAACCTTCAGCAGGCCTAAACATATCGATTGAATATGCGACGGAATGCTCGCGTGAGAACGGAGCGACCTCCGTGCTGGTGATGCTCGCGGATTTGCCCCTCGTGAACGAGAACGACGTTGAGCAGATGATGCAGCTAGGACTTGACGTAGCTGTCGTGATTTCTCCTTCGCGAACCGAAGGGACGAACGCTCTACTACGCACTCCTCCCGACGTGATCCGAACTGAGTACGGGCATAAGAGCTTCGTTAACCACCTTAAGGGTACTCAAGAAAGGGATATACCATTCAAAGTACTGTGGACCCCCAGCCTTTCATTCGACGTGGATACTCCCGGCGATCTCTGGCAGCTTCTTGAAATACCCGTCGAGACGCATACAACCAGATTCTTAAAAAGCATAGATATCCCGAAACGTCTCACTCGATACTGGGCGAGGATAAAACAAGTCTATTGAACGCGTCACTTCAATTCGTCCCGCGATATTATGACTCTTTGCATCTCCGAGGTTCCTTCAATTATTGCTAGTGCCTTCGCATCGCGCATATAGCGTTCTATAGGAAGATCTTTGAGGAGACCGTAACCTCCGTGTATCTGGACCCCGTTTATAGTTGCCTTCATTGCAACTTCTGATGCGTATAGCTTCGCCATCGATGCTTGCTTCGTGAACCGCTCGCCGATATCGGCAAGCCAAGCAGCCTTCTGGGTAAGGAGGCGAGCTGCTTCAATCTCTGTAGCCATATCGGCTATCATGAACTGAATCGCTTGAAAATTTGATATGGGTTGACCGAACTGAGCTCGCTGCTTTGCGTACGTCTTCGATGAATCCAGTGCGGCCTGCGCAATTCCGACGCCTAGAGCGGCGATCCCAATGCGTCCTCTATCTATTGCTGAGAGCGCTATCTTGAAGCCGTCACCCTCTGTTCCTAATAGATTCTCTTCAGGCGCTCTACAGTCCTTGAAGATCAACTCTCCATTCGCGGCAGCACGAAGCCCCAACTTGTCCTCAATCTTCCCGAAACCAAAGCCTTCGTAGCCTCTTTCCACTATGAACGCACTTATTCCCTTGGTGCCTTTGCTAGGATCTGTCACTGCAAAAACCACGTAGATATCCGCGTGACCGGAGCTGGTAATAAAGCACTTGTCTCCGTTGAGAACATACTCCGAACCCTTAAGCGTAGCGGTTGTTCTGATTCGGGAAGGATCTGACCCTGAAGTCCGTTCCGTCAATGCGAAACCTCCGAGCTTATTGCCTGAAGACATAGGCACCAAAAACCGTCTTTTCTGCTCATTGTTGCCGAAAAGGTACACGCAGAATGCCGACATGATATGAACTCCCAAAATGAAACCCGTGCTCGCACAAGCTTTTCCTATATCCTCCAAGGCTATGGCATAGCTTACATGGCCTCCGTTACGACCCCCGCATTCAGTTGGAAAAGGTATTCCCATCAACTTATGTTGAGCCAACGCGCTCAGATTGTCTGAGGGAAACTCTCCGGTCCTGTCAATGCCTGTTGCTCGTGGAGCGATTAGACTTCGAGCGAGTTCGGCCGCCTCATTCCTTATCATGGTTTGTTCAGATGTAAGCACCAAATCCACTATATCTCGCCTTTCAAACATCTCATAGCGCTCAACCAACTATTTGTAATCTATCTTTCGCCAATTCGAGAGCCGCACCACCAACAATTCTCTAGCCGTTTCTCAAGTATCAAGAAGGAGTTTCTTGGACTTTTGACCAAGTCTCGAAATCAGCCAACTCCGAGTCTCAGACGGCTGCTGTTTCATCGATCGAACCGAGAAGAGAAACAAAGTTCAGTAGAGAAATCGTTTAACCGCATAAAGAGTCGCCCAAGGAACACCTATGTCAACTACGCTTTGTAATGTATTCAGAGCAGCTATAGTTGCCGCGACTATAACCAACCCGCCATGAAACTCCCACCAAGATCCGAAGAACAACGAGAAATAGAGCAGTACAAGCGGAGGCATTATAGCAGCCCTGACTAGAATCGCAGGTATGCTTGCCAGCGCGTAAGCGCCAAATGTTGCAAACCCCTTACGCTCACCTCTGAAAGAGAAGCGAAGTGCATAGGGTACGATCATGAGCGGTGTGGTCGCAATCAATTTCCAGACGGGGCCCAGAAACGGTATTGCAGTCGGATCGAAGAAGAAGAGAGCAAGAGCACCTATAATTGCACACGAGAGGCCTGACTTCAAGCCGAATAGGAAGAAGCAGAACATCCAAGGCAGGCTCACCGGGTCGATTATTGCTTGTCCCCAGCCGACCCTAGGAAGCATGAATGCAATAGGGGACATAACAATTGACAGCGCCGCGAAAACCCCGGTGCCAGCCAGCTTTCTGGTGTCAACTCTTCCTTGAGAAGGTTCTTCCTTGTAGAGCATTGGTACTCTCATCTGAATGCATCCTCCGCTGTTCAATCACAAGCCAAACTGTTCTTCAGCTTCGTTCGCTATTCAGTAGGTTTTAGATGTATAAGATTTGCGTAGCTACTCAGAAATGCGTATTTTCGAGGCGGTCAAACCGAAGAATTCTACAGCATTCTCACGGCTACAACTCTAACTTGATCGACAGTGTTCTCGCACCAGTCTGCCACGTTCTCAACTGCATCTAAGAGTTGGCTTAGGAGAATTGCCTCTCCAGGATTTATTTTCGAGTAGTCCAGTTTCGAATAGTACCTTCTCGCCTCTATGTACTGCTCATCCACTTTCTCCTCAAGCCTCTCCACCTTGTCAGCCCACTCTAAAGTCTCCTTCAAGTCTGAGGTCAATCTATCAACGCATTTCCTGACAGCCCAGACGCATTCTTTCACTGTTTCTACCATGTTGAGGCATAGAATTGCTAGTTCAGAGGGCATCTTCGAAAGGGGAGTGGCTGAAAGTACTCTTCCACTCTCTCTTGACCAGTCGGCTATCATGTCTACTCTCTTCGAGAGATGAAGAAGATCATCCCTCTCCGCCGGAGGGATCTCACCTTTCGTCAGGTCCAGAGATATGTCTCTTCTTAGCCGGTCAGCTTCATCTTCTATCTTCGAGAGGCTACCGATCGCCTGATTGGCTTTGTTATCGTCGCCCTCAATCTTGAACTGTATAGCCTTCGCCAACTCCTCTACCGCACCCGTTGCAAGAGCTAGATGGTTCTGCATTAACTGCATCGCCTTCGTCTGTCTCCTCTTCTCAAACCATGCAATAATCTTCTCACTCATTGTTATCCGCCTTGCAACACGAACCGAAAGTCATAATTTGACTAATACATAGGACTACCGGCGGTTTTGAAGCTTTAGATATTTGAGTTGCGCAAATTCAGCTGCTACCGTAACTGAATCCAAGAAACGGAAACCTTCTGCTGCGTCGCTTAAACTCTGAGGGCTAGTACAGCTCCTTCTCTTTTATCTTCTGAGCCAGTTTCCCGGGGACTTTTATCGGCTTAGCGACTTCTTCCAGTCTTATCTCAACAGTCTTCGGTTTCACAGTCAACCCGCAAACTCCGTCAAGCAACAGTCTGTCCCTTGCGCATTGCGCATATTTGCATGTCTTCGGGTCGCATTCATCATCGGCGAATCTACACCATGATGCTCTCCCTCTATAGAATAGGTGACGTTGACCGCATCGGAAGAATTCGCAGCCGGCGAAACAAAGTTTCGGTTTCTCGGTCATACTAGAACACATCCGAAACGAGACTTTGCTTTGCTAGAAATTACATGGCACTCGAACAGAGATCCAGGTTTCACGCTAGGCTAGAATGATAGGGCTATACCTTTTATCCTTTACGGTCAATCGTAACGTGTTCTGCTGAGAAGAAGGCTAAGAGTTATCTGTAGATACTCACGACTAATTGTTGAGAGATCTCCATGAGAACAATCCTGCTCACGAACGATGATGGAGTAATGTCGCCCGGCTTATGGGCCCTTCATGAAGCACTCGCGGAAGTCGGTGATGTGATTGTTATCGCACCTGAGCGCCCTAGAAGCGCTACCAGTATGAGCTTGACTTTTCATAAGCCGCTTCGGATAAGTCGAATCACTATCGAACGTGTTCAAGCTTATGTCGTCTCCGGGAATCCCGCTGACTGCGTCTCTCTCGGTGTGAACAGAATTCTGCGCAAGAAGCGTCCGAGCGTCGTCGTCGCCGGAATAAACCCCGGAGACAACGTCAGTGTGCAGGTAGTCTTTGCGAGCGGAACTGTTGCAGCTGCCATACAGGCAGCTATTCTGGGAATTACAGCGATAGCATTCTCGGTTGTAGTGCCCGAGGAGAAAGCTCCGACAAGAGACGAGTACTCGACTAGATACAGAGACCTATTGAAGATTGCCAAGGAAGTGGTTGGATGGGCTCTGGACACCGAGCTTCCGGAGGGCATCGATTTCTTAAATGTGAATTTCCCCTCGGAAGTCAATGTGAGAACACCGATCCGTTTTACCAGTCTGGCTTTGAGGAAATACGATGACTATGTTGTCAAGCGCGTCGATCTCCGAGGTAGACCCTACTATTGGCAGTGGGGAACAACCAAGCCGGAGAGCGAATTTGAGGTTGGAACCGACGTCCATGCAGTTCATGGAGAGCACGCAATCTCCATAACGCCATTAAGTCTGAACATGTCAACAACCGCTGGGAGAGAAGAGATGTCAAAGCTTACCAAGAAGCTCGGTAAATCTGGGTTCACAGTTCACTGAAACTAGGTTGTTACTTAACCACGAGAACAGGGCATGGAGCTCTATGGACTACGCCGTCGCTGACGCTACCTAAGAGTAGAGCTCTCACCTTTCCCAGTCCTCTTGCACCCATGACTACAAAATCGCATCTCTCGTTCTTCGCCGTCTGGAGTATCTTCTCTACAGGTTCTCCTCTCTCCAGAATATTCTTGACTGTGACGCCGCGTTTTTCAACTTCACTACCTTGTCTCGCCAGTAGTTCTGAACCAAGCTTCGCCATATCCTCAGCCATCTTCGTCGAAAAGACTGGAGGGGGAACGCCCTCGGGGGTAACGGGAACTCCAACTTGGGGAACAGGAGCAGGAAGCAGAGCTGCAGTAGATACGACGTGAACTAACACGACTGATGCGTTGAACCTCTGGGCAATATCGGTAGCAAACTCCAGGGCTTTTCTCGAGTACTCAGAGCCATCGATGGGTACGAGAATGCGGTTGATCATTTGTGCTCAAACTAATGCATTTGTGTGAACTCCGTATTAACTAGTGTGCTAGTTGCAGTGAATAGTCATATAGAATGGTTTTTTATACTAAAGCTTCAAAGTACACATCGGTATTTGGTCCTTGTCGAAGTATCGAAAGGAGGAGAAGCCAACCATATTCAAGCATCGTCACTGCACGGTCTGTGGCGCACCAGTAAGCAT
>Ga0315307_1000542_pt1 | contig 16276 bp, 8 predicted proteins | sample TDP2_MG_FD_203079 | JGI IMG/M metagenome (GOLD analysis project Ga0315307, IMG submission 203079) | Freshwater sediment microbial communities from Lake Towuti, South Sulawesi, Indonesia - TDP2 | ecosystem: Environmental > Aquatic > Freshwater > Lake > Sediment | place: Indonesia: South Sulawesi... | reverse complement strand
AGGGAACCCTGGCGCGCTTCCTCGTGCCCGAGCACAGGGCACAGGTCTTCGAGCACGCCCTGCTCCCTCACGCCGGCGACTGGCGCCAGGCCCGCGTTGTGCAGGCGGGCCACGAGTTCAACAACCCGCTGCGCGCGGTGCAGGCGCCGCTCCAGAGCGGCGCACTGCCAGCCGAGTTGAGCCTGGTGTCGGTGAGCGCGGCGAACGGGCGAGAAGCCGACTGCCCCCATGTGATCATCAGCGCCGTCAAGCCGGCGGGAAACCCACTGGCTGGCTGCCCATCGGGCGAGCGCTCGCTGCTAGGGCGAGGCGTCCTGGTCCGCCTCTACGAGAGCCAGGGGAAAGCCGCCAATGCGCAGCTCGCGTTCGCGGCCGAGCCACAGGAGGCCCATCTGGCAGACCTACTCGAAGGCAGGATAGGCGAGGCCGCCATCACCCGGCCCGGCTGGAGGCGGCCCGCCGCGGTCTCTCTGCCCATCGGCGCGGGCGAGATCGCGACCGCGGTGGTGCGGCTCGCGCCGTTCGCGGAGCGCGGGGAGCCGCGCGCGCTCGGTGCCACGCGCGAGCCCTACAGCCCGATCCACTCCCGCTACTGGGACCACAACCTGGGCGCGGCGCCGATGGGGAATCAGCCCCTCACCGTCTGGCTGCGGGGCTCCACTCCGCCCGGCGCGAACACGCGCTTCCTGCTGGGCCTGAGCAACGACTCCCGCGATCGGGAGATCAGCGGCACGGCGCACCTGATCGCGCCACAGGAGTGGCAGCTCATCCCGCGGGAGGTGCCGTTCCGCATCGCACCCGGCTCACAGGCCATCTACGAGGTGATGGTGGTAGTGCCAGACAAGGTCGGGCCGTGCTTCCTGCGGGCGGTGGCCGAGGAGGGCGGGAACCGGCTGCAGGACGTGATGCCCGTCGGCGCTGTCCGGCCGCTCTCGGCCTGGCTGCGGCGAGATGGCGCTGACTTCGTGGTGCAGCTGGCCAATCCGAACGCGGACTATGTGGAGGGCCATGTGACCCTGATCACGCCCCTGGAGTCCTGGGGCCGGGCGGTGGGGAGCTTCGCGCGCTGCGAAGTCGCGCCGCGCCTGCATGCGTTCTCTCTGGGCACCGGAGAGGCGAAGCTGTTCCACTTCCGGAGCCGGGGTGAGAGCGCCGGTATCTGGGCGGTGGCGAAGGTGGCCTGGTACGGGAATGTGCTCTATGTGCAGGAGCGCTGAGCCGGGCTAGCGCAGCTTTGCCTCCAGGTCGGCGAGGCGGCGCAGCAGGTCGCGGACCGTGCGCACGAGTTCGGGCAGCCGCGACGCGGCGGCGTCTATGCGAAGCTGCTCCCTGAGGGGCCGAGCCGGGCAACCCCACAGCACCGCCCCGGACGGCACATCTCGGGTGATGGCCGCCCGGGCGCCGACCTGGGCACCCGAGCCGATGCTCACGTGATCGGTCACTCCGGCCTGCCCGGCCAGGATCACGTGGTCTCCGATGGTCACGCTCCCGGAGATGCCTACTTGCCCGGCAAGCAGGCAATGGCGACCGATCTTGACGTTGTGGGCGACGTGCACCAGGTTATCTATCTTCGTCCCCTGGCCGATGACAGTGGCGCCGGTGGTGGCCCGGTCTATGGTCACGTTCGCGCCGATCTCGACATCATCCTCGATCACCACGGCCCCAATGTGCGGCATGTGAACGTGGGCCTCACCATCCTGCGCGTAGCCGAAGCCCGCGCTCCCGATCACCGCCCCCGGTTGGATCACCACGCGGGCGCCGATCGTGGTTCCCTCGTGGATGGTGACATGGGGATGGATCTCGCACCCGGAGCCGATGCGCGCCGAGCGCCCCACGGCCACGAACGCGCGGAGCTGCGTCCTCTCGCCGATCTGACACTCATCCTCGATGACGCAGTAGGGCCCGACCGCCACCTGAGCGGCGAGCGCATTCTCCTGGGGCGACCCAGCGCTCGCCTCCCCGAAGCGCACCCCACCTCCAATGACCGCGGTCGGATGGATCCCAGCGGGCAGGGCGCGAGGAGGCGCGAGGAGGCGCAGCGCCTTCGCATAGGCGAGCCGCGGGTTGGCCACTCGCAGCAGGGGCTTGGCGATCTGCCTCAGTTCGGGGGGAGCGATCAGGGCCAGCGCGGGCCCGCCCTCGGCCTCGGCCAGGCGCCGCTCATTCTCGACATAGGCGATGTGGCCAGGGGCCGCGTTCTCCAGACCAGAGATGCCGAGCACTAGGGCTTCGCCCTCGCCCCCGACGAGCTCTGCTCCCAGGGCCTGTGCCAGCTCACGCAGCGTCATGGCCGCTCCGGCCGCCAAGGGGGAGGCGGGAGCCTGCTCCCCCAATGAGCTTCGCAGATACCAGTGACATGCCGAAGCCATCCTGCGGGTCCGAGACCCGGTCTCTCTGAGTTTCGCCGTGACTCCTTTCGGCGAAACTCAGGAGCCTTTGGGCTGGGCCGCCGGCTTCCCGGCCGGCTGGGGAGGCGCGGCAATGCCGGCCGCCGAGACAGGAGAGGCGTTCAGCTTCGCGATCACATCGGCCGTGACATCCAGGCCACCGAAGAGCACCGTCTCCTTGACCAGGATCATGGTCAGCTTCTTCTCCTCGGCCACCACCTTGATGGCCCCCTCCAGGCTGGCCGTAAGCAACTTGCTGAACTCCTCGTACTTGGCCACCACGGCTTTCTGGGCATCGCCCTGGAGGGCCGCGAACTCCTGCGAGCGCTGCTTGTAGAGCTGGTTGAGCTTCTGGTACTCCTGCTCCTCCTCGGCGGTGCGCGAGGGGTTCTTCTCCAGGTCCAGCAGCCGCCGGCTCCGCTCATCCGCGACCCTCTCCAGCTCAGCGACACGCTTGTCCCGCTCCGGCGTCGGGGCCGCAGTGGCGGAGGTGAGGTCCAGGTACTCTCGGCGCTCTTCATCGAGCAGCGTCCGGGTCCTCTGGTGGCGCTGGAGCTGAGCATCCTGCTGCTTCTGGAAATCCTGGAACTGCTGGGTGAGGGCCTGCCGCCCCTTGTCCTCCATGGAGACGCGCTCCATGTCCACCACCCCCCAGTTGAGGGCCGGCGTTGGTGCGGAGGCGCCCCCGGCCGCCGCTGCCCCCGCACAGATTCCCAGCAGGTAGGCGCACAGCAGCGCCCCAAGCACGAGGTGCCTCATCAGTCGCTCCTCTGTTCCAGCCAAGGCTGGCGGATTCCTGAGTCTCGTCAGACCGGGCCGTGGCGAGACTCAGACCGACCGCTCCTGGAGGCTGCGAGAGCTTCCAGGGGCGTAGCTCTGATCTGCGAAGAGCATCAGAACATGTGAGAGATGCCGAAGTGGGTCTCCGTTCCTTCCTCGCTGAACCCCAGGTCGAGCCGCAGCGGGCCCACCGGGGTCTGAACTCGCACCCCCACGCCGTAGCCCACATGGGCGGTGAAGCTCGGGTCGCCGCGGAAGAAGGGATCGCTGGCAATGGGCCCGCCCCAGGCATCACCGACATCCACGAAGGTCACCCCGATGAGATTGGAGCTGAGGGGGAAGCGGTACTCGGCATTGAGGATCGCCATGCGAGAGCCGGCGAAGCGGTCCACTCGGAAGCCCCGGAGCGAGTCGGGGCCTCCGATCAGGAACTGCTCGAGGTAGGGAGCATCTCCGGTGGTCGTGCCGGCGAGCAGGCGGATGGCGAGGGTGCTGCGCTTGCCCACCTTCAGGTAGCGGCGGTTGTCTATCTGGTACTTGTTGAAGTCCGACCCGCCGAAGAGGCCGGCGAACTCCAGGGAGACGCGGTGATAGGCGCCGGAGCGCGGGTTGAACACATTGTCCCGGGTGTCGCTGGTCGCGGCGAGGGTGAGGCTGCGCACCTCCCGGGGCTGGAAGGCTGGACCGGTGAGGAACTGCTTGTCCTCCTCCTTCAGGTTAGAGATGGAGACATCATCCCTGCGCAGGCCGAGGTAGACGGTGGTGCGATCCGACAGGGGCCGGCCCAGCGTCAGGTTGCCGCCGGCGCGCCGCTCGTCGTAGAAGACGTTGCGCTGCGCTCCCTCCGCAGTCCTCACGAAGGCCTCTCGCAGCACCAGCCGGTCGTAGATGCCGAGGCTGAGCCGGGTCTCGGGGGTCATCACCCAGGGATTGCGGTAGCCCAGCTCGTAGCTCCTGCGCCCGCCCCATTCGCCCCGCACGGTGATCATCTGCCCGGTGCCGCGCAGGTTGGCCTTGGTCAGATCCACGAAGCCGATGATGCCTTGCACGGAAGTGTAGGCGCCTCCGAGGGTGACCTGACCGGTGCGCTGCTTCTCCACCACGGTGAAGATGACGATCACCTGGCCCTGCTGCTTCTCCCCCACCTCGGCGTCGCGGCGAACCGTCTCAAAGTACTCGGTGCTCATCAAGCGCGCCACATCCTGCGACACTCTTCGGTCGTTATAGACCTCGCCCGGCTTGGTGCGGATGTAGCGGCGGATCACATAGGTCTTGGTATGGCTGTTGCCGGTGATCTTGATCTCCTCGATCACCCCTTCGACGATGGTGATGGTGAGCAGGCCATCTGAGTTGAGCCGCGGCGCGCCCCAGAACATTGCCAGGATGTAGCCCTTGGAGGCGTAGAGCGACTCGATCGCCTGCTGATCCCGCTCCAGGCGGAAGCGGTTGTAGACGCTGCCCGCCTTGGTTTCCATCACCGCAAGAAGCTGGTCGCGGGTCAGGACGTTGATGCCCTCGAACCGGATGTCGCTGACCACCGGGTTTTCAGTGACCCGGAAGGTCAGGCGCACGCCGTTTTCGACGCTCTCTCGCTGCACCGCTACCTCGTAGAACCAGCCCAGGCCCAGCACCGCCTGCCGATCGCGCTCCACCTGCTCCTCGGAGTAAGGTCCACTCACCTTGCTGGTGATCGCGGCGGCGATGTCCTGGGTCGGGATGGTCTTGTTGCCCACGATCTCGATGCTCACAATGGGGGCCGGCACCACCGGCGGCGCGGGCTTCTCCTCGGCCGGCGGAGGCGGGCTGGGCGGGGCCGGAGCGGGCTGCGCGGCCCCGGCCTCAGTGCCGGGAGACGGCTGAGCTGGCGCCAGCTCACCCGCGCACAGGGGAGCGAGCCCCAGGAAAGAGAGCATGACGAAGGCGAGCAGCAGGGTGGTCACAGAGCGGCCCATCATCGTCTCCAGAAGGGATTCCCCGCGGCGGCGCGCAGGCGGACAGGCCGGGGGGAGGCTAGCCTGAGCCGGAGAGATAGGGAGCGAGCGCTTCCCGAAGCTGGGAGCGAGCGCGGAAAAGTCGCGATTTGACCGCCTTCTCCGAGCAGCCAAGGACGCGGCCGATCTCCTGGTAGGATAGCCCCTGCAGGTCCCGCAGCAGGATGAGTGTGCGGAGCTCCGGCCGGAGCGAGAGCAGGCACTTCGCCACCTGCCCCTCCAGCTCCTTGCTCTCGATGCGCTGTTGGGGCTCTTGGGTGGAGTCCTCGACCTCGCGGGGCACAGCTTCCCCTTCGTGCTCGGCAGGGCTGTCCAGGGAGAAGGAGTGCACCCGGCTGCGATGTTGCTGTTGTCGGAAGTAGTTCTTGCATAGATTGAGTGCGATGCGGTAGAGCCAGGTGTAAGGGTGCGCCTCGCCCCGGAAGCGCTCCCAGCCGCGCAGGGCGCGCACGAAGGTCTCGGAGGTCAGGTCGGCCGCATCCTCGTAGTCGCCCACCAGCCGGTAGACGAGGTTGAAGATCCTCTGCTCATAGGCCTGAAAGAGATCACCGAACGCCTCGGCCACCGGAGGGCCGCGGCGCTCCTGGTCCTGGGCGGGAGGCTCGTCCACTGAGGGCCACCTGTCCGGCACATCCACCGCATCTCCTGCCCCGCGAGCGTCGTCGGCCAACGTGACCCTCGCTTTCGACACGTGAGCAGGCATCGAGTTCGCGGCTGAGTCTAGCATATTTCGGCTGGGAGCGACAACCCGCGTTCATCCGCTTGCAGCACCGCCGCTCTGAGGGCCCAGCCGCTGCCAGGACCTCACCAGCCGCTCCTTGTGGGAGCGGCTAAGCCCTTCGGGCCGCCGTGGGGGTCGGCGCAGCCGACCTACAGAGTCTCGTGAATCATGGTGAGAGACCATGATTCAAGAGACTCCCCAGGAGAGCGTGTGGCCCCCTTCTGAGAGATTCTCTTGCATCAGGGGCCTTACCCTGATGCAAGAGAATCTGTAGCGTGCCGTCCACGGGGCGATCAGAAACCGGTCGTGCGAGAGACGCGGTACACGCGAAAGGCATCAGAAGCGCCGGAAGGACTGGATCTCCCACCGCACCCGGTCCAGCTCGTTCACACCCCAGCCCACGGACCACCGAGAAGTCACCTCATAGGTCATGGTGAAGGTCCGGCTCTCAGGTGGGCCGTTCAGAGGGCTGACGTAGGAGAGGAGGACGCGGCGGAAGAGCCGCTCTCCCACACGCAGCCTCACCGGCCCGTGCAAGGCCACATCGAAGGACAGCTCGTGCAGCCCCAGACTGGCGCCCGGCAGCACCAGCCCGGTGATGGGGCCGCCGGTGATCCCCGTGGCCCCGGGATTGGAGAGCAGCTCGGCGATGTCCCTGGTCCCGCCGACGGCCGGCGCGAGCGTCTGGCCTGCGAGCAGGGCGGTGATGTAGGCCTGGGCCAGCGGCGGGACAGAGCTGGCATTGAAGGAAAGGGGCGCGCCGCCAAGCTGGCCCTCGGCTGCGACCGGTGGGTAGATCTGCCCCGTGGGGTTGATCGAGATGTAGTAGTCCCCGATGCGACCATCGGCCTCCGCGCTGACCCAGACATGAGGCGGCTGTCCGGCCTTCACTGCGATCTCGCTCCGGGAGATCTCGGCCGTGCCCCGCCGGAGAGTCAGCGCTCCGTTGGGGAACGCAAGTGTCCCCTGGTAGCTCTCCCCCTCGCCGTCCAGGATGATGCCCTCCAGGGTGGGCAGGCCTCGCAGCCGGAGGTAGCCGGTCGAGGGGGGACCGCGCTTTCCCGGGTCAACTAGGATATCTGTGTCGTTCCGGCCGGAGCCGTAGCGGAAGTGGACATGGTCGCCGATCAGCACTCCTACGTCGAGCTGGGGCGAGAAGGGAAAGGGGGCGCGCGAGACCCCGAGCGACGGGAGGCCCAGCACGGCATCGGAGAGGATCAAGGGCTCGTCATCGGGGGCCAACCCGGGCCGCCCGCCATTCTGAGGGAGCCCGACGGCCGAAGTGGTGCGAGTTGTCAGCAGCGGCGGCCCGGTAGGCGTCCAGGCGTTGACCAGACGGAGCCGTCCGCTGAGCTTGCCCTGGATCATGTCGGGCACGACCAGGTCAACGTTCCGCAGTTCGGCCCTCAGGTTGAGCCGGCCGTAGCCGCCCCGCTCGGGCGCGCGGGACGGCAGGCCCACCTCGCCCTGCACTGTGAATGTGCCCTCACCGGCGCGGCCCTGGATCCCCGGCAGCGGAGGGCCTCCCGGCTCCTTGGGAGGCCGGCTCGCGAGCAACTGGTCCCCGGTCAGAGAGAGCCGAGCGGTGAAATCGAATGGCGCCATGCCCGCGACGGGAGTGAACTGGCCGCCGCTGAAGTTGATCTCCTCCACGGAGAGCACGCCGCTCTCGACCGTGATCGGGAAGGCGCTGGCATTCTCGAACCGCAGCGGCCCCATGCGAAATGCGTCCACCGAGACATCTCCCCGCACAGTCGGCTGGCGAGTGGCTCCGGTGATGTCGAAGTTGATGGTGCCCTGGCCGCCCAGCTCGAGCTGGCCGAGGTTGGTGAGATAGCGCGCCCAGGGCGCGAGCAGCCCGAGGTCGAGGTTCTCAATCGTGACCTTGAGCTGCATGTCTCCATCAGGTGAGACCCAGGCCGGCGGCAGCAGCGTGGCCACGGCCGGGTCGTGGACGGCGCGCAGCTTGGCGATCTCCAGCGTGCGCAGCGCGACTGCGCGATGCTCCCTGTCCACATGCAGCAAGAGGGTGAGGTCGCCTTCGATGCGGCGGAGCTGCCGCCTCAGCGACTCGCCCCTCGCTAGGTCCACCACATCGCCCAGCGATAGGTCAGTGAGCACCAGATCGGCGACCTCCACCCGGGGATCGTCCCAGCTCCCGCTCACCCGGACTGAGGCCCCAAGTCTCCCACCCATCAGCTTGGGGGTGGCGCGATAGTGTATCCGCTCGTAGAGATTGACCCCGAAGCGGTCGAGCCGCCAGATGGCGGTGAACAGGTCAATGTCGCTGAGGCCGATGGCCAGGTCCACATTCCGTGAGCCCGACGCGGGCAGATCCACGGTTCCCGCAACGGAGACTGAACTCCGCTCCTGCCTGAAGGCGGCGCGCTCCAGGTGAAGCTGGCCGCGGCTCAGCCAACCGGCGAGCGCCACCTCCTCGAAAGGCAGGCGGCCCAGGGGCGCCTGGTTCGCGCCTAGGCGCCTCAGGTCCATCGCTGCGGCCGCGAGCGTGAAACTGACCCTCGGCTGAGCCCACGAGCCGGTGATGGTGGCCTGCACCGAGCTCTTGCCCTCCAGCGCGAGGCCAAACCGGCTCACGAAGGGAGTCAACAGGTCGAGCCCGACCTGCTCTCCCGAGACCACCAGGTCCAGCTTGCCGGAACTGCCGGCGCGGAGGCCCACGTTCCCGGAAGCGGAGATCAGGCTCTCGCCCCGCCGCAGGCTGGCGGCCTCCACCTGGAACGCGCCGTCAGCAGTGCTCCCCGCGATGGCGAGTTCGTCGAACGGCGTGCCGTTGATGGTGAAAGCCCGCGCGGCGAGCCTCGCCTCCACCCGCGGCCGCTCCCAGGTGCCGGTGACCCGGGCCTGCACCTGGGCCTTGCCCTGCACGTCGAGGCCGAGGCGCGGGAGCAAGGCCGCGGCGATCCCGGCGAGGTCGGCCTGATCCCCGGAGACTTCCAGGGAGAGCTTGGTGGGCAGCGCGCTGCCGGTGACAGTGAGCTGAGTGGTCCCCTCCTGAAGGTTGACCTCGTCAACCAAGATGGCGCCTGCCTGGTAGCGAAGGAGCGCCGTCCCCTTCGCGAACTCCAGGCCCGCGGCGGAGACCGCGTTCACCTGAAGCGCGGCCTTGAGCCTCGGGGCGGCGATCGTCCCGGATAGGCCGGCCGTACCATCAACCGTGCCGGCCGTGACAAACACGCCGTAGGGAGGGGGGAGCCAGTCGGCCGGGTGAACGCCGCTGAAGCTGAAGTGTCCGGTGAGGGCGGCCTGCTGGCCGCGGCCGGCCCAGCCGGTGATCTCCACTGCGCCCTGGTAGCTGCCGCGGGGCAGCCTTACGCTCACGTCGGAGAGGCGAGCGCGCGCGGTCGAGAGGGCGAAGCTGGCCGTCGCCGATTCAAAGGCCCGACCTTGCATTTGGCCGGGCCCCAGACTGATGCGGCCGGAGGCGCGCGCCTCGCGGAAGGAGCCCGAGGCGCGGATGGAGGCAGGGAAGCGCCCGGTCAACCTGGGCTGCCCCAGGGCCTGCCCGAGGGCTGCTGCCTCCAGTGACGCGAGGTTCGCCTGGAGCTCATAGTCGTCGGCCGCCGGGATCCTCGCCGAGAACTCCCCCTTCGCCACAGGGCCGACGATCCGCGCCCGCCTGATGAGCGCCGCCCGGTCCGAGTACTCGAGCTCGCCGGTGATGGTCCCGAGGGAGAGACCGCCCCTAGCCGCGTTCCGGATGATGAACTCGCCGGTGACCGACGCGCCCCGGTCGAGGCTGGCCGAGCCCTTGAAGGAGGCGGTCCCCTGGAGGTCCACGCGCTCCAGGCCGACCATCTGCGCTAGGGTGGCGACGGGGACATCCACCAAACTGAAGCTGGCGCTGGCCTTGGGGGCGCGGCCCTGTGGCCAGGTGATGTCTATGTCCGCCTCCAGCGCGCGGGGGCTGCCGTGGGCCCGCAAGCCGCGAATCCGAAGCTGTCCCTTGGAGTAGTTGAAGGTGGCGGCCACATCGTGCCAGGGCACCAGGTGGAACTTGAGCACCCGCACTTCGGCCCGGCCGGTGACCTCGACGTTGTCGAACGGGCCCTCGACCCGGCCGATGATGCGTAAGGGCGAGGGCAGGGCCAATGTCATCGGGAGGTAGAGTTTGGGCAAGAGGTGCTTCAACTGCTCGAAGCGCAAGCCCGTGGCGGTGTAGTCAACAGCGAGCCGGGGGTGCTTCAGATCGGAGAGCACCCCGCTGGCCTTGACCGGCGCACCGATGAGGGTGCCTTGCATCTCCTCCAGATGGAGCTCGCCATCGGCGAAACGCACCTTCCCTTCGATGCCGGTCACCGGCCGCTGGAGCCAAGGGAATGAGACCTCCGCCTCTCTCACCTCGGCGTTGATGGTGTAGCCGGCGCCGAAGACCTCGGAGGCCGGCCGATTGGCGACCTCGCCGGTGATATCGGCGCGGCCGGCCGAGACAGTGAGTGCCGATACCTCTGGGAGCCTTGCGAAGGCGTAGGCAAGGTCGAGGTCAGACACCGAGCAGGAGGCCTCGAGGCCTCGCTTGCCGCCGGTTCTCCCTTTGCCTTCCAGGGTGTCAAACGCGCCTTCCGTCCCCTGGGCGCGGAGCGAGAAGATGGTCTCACCGGGCGCGGGCTGCCTGAGCTTCAGGTTGACGTTGGCCAGCTCTGTGGTCAGGCCGCCCCGGGCCTGGTCCACGATCTTCACGCGGCCGTCCTCCACGACCACGTCGCCGGTGAAGCGGCGCTCCTTGGGTTTGCGGCTGATGAGATCGTCAATGCTCCAGCGCTTCTGGGTATCCCGCGTGATGGTGACCTCGGGCCGGCGCAGCGCGATGCCGGTCACTGCTTTGGCGGCGGTGGAGGGCGAGAGCAGGGCTGTCGGGCGCCCCAGTCGGGCCCAGGCCTGGGGAGCCGTCAACAGCGGTGAACCGTCCTGGTTCTGCATCCCGAGCCGGTGGAGCACCACGCGGCCGGTGAGGCTGATAGAAATGTCGCCGATGGACACGCGGCGGTTGGTCTGCCGGGAGAGCTCAGTTGCGAGGGCCCTGCGCAGGCGGTGGCGAAGGGGTCCGGCCCGCCACAGCAGGAAGGTGACCGCGACTACGGCCACGAGGAGCAGGGCCAGGAATGCCAGCAGTTTCCTCAGGGCGCGCATTGACCTCCCGTCCGTGTCCGTGCCTGGGCCTGGCGTGCTCGGCCCCGCTGGAGTATATGCCCTATTCTTCCCTGGACACCTCAGGGGTCAACCGGTTCCGCCAGCTCGGCGGCGTGGTAGGAACTGCGGACCAGCGGCCCGCTCAGCACATGCGGGAACCCCAGCTCCCGGGCGGCCCGGCGGTAGCGGGCGAATACCGGGGGCGGGACGTACTCGACTACCGGAAGCTGGGCCCGGGAGGGCTGGAGGTACTGGCCGATGGTGACGGCGCTGGCCCCCGCCTCCCGGAGGTCTCGCAGCACGGCGACCACCTCGTTCTCGCTCTCTCCCAAGCCAACCATCAGCCCGCTCTTGGTCATGACCTCCGGCGCCAGCCGCCGGGCCGCTCGGAGCACCTCCAGGGAGCGAGAGTAATCGGCCTGGGGCCGCACCTGGGGATAAAGGCGGGGCACGGTCTCGACATTGTGCCCGAAGAGATGGGGCCGCGCCGCGAGCACAGTGCCCACTGCCTCCACGCTGCCGCGGAAGTCCGGCACCAGCACCTCCACCTGGGCCTCGGGCAGCCGCTCCCGGAGCGCGGCGATAGTGGCGGCGAACTGACCCGCGCCGCCGTCGGGCAGGTCGTCCCGGGTGACTGAAGTGACCACGATGTAGTGGAGCCCGAGCACCCGCGCCGCCTTCGCCACTCGCGTCGGCTCGTCTGGATCGAGGGGCGCGGGCGGGCCATGGTCCACCGCGCAGAAGCGGCAGTCGCGGGTGCAGGTATCGCCCAGGATCAGGAAAGTGGCATTGCCCTGCCCGAAGCACTCGCCGATATTGGGGCAGCGCGCGCTCTGGCAGACGGTGTGGACCCCCATCTCGACCAGGCGGCGGCCCAGGGTGGCGAGCTGCGGCCCCTTAGGGGCCGCAGGCCGGAGCCAGTGGGGCAGTGACCCCTTCACGGTCGGACTGCCCTTGCCGGTGAGCGGCTGACCAGCGCGCAGCGGGCGAGCGACCCCCACACCAGGGGGTGGAGCGGCGACAAGGCGAGGGATTGCTTGAGTTCCCGCATAGCACTTCCCCGGTAGCCGGAGCGAAGCAGGGCCCGGCCTAGTCGGTAGTGGGCCCACGAGAGCCGCCGCCGCGCCACCCCGTGCAGGGGCTGCGGGGTGGTTGCCCGCGCCAGCGCGCGGCGCATCACCTCCGCCTCCATGGCGCGCATCGCCGCCTGGTCTCGACTGCGCTGGTCCGGATGCAGACGGTGGATGGTCAGCGGCGCAGGCAGCTCGGCCACCTCCCACTCGGCCGCCACCCGCAGCCACAGATCCCAGTCCTGCGCCAGCGGCAGAGACTCGTCGAAGCGGCCCGCCGCGGTCAGGCACTCCCGCTGCGCCACCACACTCGACAACACCAGCCGGTTGGCCCGGAGCATGGCCGACAGCGAGATGGGGCGCAGCCCTGGACAGGTCTGGCCCCAGACCGCGCTCACTGCCCGCGGCGCCGGGGTGCGCACACATCCGGTGCCGAGCAGCCCGAGCTTGGAGCGGCGCACGAACCACTGGACCTGCAAGGCGAGCTTCTCTGGCAGCCACAGGTCGTCGTCGTCCAGGAAGGCAACCAGCTCGCCCCGCGCGGCCCGCAGGCCGACATTGCGGGCCGCCGCGGGCCCGGCCTCGGGGCCCGTGAGCAGTCGCAGTGGGAACGCCGACTCTGCGGTGAGCGCAGCCAGCGCGCGAGAGGCGGCCTTGGTCGGGCCGTCGTCCACCACCAGCAGCTCCTCCGGGAGGAGATGCTGAGCGAGGACGCTCCGCGTCGCCTCGACGAGGAGATCAGGCCGGTCGCGCGTCGCAATGATGACGCTGATACTCGGGAGACCCACTGCACGCGACTCCGGAGCTGAGGCTAGGGCCAAGGGCAGTATAGAGAGGCCGCGCGGCCAGTGTCAACGGGGGCGCTGTCTGCCTTGTTGACTAGGGCACAGGCCAACGGCTACAGTAGTGCGACTACCACCTGCTGAGTCTCGCCTAATGCAGTGGGGGCGAGACTCAGACAGAACGCGTCAGGAAGCTCCACGAACGCGCTGCCGCCGTCACTGCAATATGCGAAGCTCAACGGTGAGTGCTCTCGCATGAGACAGCGTCTCTGGTTTGCGCCAGTCCTGGCCCTCCTTGTCGGGGCGAGCGGGTGCGCGCGGGGTCCGGTGAATCCGGAGCAGGCAGAAGTCCTGGCTAGGTGGATTCGGGAGCAGTCCTATTCGAGCTGGTCCATGTACCGGCACCGGGACCGCGCTCCTCACGAACCGGCCAGCCCCGATGGCCTGACCCTGGGGAGCCCCAACGTGTTCGCTGCCATCAGCTGCAATCCGAACGACCTGACCGCGCTCGACGTGTTCTGGGGTGATGAGCGCACCGAGCGGCCCCTGGCGAAGTCGCTCACTGTCGCCGTGAAGGAAGCCGAGATGGCGACGCCCCTGGCCGACTTCGCCGACCAGACACTGCGCCGAGTGCGACACACCTCCATCTCGGTCGCCCAGGTCGAGGACGAGGGCCTGCGGGTAAGCTCTGTGGATTTCGCGCCGATGGACCTCGAGGACAACCTGCTGGCGCGCTGGTTCCTGGTCGAGAACATCGGAGACAGTGAGCGCCGGCTGAGCCTCGAGTTCCGGATGAACGCGAGGGGAGAGTGGGCGCGGAAGAGCGCTGGCGTCTGGGCGACGGACAACCTGGCCCTGGTCTCCGATGTCAAGCTGACGCGACCCGCGCAGGCCTTCGAGGCTGCGCTTGGCAGCCTGAGGCCAGGCGAGAGGGCCGCGGCCGCGCTGCTCCTGGTGGCCGCGCACGACCCGGGCCAAATGGAGGGCCATCTGACGCGGGCCAAGACCGCGCTCGGTCGGCTCAGAGAGCTGCTCGAAGAGACCAGATCAGACTGGGAGGCGTGGTGCGCGCGGACCCCGTTGATCACAGGAGATGAGCGCACTGACGATCTCCTCGACTCGCTCCTCTGCCTGGTGCGCAGCCACGTGGGCACGGAGGCGGTCCACACCGGATCGCTGCGCTATCCCCACAACCGCGCCTGGATCAGGGACAGCTACTGGGTGCAGCGCGCCCTCTGGGAGCTGGGCCGAAGAGAGGAGGCGCGGGTGAGCCTGGACTTCTTCCATCGCGCCTGGCGCAAGTCCGGCATCGCCTCCTACTACGAGATCCCGAGTGGCAAGTCAACCGCCTATGGCTACTCCGGCGTCGAGCTTCCCCATTACCTGGTGCTGATGGTGAAGGATGCAGAGCGCTTCGGTGGGGTGGACCCGGCCGAGTACTGGGACATGATCCAGGCCTGCCTGGACAAGGCGGCCGTGCCGGAGAGCGGCCTTCAGCCAATGAACGGGGACGAGACCTGGCTCCTCGCCGCGCCTGTGAGAGAGCTGGATCAACTGCTGGACAACTCCTGGCTGCTCATCGCCTCCGGCGAGTACGGCGCGAAGCTGGCCGAGCGGATGGGCGATGGCGGCCGCGCGGCGCGCTATGGGGCAATGGCCTACCGGGCGCGGCTGGCGCTGACGCAGTTCCAGCCCGCCGCGGAACAGCCGCCGTGGTACGCCATCGGTCGGGGGGCCGACGGGACCTCGGACTTCGCACTCTGCCCCGAGGTGTTCGCCCGAGGCGCGATCATGGGGGTGCTGCCGCCCGAGGCGCTCACCAATGCTCTGGTGTGCAGTTGGGACCAGCTCAGCTTCTCCCGGGGCATCCGCACCCACGCGCGCTCCGCCACCATCAGCGGTGGCACGCCCGGCTATGTGCTCTACGCGGCGGCCCGCGATCCCGTATGTGACTCTGTGTTCGCCCGCGAGCTGACGGCGCGGATGCTGGAGTTCGCCTCGGCCACAGGATGCGTGTGGGAGTTTCACGATCTCCACGATCCCGCTTGGGGCGGGGAGAAGCGCCGGCTGTGGGACTCCGCGGTGCTGCTCTTGGGCATGGTGCACGCGCTCTTCGAGGTGCAGCGCATCGGAGGCGAGGTGACCTTTGCTCCGAGACCACCTCCTCTCGCGGTGGAGTTCGAGCGCCCACCAGGAGCCTATCCTCTCGCCGCGGTGACAGCAGAAGCCCTGCTGGCCCAGAGCGGCCCGGCGTTGATCCTGCACGAGCGCTCACCCGAACACGCGGCGCGTATCGCCCGGGAGCTGCTCCGGCAGTGCAGCCAGCAGTATGCAATCTCTTCCTTCCTCGGCGACCCGCCGACCGACCGCTCGGCTGTCATTATCTCTCCGGCCCCGCCCGCCGAGGGGTGGCGTGCGGAGTGGACCGGCTACTGGTCCCGGGACTGGGAGGGGCCGCCGCAGTTCTGGGTGGTCAACCACGAGGATGTCTACCGGGATACTGAGCCCCTGCTGCGGGCGCTGCTCTCCTCCCTGACGCCCCAGCGCGACCAGCCTCTCCCCTTCCCCGACGCGAACCTAGACCTGGTAACCCGCCATGGTGAGCCGCCGACCGGCCGGGCGGAGGTGGCGGCGCTCGCGGGCGCGACGGGAGCGGCAGGAAGGCTGGATCTGGGGGGCTCGCAGGTCCGGCTGCCCCTGGCCGGAGGGGAGTTCGAGGTTGAGGCGCGGCCTGCGGAGGGCAACCTGCTCAAACTGATCGTCACGGCTCCGGCCGGGCGCAGCGAGCCGGCCGAGATTGGGGTGACCTTGCCCCCTGGCTGGTGGCTGGTGTTCGCCCGCGACATGACCGGCAAGTGGGACCGAGTGGCCGACCCGGTGGCCGAGTATCACCTGCCGAACGGCGGCATCAGGCTGGTGTACCACTTCCGGCCGAGCAAGGAATCGCTGACCCTCACGTTCGATCTGGCGAAGCTGAGGGTGGCGGGCGGGTGAGGGTGCGGCCCCGGACTGCACCGTCGCCGGGCCTTCGCCCACCATGGCCACCTTTCACCATACCTGCGCCATCACCGTAGTGCAAGAGGCTCTATGGGTGGCAGTGCAAACCACAGGATAGGTTGACTGCTGCCCCAAGGTCTCTGAGGATTCGGGAGACCTGCTTGACCTGCTCGATACCGGTGCGGCCTTGAGGATAGGGCTCACGATCTCGACCGCGACGTAGCTGCTGCGGCCGGTGCGCAGGCTGCCGTCTCGCTCCGCTGTCCAGCTGGCTAGTGTACCGTCTCTGAAATGGCTTTACAACGAGCGACCTTGACCAGGATGGCTTCGGCTGAGACCGTCCAGATGAAGGGTGTCGGCTGCTCGTTGTGATGGTCCAGATACTGTCTGATGGTAT
>Ga0315307_1000540_pt1 | contig 16297 bp, 16 predicted proteins | sample TDP2_MG_FD_203079 | JGI IMG/M metagenome (GOLD analysis project Ga0315307, IMG submission 203079) | Freshwater sediment microbial communities from Lake Towuti, South Sulawesi, Indonesia - TDP2 | ecosystem: Environmental > Aquatic > Freshwater > Lake > Sediment | place: Indonesia: South Sulawesi... | reverse complement strand
GACGCCTTATGGGCTAACAGGTCTCGGAACTCGTAGAGGCTGTAGAGGCGTTCGCCGGTCGCGACGGGTATGTTCAAGTGTGCCTGTATCTCGGCGAGGGTTTCCACGTTCTCCCAGAGGACGGGGTCCTCGTAGAAGAGTATGCGGTGCTTCTCCGGCTCCTTGCCTAAGGCGATCGCCTCGTAGGGCCTCAGCCGCGTCAGGCATTCCACGGCTAGGTCCACGTTCTCGCCTATGGCTTCCCTCACCGCCCTCACCTGCTCAACGGCCTCGCGGATGAGGGCCGTATGACCTAGGGTCTGGAACGCGGGGCCGAAGGGGGTTATCCTGACGGCTTTGAACCCGTCCTTGACGGCTTGTTCCGCGTTCTTCACGGCCTCCTCCGTGGTGGCGCCGCCTGTGGCGGCTATGAGCTTCATCCTATCCCGTGTAGGGCCGCCCATCAGCCTGTAGATGGGGATGCCGAGCGTTTTGCCTATGATATCCCATAGGGCTACGTCTACGGCCGCGATCGCGGCGCTCATGATGCTCCCCCGCCAGCAGGGGTCCACGTACATGGCTTCCCAGTGATGCTCGACCCGGAAAGGGTCCTTCCCTTTCAGATGGGACTCCAGCATCTCGATCGCGGTCTTCACGGCGTCGATCCGGCCTACGGAGTGGGTTCCGCTGACGCCTGTGATTCCCTCATCTGTGTGAACTTTCACCGCAAGCCACTTACCGAAGAGCGTCTCCACACCCGTGATCTTCAAGACCGAACACCTCTACCATATTCGCGCTAGTTTAGGCCTATTCGCTGGCCTCATAAGCCTTGACGTAGACGGTGCTCATCCGGACAAGAGCTTGACTGGTAGAGTGCTTGTTCTAGGAATTCCCGGCGGAGAACGTAGATCCGGCGGAAAACGTAGGGGGGAGGGCTGGATGACTCTTGTGCCTGGAGAGTTTCATGTCTGATCACGCATCCTGAACTGTTTCTGAGTGGTGTAGAAGGGTCCGTCTGCTAGATTCTTGCTACTGTCTCGATGTATGCTAGGATGTCCTTATTCATGGACGGGTTTAGGGATACGGTTTCTCCTCGCTTGTGGACCAACAGGTAGCCGTTACCAGCCAGCTCTTTCAGACTTCTCCTAACCCTTCTGCCGTCCCTTCTGACCTTTCGGCTGAATCAGTTGACGAGGGTCTCAGCCGGAAAATAGTGCGACCCCCACCTGCCTTTCATCACCAAGAACTCGAGTATTGCAGCCTTAACCTGCTCATCGGTCAGCTCCCGAGACATAGTACTCCAATAGTACTTTGAAGGTAAACCCATAGATACTTAAGCCCCCGATTATTGATGTGAGAGGTATGAGTGGAGAAGTCAGGTACAGGGAGCTTGGCGACTCGCTATTGATCAAGGCCCTCGGCCACTCGCCCAAGCTGAGGATGCTGGACATCTTCCTGACAAACCCTTACTTCGACTTCAGCAGGGAGGAGCTCGTCAGAGAACTGGGGATGAGCAAGCAGACCATATACAAGAACTTCAAGGACCTGGAAGAGCTGGGGATAGTCAAGGTCTCAAGGCAGATAGGAAGAGCCAGGATGTACAGGATAAACACGGAGAACCCGCTGGTTAGAAGGCTGGACGAGATCATAACAGAGCTCTCCTTACAGATAGCAGAGCAAGAAAAGACAAAGATGGAAAAACCGGTTGCGGTAGAGCTCGGGAAATAGATCGACAGCTATCTTTCAGCATACCTTTCCACTTATAGGCAAGTTCTCGATCTGTATGTCATGGAAGATCCAATCTTCCCGGATGCTAGGAGGGAGGGGTGGCGTTGCACGTAGGCATACATGCGGGAGGTTCGGATGTTAACAGGGTTGTTGAGCGTTGTCGAAGCCTCGGCGTCAGCCAGATCTGTCTCTCGACTTCCTCGGTGCCGGGGTTCGATGAGAAAGGCTACCTGGAAACTAGCAACCTGGCCAGGGTCTTGGCGGCGTACTCGCAGGTGGGCGTAAGCGTTCCGGTGATGTTGATGAGCAGATGGGCGAGTCCCGAGCTTCTTCAGGGCGATCCAGGCGCTGAGGAGGAGTTCCATCAGCTCTCCAGGACCTTGGCAGCCCTTGGCCAAAACTCGGTAGAGGCGCTCCTGTTCTATGTGAAGCTGGAGCGAGCCGTGGACCACGAGCTGGAGCAGTGGCGTGGCCTCGTTGGCTTCTGCCAAGAGCTGGGAAGGGAGGCGGAGCGCAGCGGCGTCAAGATGGCCAGTCACGCCTTCTACCGGCCCTACAGCGTCGTGCGGAACACGGAGACCCTGGAGCGGCTGCTCAGGGAGGCGCAGAGCCCATGGATCGGCGTGACGTACTGTCAAGGGCTCTACCTTCTGGGCGATGATGTCTACGAGGCGATCCGCCGGTTCCAAGGAAGGATCTTCTTCACTCACGCAAGAGACCTGCGGAGACACGGCGAAGCCTTCGACGAGGTACCACTTGGACAGGGCGACATAGACTTCGCCCAAGCCCTAGGGCTTCTCGCAGATGCGGGCTACGGCGGCCTGATATGCCCGGAACACCTAGGCCCCGAGCAGCCCGGAGTGGACCTAGAGGCCGAGGCCGTTCGTTATCTTCGAAGGCTGCTCGCCGAGCTGAGCTGATAGCCGCCCTCGTGGTTCAGGGGAAGGCGGCGCCTACCCAGGGCGTGAAACGCTTGTAGGCCTCTGCGTACTTGGTCTCCTTCCCGCCGAGGCCGGCGTTCCGGGCTTGGAAGCCTCGGAGTTGGCCGTACATCGTGTACCATTCCGGCAGCGTCTCCTGCGTCCTCAGCTCCTTTAACGCCCTGAGCTTCAGGTCGAAGACCTCCGTGATGTCTATGTAGGTGTCGGGCCTGAACCTGGAGAGGTCGTTCGTCGGCACGGAGGGCTCGAAGAGGAAGATCCGCGGATAGCCGGACGGGGTGGTCTCAGGGCTGACGCCGGGCGCTGAGGCGTAGTGGCATGCCCTTATCGTGGCCTGAGCCGTTGTCACATGGTCTGGGTTAAGCGGGTCCCTGACCCAGTGCGTCAAGACGATGCTCGGCCGGAGGTCCCGGATCTCCGCGACCAGCCTCAGCATCCGCTTCCGGTCGATGATGAGGGGGTTATCATCGAAGTCTAAGAACCAGATCTCCGCGCCCAGTATCTGCGCCGCGGCCCGGGCCTCCGCCTCCCGGACCTTCTTCACCTCGTCCACGGTGGTGGCGGACCGTTCCCTCCAGAGGGACCCGGACTCCCCTCGCTCCCCATACGTCAGATCCAGAGCCCGGACCTTCCAGCCTCTCCGCGCGTACGTGGCGATCGTGCCCCCAGCCCTTGAGCAGAAATCCGCCGCGTGGGCGCTCACGACAAGCATCCTTTCCTCGGCCTCAGCCATCTAGAACACCGGGGATCAACGGGTCAGACCGGAGCCCTCTTAAGGCTTTATGGGCTGACCTGGGACCAAAGCGAGTCTACGCACGCTCCAGATGCCTGAGTTTGAGTCGCGCATGAAAGCCCTCGGCTTGCTCCGCGAGTAGTCTTTCCACGTTCTCTCGGCTTACCGCCGTGGTTGTTCCCTCGGCCGTGCAGCAGACGGCTCCTGCGGCCGCCCCGAAGGCCAGGACGCTGCCCCATGCCTCCGCCTCCATAGCGCTGGGCGGAGATAGCCTCCCAGAGCCTGGCTGCTTGGCTTCGAGAAGCTTCAGGACGACCCCGGCGCAGAAGGCGTCTCCCGCCCCTGTGGGCTCTATGGCGTCTACTTGGAAGGCGGGGTACCCGACCTTGCATCGTCTTGAGGCTAGGAGGCCGCCTTTGTCGCCCATCGTGACGATCGCCACCCCGACTCCGCTCTTGACTAGGGCCGCGGTGGCATCCTCTAAGGTGGCTTGGCCTGTGATCGCCTTGGCCTCGTCGAGGTTGCAGTGGAAGAGGTCTATGCCTGGGAACGCGTCGCGGAGGTACTCCCAGCCCTTGCCGTAGGGCTGTACGATGTCCAAGAAGGTTAGGGCTCCGAGCCCCCGAGCGTAGGCTAAGGTTCCGGGCAGCTCGTCGTCGAAGCGGCCTAGAAGCCCCGAGGCGCCCACGTAGAAGAGCAGGGGCTTCTCCGTCCGTAGGGCTTCTCTGACCAAGGCCGTGTCCAGGTAGGGGTTGGCGCCTATGTCAACGTGGAACCTGCGATCCTCGCCCTTCACGACGAGGATCATATCCTTACAGGTTCCCGCCTGCTCCACGACCTGAAGCCTTACCTTGACGCCGTGGCGCCGGAGGGTCTCCGCTATGAAGTCGCCGAGCGGGTCCTTGCCCACGGGGCCTACGAGGCTGATCTCACCCCTCGGCAGGCCGAGCTTGATCAGGTCGATGGAAACGTTCGCTGGGTGGCCGCCGATGCTGATCCGGATGCCCCGCGGCGCATAGACCAGCTCGCCGGGCTTGGCGATCGACGGTAGCCCCGCGGCGATGATGTCCGCGACGAGAATCCCACAGGTGGTTACAAGCAAAGGCCGGGTGCCTCTCATGATCTGCTCTGAGACACGTTTCACAAGCGTCAGCGGCGCTCTCTCCGCGGTCTCTAGGCTTGGAACCATTTCTCCTCGAACTGCTGGGCGTCCATAGTCCCTTTGACTAGGGCTAGGGTCTCGTGGTAAAGGTCTAGCAGGTCTTGGGCAGACATCCGGTTCAGCCTCTCGCCCGGGACCTTTTGCTCGATGAAGTGGACTAGGAAGTTCGCGGCTAGGGAGGCCTCCAGATCATTCAAGGCCGGTCAGGACTCCGCCCTTTATGGTGGGGTTCCCCCTATTTATGCCGCCCTTCTCTGGGAGGCTTTCCATCGCCTCTAGCTTCCAGCCTAAAGGTCAGGTATTTCTTAATCTTTTAATACGTCTAGCACTGGGCGATCTGGGATGGAGGATTGTACAAGCCCGAATACGTGGCTAAGCTCATGTATGAGGGGCTGAGGAGCAAAGGGACTCCTCTCGGGCTTGAGAAAGGCCTCCTAGCTGACTGGCATACTGACCTGAGCATCCCCGTTGAAGGGCAGTCGCTCCTCTTCACCGGCCTGCTCTACCAGGCTACACCGTACATCGAGAGGCTTACCAAGCTCATGGACAGGCTTGAGGGAAGGCTTGAAAGGGCCGTCTACTGGGCGGGCAAGCTACCGTTCTCGTTAAGCCTCCTCGCAGGCCAAGTATCCAAGGAGGAGAGAGAACCTTACACAGCGGCCATCAGGAACATAGTCGCGGCTCTCAAGAGGTTAGACATCGAGTTCTTCCACCGAGACGAACTCGACCACTACAGCGGGATACTCCTATACGACCTAGCATTCGAGGAAGGCTTCGAAAAACACGCCCGAAGGGTTAAGGAGACCCTTGAAAACGCGGGAGTGAAGAGCCTAATCACGATCGACCCGCATACCACCTACGCCTTGAAGGTTCTCTACCCTGGATACGTGGGCTCAAGTTTCGAGGTCCACTCTTACCTAGAGCTTCTACCCGACAGGATGAGGGACTCAACGAAGGCCGGCGGGGGAAAGATAGCGGTCCACGACTCATGCTACTACTCTAGGTACTTGAACCTCATCGAAGAGCCCAGAGAAATCCTAGAGGCTCTAGGAGTCAGCCCGGTGGAGGTGCGGAACTCCGCTAGGATGGCGCAGTGTTGCGGTGGGCCTGCGGAGTCCGTATCGCCTAGGCTTTCAGCCAACCTCGCAGAGGCCAGGAAGAAGGAGCTTGAAGGCACAGGCTGCCCCATCGCCAGCATGTGCCCCATATGCCTAGCCAACTTCCGAAGGGTCGGAGCGAAAGTCGAAGACATAGCCAACATCATAAACAGGAGGCTGGAGCAATGAGCAAAGCTGAACTGAAGGAAGACCTCGTCAAGACGCTCACAGAGGCCCTAGCAAGGAATAACGTCGAACTGATCCTCTCATCGGAGCCTGAGGCAGCGGCCAAGAGGTTCGAGGCGGACCCTGAGGGGCCCAAGGCAGCTGGAGAACCCGGCTCTATGGTTTCGCGCGCCCTCAGCGTAGCCGCGGATACAGGTCTGATGTTCTTCTCGGGCAAGGAGCTACAGGCGGCTATGGGCTTGGCTGAGCACCATGTGGTGGTAGTGAAGAGGAGTGCGCTCACGCCGGACGTCTTGACCGCGTACAGGTTAGCCCTGGAGAAGGCTGGGGCTGAGGAGGTCTTCGCCAGCAGTAGCGCGTCGAAGACATCCGACATAGAGGGGAAGCTCGTCTGGGGGATGCACGGGCCGAGGAAGCTCACGGTCATACTGGAGGGCGGAGGATGAAGGACCTCTACGAGGCGCTCGGCCACTCATCCATAAGGGCTGGAATAACACGGTCGTGGCAGAACCTCTACCCTCAGGTTGAGGACAACCTAGCCCGGCATCCTAGCCTCAGGGAATACTCGAAGGAGCTGCGGGATGCCCGGCTGAGGCTGTTGGGGGAGTTCGACCGTTCGCTTGACGCAGCGAGGAGGGCGCTCGAATCGAGGGGGGCGACCACCTACTTCGCTATGGACCCTGAAGAAGCGAGGAGGATCGTCGCCGAGATAGTGGGTTCCCGCAGGATCGTTGTGAAGTCCAAGTCTATGGTGTCGGAGGAACTCCACTTGAGGGAGCATCTCGAAGCCCTCGGGAATGAAGCCTGGGAGACAGATCTGGGGGAGTTCATCATCCACCTCGCGGGGCAGAAGCCTATGCACACGATAATCCCCGCTCTGCACCTGTCGGAGAACGAGGTCGCCAGAGTCCTAGGGAGGGTAGGCATCCAAGGCAGAGACGCGAAGGAACTGGCGGAAGGGGCCAGGCGCTTCCTACGGGGGAAGTTCCTGAAAGCCGACTTTGGGATGACGGGCTGTAACGCCTTCTCCATCGAGACGGCGACCACGTTCCTCGTCGATAACGAGGGAAACATGAGGCTTACCATCAGCCTGCCGAAGGGGCTCATCACCCTCGTAAGCCTCGATAAGCTTCTGCCGAACGACGAGCTCTGCCTGAAACAGGTAATGCTCCAAGCCGCCTTCTTCGGCACGTACCCGCCCAGTTACATCAACACCGTGAAGCCTACGAGGGACAGAAGCCTCTACGTCGTCTTCATAGACAACGGCAGGTCCAAGGCTCGGGAAGAACTCGCGGAGCAGCTCATCTGCGTGAAATGCGGCCGGTGTCAGCTCGAATGCCCGGTCTTCCACCCCCTGGGGAACCTGTGGGGCGGCGATGTCTACGGTGGGCCTATGGGTATGGGCTGGAGCGCCATAACCGACCGTATAGGCGACGAGGTTTACCTCTGCGTCCTCTGTGGGAAATGCAAGGAGGTCTGCCCCGTAGAGGTAGACATGCCCCAGATAATATGGACGGTGAGAAGAGACTACATGAGGCAGAAGCTCAAGACCTAGCGTACTGAAAGGTAACACGGTGAGGTAGAATAACACGCCTCCTGTTGGGATGCTTCTTCGCGCAGTGCTTCAGGCCTTGTCGCGGGCACGGATCGGGGTCTTCACCATAGCCTTAACGTATGCCTTCTCCGTCATCGTTGGGGTAGCGATGGTACACGCAGGGAACGAGTTCGCGCTCTCCTACGGAGACAGCCTCATCGCCCGCGCACGGGAGAGCGACCCCGCTGCGATCGCGTTTCGTCAAGGCAACAGGCTGGGTGCCGCCCTGCTCGATTTCGGCGAGAACCTCTTGTTGGGCGCCATACCGGAGACAGTCGGAGGAGCCAGCGTGATCTTGCCCTATCCCTTGGCGGCATACCGCGGCTGGGTGGGCGGCCTCGTCTCCGTGGATAACGCTCACGCCAGCCGACTGGCGGACCCACGCAAAGCCGCCTATTACGTCTCCGTCTTGATCCTGCAGTTGGTTCCCTACTCGCTCGCAGGAGGAGCCGGCGTGAACCTAGGCTTAGCCTACTTCCGTCCGAAACCCTACTATCGAGGTGAGAGGTGGCTCGGCTTACCGAAGGAAGCGGTCCTAGACGCGGCGAGAATCTACGTGCTAGTGGTCCCGCTCTTTCTCATCGCTTCGCTCTGGGAGTTCCTCAGCACCTGGAACCCATGACCGAGGCTGTGAACACGCAGCTAAATGAAGTGGACAAGGTGATTCGCCGCGAGGGAGGCTTCTGGGTCGTCCTAGGCAGCTACAGGTCGGGCGTCTATGGCGCCCCCGCCTATCTATGCGAGGCTTCAATCCGAGAACGCCGAGGTGCCTCCTCGCGTCAGGTCTAGGGCTTCGGGACGCACCGTGCCTGATCGGTGGAAACCCTTAATACGCTAGCGGGGAACTGAGCCAACGCCTGTACGAGAGACCCTGAGCATGAGGTGCCAAGATGCCTCGCTTCTCGACGACTCTGCTCAGCCTCCTTCTGCTCCTATCGCCCATCTTGGCCCTGAGCCAATCCGCCCTTGCTGAGGCCTCTCCTGAGGCGGAGGAGTATTCCTACTACGGCTGGGTTCCTTCGAGGATATACCGGAACCTCACGAGGCTGACGCCCGGCTACGCCATGCCTCCAGGCCGTGAATGGGTCGTCTCCCCTGAAAGCGTCAGAGACCGGGCGTTGCTCACGATCGTAGGAGGCTACGATAACACCGCGGTTGCGGTCTACCAGCTGCCAGCCGGGCTGCTCGTGAGGGAGCTGACCGTGAACAGGTTCGAGAAGGCCCAGGTGGCGCTCTTGAACGGCACGTTCTTCAAGGTCGTCTCATCGAAGCCCGCCTCCGTGATGCTGCTTGGAGGCATCGGGCTTGATGGCGCCGGCCCCAGCCAGGAAGGCGGAAGCGACCAGCCCGGGATCAGCAGCTTCCTCACGAGCCTCGACGGCGGCTACGTAGGCCGCGAGTTCATCTTCACCGCCGTGGAGATCAACTTCTCAGGCTTCCTAACGACGGCGTTCCCGCAGCGCGTCTTCGCCCTCGAGGAGAGCGAGGTCACGATCTGGGACGCGGAGGGGAAGAAGACGGCGGAGTTCAAGCTCCCCCTGAACGGCGTGAAGGAGTTCTCGCTCCCGGCGCTCCGAGTCTATCGGCTTGAGTCAACCGGCCGCGTGATGCTCCAGACCTTCCACATAGGCGAGAGGGCGGCGAGGACGTGCGCTTACCCGACGCCGACGGGAGGCTTTCTAGGCACGACCTTCTACGGCAGCGGCGCGGAGCTAGGCCTCTTCGTGCAGGGCTGGCTTAACTACCTAGGCCAGAGAGCCTTCGTGGTCACGCCTTCTGAAGAGACGAAGCTCACGGTGATCGACCTGCCCCATCGGAAAGCCCTCTTCACAAGGACTATCACGGCCGGAGACAACGCCTTCCAGGTAGATGCTCCACAGGCCGTTGTCCAGGTGGGAAGCCCCAGCTTGCTCATGTTCAAGAGCGGCGACGTGGAAGGCGGCCTAACCTTCACGGGCCTACGGGGAGGCCAGAGCGCTCAGCTGCTCGTGCCGCAGGGCGACTCTTACCTCTTCGCCGGCGAAGACACCGTGGTGACCGTGGACGACGTACGGCTTAGCCTCCGAGCTGACAGCTTTCTCCCGCTCACACCGGGGCTGCACAGGATATCGGCGGACAGGAACGTCGTCATCGAGGTCATGAACCTAAACCCAGACCAGGGCTTGGGCATGTTCGGCGCCTGCATTCCCTCGACGCAGTCCCTAAGCCTCACCAGCGAGGGGCTGACGCTTAAGCCCGTTCTAGAGGAGCAGACGCCCATGCTCTACTACGCCTTCGCGATCGTGCCCGTCGTGGCGATCGCCGTGATCTTCGCCTTGCGAAGACGCGGCCGGAGGCCCTAGGCTGTCAGCTCGGTCAGCCAGGCTCCGGCTTCGCCGGTCTTGAGGAAGCGCTCGCAGAGCTCCGCGACTCTGCACGGCAGGAGGTACGCTGAGGCCTCTTGAAGCCTCTCCTGCGGCCACCAGAGGAACTCCAGATGCCTCTCCCTAGCTGATGGCCTCCGCGGATACTGGATGTTCCTCAGCTCCGTGAGGAAGACGTGGTTGATCTCATGGTACAGGTGGCCGTCCTCGAAGGAGTGCTCCACGGAGCTCACGTACCTGACGGGAAGAGCCTCGCCGCCGAGCTCTTCGCGTAGCTCCCTGGCGATCGCGGAGGGGACGCTCTCGTTGAACTCCACGGGTCTCCTGGGCTAGGAGCACATGCCCCCCCCTTGGACGATGGGGACTCGGCCGCGTACCTCTATGAGCCCCAGTTAGGCCTCCTCCTGCTGCGGTCATCCTTAACCCTTCGCTAGGGTCGCGATCTCCTTCCTGATCTCAAGGCATCTCTGGTGGAGGTTCATGATATCATGCCCATAGTAGAGCATTGTCACGCCCTGCTCTATGAGTTCCCTAGCCTTCGCCAGCGTAGGCGGCCAGCAACCCATCATCACCGCCCGGCCGCGCCTCTCGGCCTCCGAGGTGACGGCCCGGAGCGCCTCGCGCACCCTGGGATGCGACCCCTGGCCTGGTATGCCCGCGGCGACCTGGAAGTCCGTGGGCCCAAAACAGACGGCGTCGAGGCCCTCCACCGAGAAGATCGCGGACAGATGCATGAGCGCCTCAGGCTCCTCGATCATGGCTATGACCATCGTTCTCTCATTCGATTCCTCCACGTACCGTGCCACATCCGAGACAGCGTAGCGGCCGGATCGGACGAGGCCGGCGATGCCCCTTCGCCCTAATGGCGGGAACTTCGCCGCGCTCACAGCCCTCAGAGCGTCGTCGCGTGTGTTCACGTGGGGCACGATCACGCCCGCGGCCCCGATCTCGAAGGCCTTCCTGATGGGCGTGGGGCTGTTCTCTTCCACTCTTATGATGGGTGTGATGCCCGCCAGCTCCGCAGCCCGGACCAGGTGCTCCAGGGTCTGCCAGTCCGCGGGCGTATGCTCGTTGTCGATGAAGACGAAGTCGAAGCCCGTGTAACCGTAGACCTCCACGATCGCGGGGCTGAAGGTGTAAAGCCCCATGCCGGAGAGGAACTCGCGGCTCCTAGCCCGAGCCCTGAACGAAACCGCCTTAGCCAACAGACCACCGGAGGCCCTTTACGGCACATTCTGCTTTTAGCCTTGCAGAGGGGCTGTTACCAGAATGGTAACTGTTTCCGTAACGGCTCAACCGAGTAGCTTCAGCTTCTGACCTTGCCTAGGTAGGGACGCGCTAGGCTCTCCTGCTCACCGGAATTCTCCTCGATTCATGATGGTTCTGCCATCTAGCTCTACTTTGGCTTCGGGTAAGACGAAATCCCAATGTAGGCTGGACTTGTTCTTCCCGTTCATCCACCAGAAGTTGTCGCCGATGGCGATGTGTACGCAGCCACCCATCATCTCGTCTACCGCCATATACCTGATCAGCTCTCGAACATTTGGATTCACTCCGATGCCGAACTCGGCTATCACGTCTTTGTCGCCTGCCGCCTCCTTGAGGATCCTGTTGAAGATGCGTAAGCCGCTCCTAGCTTGTACGATCTCCAGGTTTACTCTTCCCTTTTCGAATTGAAGCCGTAGGTCCCTTATATATCCAGCATGGGCATACGCCAAGTAAGCCCTCGGAACGATAACCAGCCCCTCCGCCGATGCTGGTATGACCTCCACCACGCCTCCGGGCACATAGAGGATGTTGTCTACCTGAAGCCCCGGGTCCCATCTGCCACAGTCAACTGCAACGCTGGTTCCAGCCAGCGTAAGATAGAGATCCGTTCCAAGCTCAGTCGTGACGTGCACATTAGTTGCCCGGGTAAGCGCCTCCTGAAGCTTCCTTCCCAGCGCAACCATGTGGTCCACGTCCGCCCTCAACGCCTCCAATACTGCCTCCCGCCTTCGCCGGGGTCCAGCCGGCACCGTGAACTCGCATTGACGTACTCGTCTTTCGATGATCCTCAACTCCCAATCTGACATCTTGGGAAACTCGACCGCTTGAGGCTTCCCAGGGGTCTGCTTTGTCCTCCTACGCGTAATGGGAAGACGAATCTCAACCCAGGCGTTGATCTCTTCAACCACAGCCGGAAGCTGATCAGCTGCGACAGACCGGAACCTCGACGACACCCTCGCACGACCACTCCGGCGCGGGCTCCGATAGAGCAGAGGTGATGCGCCCACTTCTTGGCATTCGACGGCAACTGCACGCATCCACTTTTCCGGTCCCATGATAAGCACCTTCTCACCAGCCTTGATTCCGAGCGAGCCGGTGATGATCCTACTCAACTCTGCTCTCAACAGGGTCATGGGAGCCGCCACCATCTTAAGCTAGCTTCCAGACTGACTTTGGTTTACGCGCTCTCGACTACGGCGCCGGGTCTCCGGTACTCGTTCGAGTTGTAGAGCACCATCGGGAACGCGTCTAGGTCCACGGCCTCGTTGCGCCAGTAGCCCCCCTCCATATGCACGGCTAGGGCTTCGCCTACGTAGAGCGTATGGGTGCCCGGCTTGATGGAGGCGACGACGCGGCACTCGATGTTCACGGGACACTCCTTGATCAACGGCGGCCTCACCTTGCTCGCCGGGACGGGCGTGAGCTTCGCTTCCCGGAACTTGTCCATGTCCCTGCCGGAGAGGCGGCCGCAGAGGTCCGTCGCCTCAAGGAGCTCCACGCTGGGAAGATTCAGGACGAACTCGCCCGTCTCCTTGATGAGGTCATGCGAGTAGCGGTCTTCGCGTATGGCGACGACGAACATGGGCGGGGTATGCGAGGCCGCCGTGACCGCGGCCGCGGTGATGATGTTCGGCCTGCCGTCGGCGCCCACGCAGGTCACGAGGACGGTAGGCTTAGGAGCCAGAAGCCTCACAACCCTAGAGGACAGCGGGAACTCAACCTTGACCAAGGGGTCTCACCTTCGCATCAGGTTCTCTCAAAGCGTCTGGACCGAGGAGCCCTTATAGCGTTTCTCCTCCCTCCTGGGGCCTCCATCAGGATAGGCCCGGGGGCTAGACGAGCGAGCAGGTTCAGATCAGCTCCCAAGCCCTGCAAGCGGCCCGAATCCAAGCCGCACAGCGCGGCTCGCAGAGCTCGAGGAGGCAGTCAACCCTAAGTAGCAGGAGGCGCAAGTGGCGAGAATGGTTGTGTCCCCTCATGTCCCAGGAAGTTCTGGAAAAGGACCGCAGATACAGGATGCTAAGCTTCACCTCTATGGAACCGATAGTTGTCGTTGACGGCAAAGGAGCCACCGTTAGAGACATGGATGGCAAGGAGTATATCGACTGCTATGCAGGCATCTCGGTAGTCAATGCGGGTCATTGCCACCCGAGAATAGTTCAAGCAGTGAAGGACCAAGCTGATAGGCTCATACACTGTTGCTCATACATCTACCATACTGTCCCTGCGGCCGAGTTGGCTTCAAGACTAGCCGAGATAGCCCCCGGCCGTCTGGAAAAGACGTTTTTCGGCAACAGCGGAGCTGAAGCGAACGAGTGCGCGCTAAAAGTCGTGAAAAAGTACACGAAACGACATGAGATCATAGCATTAGAATGCTCGTTTCACGGGAGGACCATCGGTACTCTAAGCGTGACCGGACAGGCCGGACGGAAGAGGTACGATATGGGTCCTTACCTGTCAGGGGTGTCTTTCGCACCAGCTCCATACTGCTACCGTTGTCCCTTCCAAGAGGAGTACCCGAGTTGTGACCTGACCTGTGCGAGAAGGCTTGAAGACATCATAGACTTCCATTCCTCGAACAATGTCGCAGCCCTGATAGCGGAGCCCGTCCTAGGTGAAGGCGGGGTGATCGTACCACCTGATGGTTACTTCAGGGCAATCAAAGACATCCTTGATGCCCATAACATACTGCTCATAGCCGATGAAGTTCAAAGTGGATTCGGCAGAACCGGGAAGATGTTCGCCGCGGAGCACTATGGCGTGGAACCCGACATTATGACTCTAGGAAAGGCGATAGCGGGTGGCTTGCCGTTGAGCGCTTGCCTTGCCCGAGCTGAGATAGGCGACGCCTTCGAGCTTGGCGACCACCTCTCGACCTTCGGGGGTAACCCCATCTCATGCGCGGCTGCAATCGCGAATCTTGAGATCTTCAGGGAGGAGCGCCTCGTCGATGCGGCAGAAGAGAAGGGAAGATACCTGATTGCAGAACTGGAAGAGATGAAGGGGAGGCATGAGCTCATAGGTGATGTAAGAGGGAGGGGACTGATGATCGGAGTGGAACTCGTAAAGGACAGGAGGACCAAGATACCTGCGACAGAAGAGGCGTTCACGGTGAAGGAAAGAGCGATGGAGCAGGGGGTCCTTCTGGGGTATGGCGGTGTGAGAAGAAACACGGTAAGGTTTCAACCCCCGCTGGTGATAACGAGAGAACAGATTGACAAGGCCCTGACGGTATTTGAGAGTGCACTATCAGGTCTCCAATAAGGTGTAAGAGCTATGGCTCTAGGCGAGCTCACTCTCAGTATGGTGACGAACCCTTGCTGAGTTCTCTTTCAACGCTACGCTGAGAAAGAACTCGGTGGGAGTATGCGGATCTCCTACTTATCGCGTTCTCGCCTAGTTGGGGGTTTCCTTCTCCGCGAGAGCAACAGCACAGCGAACATGGCGGCTACGGCAACGCCGGCGCCGATGTACACCCATGGGAGTTCCTCGCTCACCACGGGTTTCAGCCCCAGGTTCTCGTTTGTAAGCGCCAAGGACTGGACGGACGGGAGGCAGGTGGCGAAGTTAGGAAGCCCCTCACTTTCCTCGACGTTTATCGACTCGACGATGAGGTTCGCGTCTGTCGATAGCTTATGCGTCCCTGTTGGGATGAGGAAGTACCCGTCCGCTGGCAGCCTTACGGTCAAGTCGTCGACGCTCAGGACGGTCTCTTGGGCGGCGAAAGCGTAGGTCCAGCCCTTCGCCACGTTCACGTAGGCAGTCTGACCTGCCTTGAGCCCCGTGTATCCTATCCCACCGGCGTAGAGCAGCCAGGTGCCGCCTGCCCTGCCTCCTGTGCCCGTCTGGAGCATCACCATCACAGGCTGGTCACTCTTGAGAACCATCTGGCTGGTCTTAAGCTCGGAGCTACCGGCGTCGATCTCTAGGCTCTGACCTGCCTGCACGTTCTCGTCCAGAGTCTTCCTGCTGTACTTTGCGTCGAAGATGGTTATCTTCGAGTCCTGAGGGGCTGTGACCATGACGGACGCGTGGAAGGCCTGATACGCTGACGTGTCAGAGTAGGAAATTATCCCATAGAAGGTCTTGCCGACGAAGCCTCCCTCCGCCGCGGGATAATAGAGCGACCTCGGCCCCGCGAAGCCCTGCAACATAACCCGGCCGGTGGAGACAAGCCTGTAGACCGTCGCGGATACGAGCGCGAGGCCCCTCTCCTGGTTGGCTGAAAGCTTGAAGCTGTCGACCGTCGAGCTGTTCGCGTCCCAAAGCGTCACCTCGCTGTCCTCCAGGGCTAGGACGCGGACGGGCAGGTCGAATTGAACCGTCTTCGCGTGGACAGGGATGAAGATGAACTCCTTGCCCACGTAGCGGCCGTCCACGTCCGTGTAGAAGGTGCTTGTGCCCTCCACGACGGCAGGGTAGCCTGTGATAACCCTGAAGATCCCTTGCTCAACCCCTACGCCGCCCATCAGAACCACAGTTACGGGCGCGGAGGATACGAGCTTGAAGAAGGACCCGTTGGGCAACGGGAAGACCGCCTTCTCCAGCTTGTTCAGCCTTGTGTCGGCCAGGAGCCGGCCGCCGGGAAGCTCATAGAGCCTCACGTTCGTGCCATCACGATTCCCTGCTACGGCGAGGAAGGCCTCGCGAGAAAGCGTCTCGTTGACATCGCCTAACCAGAAGATTCCGGGCGGAACGAACCCGTAGTAGACTTGTCCCTCCTCAGCGCCATGGGCTAGTATGCCCGTGGAGGCGAACGATTGCAGAGCACTCAGGGCCAGCGAGCTGAGCACGAAGAGAGATAAGAGGCAACGCGTGTGGCTACGGCCTGACACCATGCCGCTTTCCTCCATCTTGGAGTGAGATTCGCAAGGCTCTGAAGAGCATAGGATTTAAGCTTAGCGAAGTCAGCTGCAAGGCGTTCACAGTTCAGGACTCTGATCGAGGATACCAGTGCAGGCCGGAAGAGCGATAAGCCACTCGCGGAGCGTTCCCAACGGCGAGAACATGGACATGGTGGGCATGTACGCCTCCTATCAGGGCTTAGAGAAGCGAGGCCTAGGCCGTTGCCTCGACGCCCTGACGCGAAGCGGCGTGAACACGCTGATACTGGGCGGCGGCTATAGGCTCAGCCCAGAGGTGGAAGCGCTCAGTCCCTTCAAGCCTCGTTCATCCGCGGAGCCCGACGCCCTACCAACGGTCCTTAAGGAATGCCGAGAGCGGGGCATCAAGCTCTGGCTCGTCG
>Ga0315307_1000539_pt1 | contig 16329 bp, 12 predicted proteins | sample TDP2_MG_FD_203079 | JGI IMG/M metagenome (GOLD analysis project Ga0315307, IMG submission 203079) | Freshwater sediment microbial communities from Lake Towuti, South Sulawesi, Indonesia - TDP2 | ecosystem: Environmental > Aquatic > Freshwater > Lake > Sediment | place: Indonesia: South Sulawesi... | reverse complement strand
CATCTGCGATCGCTGTCACACGCCTGTCGAGATTGTCCCGATGAGCGAGTTCTATCTCAAGCAGATGCAGTTCATCCCGTCAGTTCGGAGGATAGCCAAGAGCATGATTTTCCATCCTGAAGCCCATAGGCAGATACTTTACAACTGGATAGACTCGGTGACCATTGACTGGCCTATATCTAGAAGAAGAATCTACGGTACAGAGATCCCGATCTGGTACTGCAAGTCCTGCGGCAAACCGAATGTTCCGGAGCCAGGTCCCTACTATAGGCCGTGGAGAGACGACCCGCCCTTCCGAACGTGCCCTCACTGCCACACGAGCAGACGCTTCACTGGTGACGAGCGAACATTCGACACGTGGTTCGACTCGAGTATATCTCCGCTATTTGTCTCAGGATACTTGAGACACAAGGAACTCTATCGCAAGTGCTTCCCAACTGCCATAAGACCGCAAGCCAAGGACATCGTGCGAACTTGGCTCTACTACACCATTCTGAGGTGCTATCAACTTACAGGAAAACCGGCATTCAGACATGCCTGGATTATGGGATACGGAGTCGATGAGGTAGGGGAGAGAATGAGCAAGAGCAAGGGGAACGTCATAGATCCAATACCAATTCTGGCACGATATGGGGCTGACACATTCAGGCTTTGGAACGCGGCGGAGGCTAGTCTGGGTTCAGATTTCAGATGCTCAGAACAGAGGATCGCTGGAACCTCAAAGTTCCTGACCAAGCTTTGGAACCTATCTCGACTCATATCATCCTTTCCGGAACCAAAGAAGGCACGTCCCACGGCAACCGATAAATGGATACTGTCTGAACTGGATCAGCTTACGAGGAAATGTCTCAAAGGCTATGACGATTTCAACTTCTTCGTACCCTCAAGTGAGATCAGAGAGTTCGTCTGGAACCTCTTTGCACCTCACTACGTTGAGATGGTCAAGGCAAGAGCGTACAACACTAACGACGAGTTCTCGAAGGACGAACAGCGAGCCGCCTGGTTCACACTTCATCGCTGCCTACGTTCAGTTCTGAACCTCTTGGCGCCCATATGCCCGTACATAGTAGACTACTTGTGGAGAAGCATGTATTCACGCAAGAGTATTCACGAAGGGTCTTTCCCGCTCGCCGAAGGCCGCAAAGTCAAAGGTCTAGAAAGTGTGACGAGCACCATAGTGGAGTTCAACTCAGCAATCTGGAAATACAAGAAGGACCGGAACCTGGCCCTCAATCAGCCACTTGCAAGAGTCTATGCCAGCGCGAAGATTAGACCGATGAGAAGTGACCTAAAGGCAATGCATCGAATCGGAGAGCTTTTCTTCGGAGTCCCAGCGCGCTCTGAAAAGACCATCACGAAGCAAGGGGCGACTTATGTTGTCGCCTGACCTTCAAAAGAGATATACCAGAAACGCCGAGTGGATGAGCTACCGTCCTATCTCCTAGGCTTCTCTTTCTTCCCACTCAGGAGAGCTGATAGGGAAACCCCATTCACTTTGTAGACCCTGTACCTCGTCCCTGGAAGGTCTCCGTAAGCCTTGCCTTCCGCACCTCCGATACCCTCAATGTGCACTTCATCATGCTCGTCTACAAAGTTCATTGCTCCGTCCCTTGGAAGAAAGGCAGTGACAACCTTGCCAGTCCTTATCAACTGGACGCGCACACACTTTCTGACTGCGCTGTTCGGTTGACGACACTCCACCCCCACCTTTTCCAAGACTATGCCTCTGGCTTGCGGTGAGCCCTTAAGAGGGTCAGCCTTGAAGTCCAAGCCGAGCATCCTTCTCTTGAAAGGAGTATACTTCCAACGGAACTTCTGCCTTGCCCTCTTTAGTTTCCTGGCAGCGAAGAGACCTTTTCCCATTCAGTACCACTCAATTTGCGAGCACTCAGCGAGGCGCTTTATTTATGCTTTTAGAAATTCCATAACGCAGAGCTGAATGAACATGCGATGAGGATTTCTCCCGACTGTTGAAACAAGCAAACTTTATTATGGTGTCCTTTTGCTAATAGCGTAAATCTCCTTTCGGACAAGTGGAAAAGTTATATGGCGATTTTTTACCTCGGAGGATTCTCCTGATTGGTGAAGGAAGAAAAGAAGAAAGTGTTCAACATCTTCCAGCACGAACTAGTTCCAAAACACACGGTCCTAAGAAAGAAGGACGCAGAGGACATCTTGAGAAGATATCACGTTCGACCATACCAGTTTCCGTATGTCAAGGCTTCTGATCCCGGATGTCAGGCGATTGGAGCGAAGCCAGGGGATTTGGTCAAGATCGTCAGGCATAGCCCAACAGCAGGTGAGGCAATCGCCTATCGCTACGTTGTTGAAGACTGATTCTCTGGTGATCTTTTTTGAGTCTTTCTGACCAGGATTCTTGGTCTTTGTTCAGGAAGTTCTTCCAAGAGAGAGGCCTCGAGAGACAGCACATAGATTCTTACAATGATTTCATTGAGAGAGGGCTCCAGGCAGTCGTGGATGAGATCGGAGAGATTCCAATAGAGACGGAGGAGTACGCGCTCAAGATCAGGCTTGGGAAGATCGAGATAGGTTCGCCAAGAGTCATTGAAGTTGACGGTTCTGAACGGCGGATCTATCCTACAGAGGCGAGAATCAGAAACCTGACATATTCTTCTCCACTTCGCCTCGAGATGGTCCCGATCGTCGGCAACAGAGAGGGACAAACCGAAATGGTTTACATCGGTGACTTTCCCGTCATGTTGAAGTCAAAGATATGCCCCACTTCAAGGCTGACTCCTGACGAGATTCAGTCCATAGGCGAGGACCCGCTTGATCCAGGAGGCTACTTCATCGTCAACGGTTCAGAACGAGTCGTAGTAACACTCGAAGACTTGGCTCCGAACAGGATACTTGTAGATATCGAGAAGACAGGCGCCACACCGACCTACAAGGCGAAAGTGTTCTCCACAACCGTCGGCTTCAGGGCTCGAACTGAAGCCACAATGAAGACGGATGGCGCAATCTACCTCACCATGCCCGGAGTTCCTGCGGATCTGCCTGTGGTTGTCATGATGAAGGCGCTTGGACTCGAGGAGGACGCAAAGATCGCCGAGGCAGTCTCGCCGGACAAAGCGATCCAAGACCAACTGGAATCCTCATTCGAGAAGGCGACAGGCGTTGTGACTCAAAAGGACGCCCTGCTGTTCATAGGCAACAGACTGGCTCCAGGACAGGTCGAGGAATATCGTCTCAGGAAGGCTGAGTCCCTTCTTGACCGGAACTTTTTGCCTCACCTAGACACAAAGTCGTCAAGCAGAAAGGAGAAGGCCCACTTCTTAGCTGAGATCATTTGCAGAGTGGTGGAGCTGAAGCTTGGAAGGCGGCAACCTGACGACAAGGATCATTACGCCAATAAGAGGCTGAGGCTCGCGGGGTCTCTTCTCGCCGATCTTCTTCGGATAGCTTTTCGGAACCTGACGAGAGATCTGAAGTATCAACTTGAGAGAATCACTATCCGGCGCCATGTTGAGCTTTCCATATCTAACGCTGTAAGGCCCGGAATAATCACTGAAAGAATTCAACACGCCATCGCAACTGGGAACTGGGTTCGAGGTAGAGTCGGAGTCACTCAACTACTCGATAGAACGAACTTTACCTCCACGCTGAGCCACTTGAGAAGACTTCAATCCCCGCTCAGTAGAAGCCAGCCTAACCTCGAGGCAAGAGATCTTCATCCCACCCATTGGGGAAGGCTCTGCCCCAACGAGACTCCTGAAGGATCTAACTGCGGTCTAGTCAAGAATCTTGCGTTGCAGGCTACAGTGGCCATAGGGGTGGAACCAAGAGAGCTCGTCATCAGACTTCATCGAATGGGCGTGGTCGCAGTCGACGAAGCAGACAGGAAGCTCAGGTTGAACTCGGCAAAGGTCTTCGTCGACGGCATAATCGCAGGCTACTGCAGAGACCCGGAAGGTTTGGCGTCTGAGGTCCGGAGGCTGAGGAGAGAAGGAAAGATCAGTCTGGAAGTGAACATCGCCTACCACGCCTCAGAAGCACAGAACTCACGACCAGAGATTCACGTCAACTGCGATGCGGGCAGAGTGAGACGACCGCTGGTGATCGTTGAGAATGGAAAACCAAGACTCACGGAATCGCATATGGAAAGGCTCCACCGCGACGAGATTCAATGGGAAGATCTAGTCAGAGAGAGCGTAGTCGAGTATCTAGACGCTGACGAAGAGGAGAACGCGTTAGTAGCCTTGGGCCAGACCAAGATCAACAGCAAGACCACGCACCTTGAGATAGCGCCCTACACGATCCTAGGTATATGCGGGTCAGTGATACCGTTTTCTGAGCACAATCAGTCCCCCAGGAACGCTTACGAGTCTGCCATGGCAAAACAAGCACTAGGCGTCTTTTCAACCAACCACTTCAACAGAGCAGACTCAAGATCACACTTGCTTCACTATCCCGAGAGCCCTCTCGTAAGGACAAAAGCCATGGACATTATCGGTTACGACACCAGGCCGTCAGGTCAGAATTGCATCGTGGCAGTGATGTCATTCCAAGGATACAACATGGAGGACGCCTTCGTCATAAACAAGGCGTCAATCGAACGCGGGTTGGGGCGGTCCTCATTTTTCAGAGTATATGAAGCACAGTGCAGACAATACCTCGGAGGGCTCAGAGACAAGTTCGGAACCCCCGAACCCGAAGTGAGAGGGTACAGAGGCGACAGATACTACAGGCTTCTCGAAGGGGACGGAATAATCACGGTTGAGTCACCTGTAACAGGAAACGTAGTCCTAATAGGAAGAACAAGCCCGCCGAGATTCCTCGAAGAATATAGAGAGTTCGAGGTAAGAGGGCCGACGAGGCGCGACTCATCGGTATGCATGAGGCCTTCCGAGTCGGGAGTTGTCGATTTCGTTTCGATCTCTGACTCCATAGAGGGGAGCCAGCTGGTAAAAGTAAAGGTGAGGGATCTGAGGATTCCCGAGCTCGGAGACAAGTTCGCTTCTAGGCATGGCCAAAAAGGTGTTGTGGGGCTGATCGCACCTAGCGAGGACATGCCATTCACAGAGGACGGAGTAGTCCCTGACATAGTGATCAACCCACACGCCATACCGTCGAGAATGACTATTGGACAACTTGCAGAATCGATAGGCGGAAAGGTCGCAGCACTCAGAGGCTCACCTGTGGATGGTACACCATTCTCGAATGAGAACCTGGACCTAGTCAGGAATTCTCTCCTCAAACTTGGCTTCCAACATGGCGGCAGAGAGGTCATGTACAGCGGCATCACAGGAAAGAAGCTTGTAGCAGAGATCTTCGTCGGTGTCGTCTACTACCAGAAACTGCACCACATGGTCGCAGACAAGATGCACGCAAGAGCGCGAGGGCAAGTCCAGATGCTGACAAGGCAGCCAACTGAGGGAAGGGCTCGCGGAGGGGGACTCAGATTCGGAGAAATGGAGCGGGACTGCCTCATAGGTCACGGAGCATCCGCTCTGCTGAGAGATCGACTCCTAGAGGAATCGGATAGGGCAATCGTGCTGGTCTGCGAGAACTGCGGACTCCTGAGCTACTACGACATAAAGCAGAACAGGTACACATGCCGCATTTGCGGAGACAAGGCGGTCATCTCTCCCGCAGCAATTTCGTACGCCTTCAAGCTTCTGACTCAAGAATTGATGGCGCTCGGCATTGCGCCTAGAATAGAGTTGCAGGAGAGAGCATGACGTGGCCCTAGCCGAGGAAAGCCGCAAAGTCATAGATCAGATTCGATTCTCACTTCTCTCTCCTAACGAGATTCGAAAAATGTCAGCGGTGGAGATCCAGACCGCTGACACGTACGATGAGGACGGAGTCCCCATAATCTCGGGGCTGATGGATGGCAGACTGGGCACCCTCGAACCGCGACAGAAATGCAAAACCTGCGGAAACACCGCTCTCGCGTGCCCTGGTCACTTTGGCCAGATTGAACTCTCGCAGCCAGTCGTCCACGTGAACTTCGCGAAACTCGTCCATAAGCTCCTTTCGGTGACGTGTCGCGGCTGCGGGAGAATCCTCCTAAGCAACGACAAGATTCAGAAGTACAGGGACATGATCGAGGAAGAGAGGAAGCGTCTGAACATCGTCCCTGATGTCTGCTATGATGACATCGCGAAGAGCGCAAAGAAGTCTCAGGAATGCCCTCACTGTGGAACGAAACAATGCATAATTGAGCACATCAAACCTACATCGTACAATGAGATAATCGAAGGTGGAGCCCGGAAACTCACTCCAAGCACCATCAGAGAGAGACTTGAACGAATCTCTGATGATGACCTGAAGCTTCTGGGAATGGATCCAAAGGCCGCGCGTCCTGAATGGACGGTCCTCCAGGTGCTTCCTGTACCTCCCGTAAGTGTCAGACCGTCGATTACGCTCGAATCAGGAATCAGGTCTGAGGATGATCTGACCCACAAGTTGGTCGATATCCTGCGAATAAACCAGAAACTCAGGGAAGCGGTTGAGTCAGGGGTCCCAGTAAACATAATACAAGAGCTGCACGATCTTCTTCAATATCACGTGACTACCTATATCGACAATGAGGTATCTGGTCTCCCGCCAGCGAGGCACAGATCAGGAAGAGCTCTCAAAACCCTATGTCAGAGACTTAAGGGGAAGGAAGGCAGGTTCCGAGGAAACCTCTCCGGTAAGAGAGTCGACTTCTCCGCTCGGACAGTCATTTCACCTGATCCTAACCTAGACGTCAGCGAGGTGGGTGTGCCAACAGACGTCGCTGCAAGACTGACAATTCCAGAGAAGGTCACAGAATGGAACATTGACGAGATGCGACAGCTCGTGGAGAACGGACCTGACCAGTATCCCGGGGCCCTCTATATCGTTCGCCCAGATGGAAGGCGAATTCGACTTGAGTTTGTCACAGAAAGAAAGACGCTGGCTGAAGGCCTTCAACCAGGTTTTGTGGTTGAGAGGCACATACGCGATGGCGACACAGTTCTGTTCAATAGGCAACCGTCTCTGCACAGAATGTCGATCATGGCGCACAAGGTAAGGGTCCTGCCGTACAAGACGTTTAGACTGGATCCATCAGTCTGCCCGCCATACAACGCAGACTTCGATGGAGACGAAATGAATCTGCACGTTCCTCAAGGAGAGGAAGCACGCACGGAAGCCCGCCTTCTCATGGAGGTTCAAGACCAGATCCTCTCACCCCGATACGGAGGACCGATAATAGGACCGATTACTGATCTCGTAACCGCTGCATATCTTCTCACAAGCAACTCATCATACCTGACGAAAGATGAGGTAAGCAGAGTTCTAGCGGCGGCAGGATACGACGGCCCATTACCCCAGCCAGACCTCCGCAGGCCTCAACAGATGTGGTCTGGAAAGAAGATATTCAGCCTGTTCATCCCCAAGAAAATGAACTTCGTAGCCAAGTCGAACATGTGTAGGAAATGTGCCGAATGCAAACAGGAAAAATGCCCGTACGATGCCTATGTCGTAGTGAAGGACGGAGTTCTTGAGCGTGGAGTGATCGACAGAAACGCCATAGGCGCGAGATCCGAGAGCCTCTTCCACCGCATTGTGAAGGACTACGGACCGAGCGTAGGAAGAGACTTCCTCAACTCGATATCAAGGCTATTAGATCGGTTCCTCACAATTAGAGGCTTCTCCTATACGCTTGACGAGCTTGACGTTTCGCCAGCAGTAAGAGGAAAGATTGAGAAGGCCATCAAGAACGCCGAGGAGAGAGTCAATGAACTTGTCCAGAACTACAGAAGAGGCACGCTGGAAAGGTTGCCTGGGCAGTCACTTGAGGAATCGCTCGAGATATACATAATGAACGAGCTTTCCAGAGCGAGAGACGAGGCTGGCGCGCTTGTAGACAAGCATTTTGGAATAGAAAACAGCGGAATTATCATGGTTAGAGTCGGGGCGAAGGGATCGATGTTGAACATAGGCCAGATGGCTGCGTCGATTGGCCAACAGTCAATCAGAGGCAAGAGGATACTGCGAGGGTATAGGGGAAGGGCGCTTTCATGCTTCGAGCCTGGTGACGTCGGCGCCCTAGCAAGAGGGTTCGTATACTCGTCATTCAGGGACGGGCTCAACCCAGTGGAGTACTTCTTCCACGCGATGGGAGGAAGAGAAGGACTCGTGGACACGGCTGTCAGAACACAACAAAGCGGATACATGCAACGCCGTCTAATAAACGCACTAGAACACATTAGGGTTGAATACGATGGAACTGTAAGGGACTCACGGGGAAACATTATTCAGCTGAGATATGGCGAGGACGGCGTTGACACAGCGAAGAGCGACCACGGTAAGGCCGTCAACACGGAACGGCTGGTTGACAGGGTGAGGCTAGGCGCCGGAAGGGGAGAGAAGGCATCCAGAAGCTACACGCTCAAGAGACTTCAGGCAAGAGCATCGCATCTACCGCGCATGTTGGGTTCAGAGCTGAAGAAGAATCTGTTGGAGAAGAGATTAACCAAGAAGGCAGCTGATGAGGCCATAGACCAGGCGATTGAGAACTATAGAAAGTCACTGATAGAGCCTGGCGAGGCAGCAGGCATAGTCTCCGCCCAGTCGATAGGCGAGCCAGGCACACAGATGACGCTTAGGACCTTCCACTTTGCCGGGGTGAGAGAGCAAAACGTCACACTTGGGCTTCCAAGACTGATAGAGATCGTTGATGCAAGGAAGATTCCCTCAACTCCGATGATGACCGTTTACTTAGACAAGAAATGTAGACAGAACCGTGAAAAGGCCGAGAAGGTCGCCATGTCGATTACACATACGACCTTGAGAGACATAGCGGCACAGATCGAGTCTGACATAACCAACATGAAGATTGAAGTCGCCCTCGACTCCGAGAAGATGCGCCAAAGAGAGATAGCCACGCGGGACGTAAGAGAGGCCGTGCAGCTACCGTCCTGCGATGTCAAGATTGAACGATCAAGAATCACGATCAAGCCGGAGGACATGGATGTCTCACAGTTCAAACGACTGGCAACAAAGCTGCCTTCTCTGCATATCAAAGGGCTTCCCGCCATCAAAAGAGCACTCGTGGTGGAGGAGAAGGGAGAATGGGTCATCAGGACGGAGGGATCCAGCCTCGAGCAGGTTCTCACGATCCCAAGCGTCGACCCTACGAGAACAGTCTCAAACAACATACATGAGGTTGCAATGGTCTTGGGTATCGAAGCAGCCAGAGAGGTGATTATGAGGGAGGCCCTTGGCGTTCTAGAGGAGCAAGGTCTCGATGTCGACATCAGACACGTAATGCTTGTCGCGGACGCAATGACCGCATCCGGAGAAGTGCTACAAGTGGGCAGACATGGTGTCAGCGGAGAGAAGGCGAGCACATTGGCAAAGGCGGCCTTCGAAATCACAATCCCAACTATTGTCGATGCCGCAGTGAGGGGAACGGCTGACTCACTGAAAGGTGTGGCGGAAAATGTCATCGTCGGTCAACAGATACCGATGGGGACCGGACTCATCGACATGTACATGGCGATGCCTCAAGTAGGAAGATCGAAGAGATGATCGACATATCGAAGCAGTTAAAACTGGCCGTCAAGAGCGGTAAGGTGTCGTTTGGATGCAACGAGGCTCTCGAGGCTGCCAGAAGTAGGAAAGCAAAGTTGATCGTCTTGGCGTCGAACTGTCCTGAGTCAGCCAGGTCTGCAATCCTCCACAGTGCCAGACTTTCGGACCTGCCAGTGTATGTCTACCCAGGCTCCAGTGCCGACCTAAGAGCAGTCTGCGAGAAGCCGTTCCTTGTTGCAGCTGTGACTGTTCGCGAGCCAGGGGATTCGGAAATACTGAAGACCATAGGGGTCAAAGATGTCGGTAGCTAGGATCAAGCTGACAGGCGACGAGATGAAGTGCATTGCGCTCTTCGAGAGCGTGACGGGCGCAACCGCCAAAGACTGTGTCATCGACGAGAAGGCTGAGCGAATAATCTTCCTTGCAAAGCAAGGCGACATGGGCCTCGCCATCGGAAAGGCTGGAAAGAACATCCAAGCGCTGAGAAAGATCACAGGTCGTCAGGTAGAGGTCGTCGAACAGGCTGACACACCTGAGCAACTTATCAGAAACGCATTGGCCCCGGCCAAGGTGAAAGAGATCAGGACTACCGAAAGCCCAGACAGGAAGATCGTCGTGGTGGAAGTCGAGCCCAGAGACAAGGCTCTTGCCATAGGAAGGAACGGTCGAACGATCGACAAGACCAGGATGCTCGCGAAGAGATACTTCCAGATTGACCATGTTGTGATAACTTAGCCCTTCAATGGGCGTCCACTACCTTTTCTGCTGCCTTGCGAACTGCTCGGCCACCCTCAGGAACTCATCAATTTCCGCTTCGGTATGAGCCGTTGAGATTGCACAGTGCACTAGCTCTGGCGTCAAGCAGAAGATTCCCTTGTCTAAGAGATAGTACATGAACTTCCTTGAGAGCTCCAGGTCTCCTCCGCTGACGTCAACAATGTTCTTGGGAGGAGTCCTCGTGAAGTGGCATCCAAAGATCGATCCTACCCCGGTCGCCTGAAATTCAATGTTAGCTCGTTCCATTATCTCTGTCAAGCCTTGACGCGCTTTGTCGCCAAGCTTGCCTATCCGGTCGTATACAGAGCCATCTTCCAAGATCTTCAAAGTCGCGAGACCTGCAGCCATAGAGACCGGATTTCCCGTATGAGTTCCTCCTAGGAACGAATACTCTGAACCCTTGTACTTTGTGTGATCCATTCGCTCCATGATGTCTGCTCTACCCGTGATTGCTCCGATCGGAAGCCCTCCCCCGGCGATCTTCCCAAGAACTGTCAGATCCGGGCGAACTCCATAAGCTTCTTGGGCTCCTCCTGGTCCCAATCTAAAGCCTGTGACGATCTCGTCAAAGACGAGCAGAGTGCTCTCCTCCCGGCAGAGTTCAGCAAGGCCTCTTAGGAACTCCTTCTCAGCTGGAATCATACCCCCTGCACCCATAACGGGTTCAATCAAGACACATGCAAGCTGCTTTCCCTTCATAGACCTCCTCACTCCATCGAGGTCGTTGTAGGGAAGTACAACTGTGTCTTGTAACGACCCGGGTGTCAATCCTCCTGAGGCCACCTCAACGGGAAGCTTCACGGCCACGTGCAGCGGATCATATCCACCATGCCAGTTTCCCTCGAACTTTCCGATTCGAGTTCTGCCAGTGTAAGTTCTGGCGAGTCTGACGACATACATATTTGCCTCCGTTCCTGATCCTGTAAATCTTATCAACTGGGCTGAGGGCACCATCTTGACTATCTGGTCGGCCAGTTTGGCCTCCAGCTCGTGAGCCACTCCGTAGTGGAAGTCTTTCTCAATCTGCTCTCTGACAGCCTCGACGACTTTTGGGTGGCGGTGACCCAATATCAAAGCAAAATGCGCGCACCAGTAGTCAGTATAAGTATTGCCGTCGATGTCGAAGAGCTTGCTCCCCTTTGCGTTTGTGACACAGAACGGATATGGCTCTATGAATCGTATCTTGTATGAGACTCCCGCGGGAAAGAGCATCTTCGCCCTTTCATATGCTTGTCTTGAGCGAGGAGTCCTTCGTTCATATTGTTCACTCATTCGGTATTCAACCTTCGTTGACGAGCTGCCCCAGAGTGTTTTTCCAAAAGGTTAAGCCTTTCGGAACTCTTGCGAATCGACCCTCTCAAATTCTTCCTTGGGAGCTCCACAGATTGGACATGCCCAGTCCGGACCTAAATCTTCAAACCTTGTTCCAGGCAGTATCTGTTGATCAGGAAACCCATTCGCCTCGTCGTAGACCCACCCGCAGACCCGGCATCTCCACCTCAAGACGACCACTCTGCCAACTTGTCAGCTGCGATCCTGCCGAACTCAACGTACCTCTCCATGTCCTCTTCGGGTAACACGTATTGCACTTAAGGACTTGGACTGAGGGCCCTGAGGCCCGTAGCCGTTACCTCGCTCTTCACAACCTTTGCTCCTCCTCCATCTAACGCGGGCTTATATTCTGCGGGTTAGACTTGGGTGGCATTCGGAATGGTGTTGGCGATGAGAGAAGAAGTTGAGAAGGCCCTTGAAGAGTTGAGACCTAACCTGCAGGCAGACGGTGGAAACGTAGAACTTGTAGATGTCAAAGACGGCGTGGTCAGGGTAAGACTGACAGGAGCATGCGCAGGATGCCCCATGTCCCAGATGACCTTGCAGTGGGGAGTTGAACAGTTTCTGAAGAAGAAGGTACCTCACATCCAGAGGGTCGAGTCTGTCAAGTGAGATTTCGACTCGGACCGAGAAACCCCGCTCACCGCAACTCGTGATTAATCTCTTCATGAAGAAGAGCTCTTGTGTTATTCGAACCCAGGTCTAGACGCAAGATCTGAGCAGGTAAGACCTTGCTCCTCAAATGTGCTTCCTGTTCCCCACGTTTTTCAATTCTAGTCCGACAGAAAGAAAAGGATCTGACTTGAGACCATATTTCCCATGGCTACGCTGGGCATGGGTCACATGAATCTCGAATTACTGATCTCGCAGATTCGCAATCTTGAAGCAAGTGCCGTTGCATTCCAAGTGGAGGAGAGACTGAGAGAGTTCAAGCTCCTTCACTCCAAAGGAAACGAGGAATGGTTCTCGGAGCTTTGCTTCTGTATCCTTACCGCCAACTCCACCGCAAGGCTAGCGATAAGGATTCAACAGGAAATAGGCGCAGAAGGATTTCTTACACTACCTGAAGAAGAAATCGCAAGAAGACTAGAAAGGCTGGGACATAGATTCAGCCAACGGCGAGCGCAGTTCATTGTCCTGGCCCGAGAATTCAGCCACATCAAGAATCTTCTAGCGGGTATCGGAGACGAAGGACAGGCTCGTCAATGGCTTGTCGAGAACGTCATGGGTTTGGGATACAAGGAAGCGAGTCACTTTCTGAGAAACGTGGGATATGATAATGTGGCCATTCTCGATAGGCATATCTTGAGAATAATGCGCGAATATGATATGGTTGAAGAGGTCCCGAAGGGACTTACAAGACGTAGATATGTGAATCTTGAAGCCAGACTTCAAAGTCTCGCCACAAGGCTAAACATGCCTCTCTCAAGGCTCGACCTCTACCTCTGGCACATGAAGACCGGCGCTGTGCTAAAGTAGAGGAACTCCCTGTCTTCCTAGGTCAACCTCAAAGAAAGCAGCAGGAACGGAGTCCGCTCAATTGCCAGCAAATCTGACTGCGGAGGCGAAAGGACTATGGAACAAGGCCTCTCAAGCCAAGACGGTGGAAGAGAAGATCCATGCACTTCAAGAGTTCCTGTCGGCAGTTCCAAAACATAAAGGAAACGAAAGGCTTCGAGCGCAGGTCAAACGCAAGATAGCGATTCTCAAGTTGGAGGCAACTGAGCGAAAGCAGAGGAGAGCTGGCGGAAGGGGGGAAGGTTGGTTCATACAGAAGCAGGGGGCGGCGCAGATGGTGCTGATCGGTCAGACAAACGTCGGCAGAAGCAGCTTGCTTTCAAGGCTAACGAACGCGAAGCCCGCGATCGCTTCTCGCAAGTTCACGACCACCCGCCCCGTTCCCGGGATAATGAACTTCGAAGATCTTCAGTTTCAGCTGGTTGAAGCTCCTGCACTGGTAAGAGGTGCTGCCGACGGAGAAGGTTGGGGCCTTCAGACTCTTGGTCTTGCCAGAAATGCGGACGGCATTATCGTCGTCGTAGACCTCTCCGAAGATCCTGTGAATCAGCTCGACATTGTACTGGCCGAGCTGGAAGGTGCAAGGATCTCTGCAAAGCGGTCTGGTTCAAACATCTTGATAACCCGACCCAAAGAAGGTGGGGGAATCCGGGTGATGGTTTCTGGGCATCTTCTCGACTGCAACATCGGAAATGTACAGACGCTGCTTGCGGAATATGGGCTAAGCAACGCGGTAATCCGAATAGTCGGAGAAGCCCGACTGAACGACATTGAAGACGCGTTGTTGGAAGCTACGACTGTCTTCAAGCCCACGATTGTGGCCGCAAATAAACTAGACATCCCGGGGGCAAGAAAGAATCTGGAAGCTCTGTCTCAGAAGGCAGCAGACCTGCCAGTCATACCTGTTTCATGTATGACCGGCGAGAACCTCCGTCAGATCGGAGATGCAGCGTTTGGGGCACTCAGCATCATCCGCGTCTACACAAAGGAGCCAAACGAAGACGAGCGCACGACTGAGCCTTTTGTCCTTCCCAGAGGATCTACTGTTGGTGAACTGGCGAAGAGGATTCATACCGAACTCCATGAGAACTTTCGATTCGCGCGAGTCTGGGGCTCGACTCCCAAGTACCCTGGAGAAAAAGTCGGGCTTGAGTATGTTCTCGGCGATCGAGACATAGTGGAGATTCACACAAGGTAAAGAGGCTAGGCACTGACTCTTTCGAGATACCTAGCTGGAATGTACGGCGACAGGTATGTGTTCCCAGCCGAGCAGAACTGAATCCCTTCCTTGCAAGCTGTCAACGCATAGACCCTATAGACAACCGGATCGGCGTCCCTGCGTCTTCCCACAGACAAGGCGTCCTCGATAGTTAGGGATAGATGGACGTAGGCTCTCCTCTTTGGGATGAGTCCAATGCGCTCGATGTTAATGCAGAATCTTCTCGCGGTCCCATGAAAGAGATATTCAGGAGGGATCACTGCTTCGTAGCGCACTGTGTCAACCACAGTGTGTCCATATAGAGCTCTCATTCGCCCGTCTCTGATCTCAAATCTCCTCTTAGATGATGAAGCGACCAGATTGAGCAGATCCTGTCGTCCTACGCACCCCCATCTCGGCTCCGCGCCTATAGCTGCGACAAGCTCATCCAGTGACACGAAGCCATCCCTATCGAGAGTTAGACCGAATTCTTTGGGCGCATGCCTCAATACATATGACAGGAGGCGACTCAAGGACTCGAACCTGTCTCGAACCATAAGCCCTCACACGAACCTTACCAAGGCCGGCTCGAAAGATTTTTGGACATGCCAAGTGTACTCGGTGAAGAGATTCGACATGATATTCGAACAGATACGTGCCTCCAACTCCGACAATTTCTCCTATCTAATCGCCGATGACGAGAGTCGTGAAGCCGCGGTCGTCGACCCTGCGTTTCCTACCGCCCCCGTGAGATCTGCCGTTGATAGATACAAAGTACGAGTGAAATACATAATCAACACGCATGGACACCGAGATCATACATCAGGGAATTCTGAGCTTACGGAGGCCACAGAGGGAAAGGTAGCAGCCCACGTGAATTTCACGCACCCGAGAGACATCTCTCTCGAGGACGGAGAATTCCTTACGCTTGGACGACTCAAGATCAGAGTTCTCCATACGCCAGGGCACACGCCGGATAGCATCTGCCTGCTAGTCAACAAGAAGTTGCTTACAGGGGACACCCTCTTCGTCGGCGAATGTGGAAGAACAGATCTGTCGGGAGGGGACTCTGTGCAATTGTACGAGAGTCTGTTCAACAAGATACTCAGACTAGAAGATGATGTTGAGATCTACCCAGGCCATGATTACGGTCCGAGGCCTTCATCAACCTTGGGAGTTGAGAGGAGAACCAATTACACTCTCGAACCCAGAACCTTGGAGGAATTCATCGACTTCATGTCAGAGCCATAATCCAGCAGATGCGAAATGCTTATTGCGATATCCTAGGTACCAAGACAAATTCCGCTGTGGACTTGGCTGAAGGATTCAAAATGATACAGATAGTCGGGTTGATCGTAGCATTCGTCTTGATAGTTCTTCTGACCGCCAAGCGATTCAACACGGCTCTCTCAATACTCATAGGAGCAATAGCACTTGCCATTCTATACGGGGCATCAGTTCAGGACTTCATCCAGTTGTCTCTTCGGGCCTTGAGGGATCCACTGACGAGAAGCGTGACACTACAGGTCACAGCAATTGGAATCCTTGGTTACTGTATGAAAGAGACAGGACTCATGGATGATCTGGTAGCAGGACTCAGGACCATACTTTCCAGCAAGAGCCTGATCGCGTCCATTCCCGCAATAGTCGGCTTAATGCCTATGCCTGGAGGTGCCTTGCTCTCAGCTCCTTTGATCGACGGAGGGGCTGACAAGCTGAAGTTGACCCCTGAAAGAAAAGTGGCGATCAACATAACGTTTAGACACATATGGTTCTATGTTTTCCCCTTGTCCTCGACACTGATCCTTGCGTCGGGACTCGCTGGAATAGGCTTGTACGAGCTGATCCTTGTACAGGTTCCAGCATTTCTGTTGTCGATCGCTTTGGGATATCTCATGTTCATTCGACACTTGAACTCCAATGAGGACCTTGCAGGTAGGAGGGAATATGGATCTGTAGTCAGGGGGCTCGGC
>Ga0315307_1000538_pt1 | contig 16329 bp, 24 predicted proteins | sample TDP2_MG_FD_203079 | JGI IMG/M metagenome (GOLD analysis project Ga0315307, IMG submission 203079) | Freshwater sediment microbial communities from Lake Towuti, South Sulawesi, Indonesia - TDP2 | ecosystem: Environmental > Aquatic > Freshwater > Lake > Sediment | place: Indonesia: South Sulawesi... | reverse complement strand
TGACCGTACCACTGGCGGCATTGGAGTTGGCCGGTGTCCCTGCCGGGAACGTAGCGGTATAACCGGCGATGGCGGCACCCGGCGCAATGGCCCAGCTCCTGGTCCAGTCGTAGTCGTGAGCCGTGCCTAGGAACTCTATGCTGTGTGGCCCCATGACTGGCACGGGCTGGTAAGCCGGGTTCGAGCCGGGGTAGGCGACTTCTGTCGGGGCTGTGACGTCGTCGCAGTCTTTGTAAATGACCCCGGCGTTGGTAAAGAACGGCGAGACGTGCCAGAGCTCGTAGTTGTCAAGAACTCGCAGAGTATCGCCTACCTGGATGTTTACCTCGTGTTCCGAGACGTAAATGTTGGCAGCTGTAGCATTGGCCCGCAGTCGCACCTTGCCCTTGTAATTGCCTGTGGCATTTTCGATGCGCAGCGTCATGCCCCGTACAGCCGAGGCCCAGGCCCCGGAGACCAGGTTGTAGGGGATAACCTGTAACCTTCCGGCCGCCGTGGCCGTGCCCACCAGGACGGAGTCAGGCCGGTGGACGTAAAGGTACATCCCATCTCCAAGACGGTGGGGGTGACTTCTTAAACTTGCTATTTGCGTACCGGTCAGGGCAGGCATTTTCCCTCTCTTCGCGACGTCGTGTCAGGATTTCATCTTCGAAGGCCATTGCCTGTTTCGTTCGGCAATGGCCTTCTGATTTGGCGATGTGCTTTTGTAGATGTTCCCTGTAGATACGTCTGCTTTGTTGTCCTCGTGTTTCCATGTGCACCCTATTATAGTTATGTCTAGCGAACCTTTGGGGGTTCTCGACGCAAATTTCGAGTGGCCGGCGAGGCCACACCTGGCCTGGCCAAAGCTCGAATTTTTTTATAAATCCTAAAGAGCAGCTAGTAATTTACCATAAATTACATAGTCGGAAGTTCGCAACCGCTTGCGCAACCGTTTGCCTTAAGCCAAACGTACCTGTTAGCGTGTAAGGGCGCAGGGCGTGGGCAGCGCCGGGCAGCACGGTCCCCGTCCCCTGCCAAACCGTCATGGTTGCCCCTGCCTGCGCCCATCCCACGCGTATTTGTCGGGTATGCTTTGGCTCTCCTCTTGCTGGCCTGGCACATTGACGCGCTGCTCTTTGCAGCGCTCTTGCGCCACTTCGTTCAGCCTGGAGACTTCGCGCCTTAGCTCTCTCTCCCTGGCTGCCAGGTCAGGGAACAGGCTCATTACTTCTCTCTTGCCGACTCCCAATACCTCTGCTGCTTTATCCCAATGGCCTGCCTCTGCATAAAACCTGGCGTCGTCTAACTTCTGTTCTTCTTCGCCGACAGGCCGGGTCAGTTCTTGCAAGAGTCTGGCGTCAATGTCCTGGCCTTCGATGATGTAGTTGTAGAGCAGTTCAACTATGGCCAGTTGCTTTGCATCAAGGCGCTGCATGGCCGTCACGATCTCTTTGTCTGATGCTTCACATAGCCAGGCCCCTCCGCCCAGGTCCCCCACAATGTCTAGCCACTCGCATAGGGCGAAGCTGTTGAATTGGCCCAGCAGTTCGTTGGCCCGCTCACGTCTGAGTATGTCTAAGGGCTCAGTGGCCAATGTCTCCTTGATCCTACTTGCCCTGCGCAGCCAGTCGGTCACTTGCCTTTGCCTCTTAGCTCCCTAACCATGTTCTCGATCTCCTGCCATTCTTTGGACAGCTTGGTTAGCTTGATGACATCCGCCGCTCTCTTGCTGATGAGAGAGAGTTCTTTGGCCGCAGCCAGATTGCCGGGGTCTTTTTGCAGAAGGGCCAATGCTACTTGTGCCGCCCTCTCCTGTAGAGCCAACAAGTCGTCAATGCTCTGCAGGTCTACTTCTGGCAACTCATCGCTAGGTTGTACGGCGTACTTGGCTCTGGCCGCCAGGCCGCCTTTGATGTGGCTCCTGGTTCTGGCCTCGACGTAACGGGGCACTTCCGTGTGGCTGATGCACCGGCCTGCACCGTCAACGGCCGGCGCTTTGCAACGTTGGCCGTCGTCTTTGATGTACTCACATTGCCCCTGGCCCATCTTCTCAGGTGGACGCCCCATCTTGCTCCTCTTCCTCACTGCCAATCAGCAAAATGTTAACCCCTTGCAACCTGACGGCCAACCGTCCCCTACCTATGATGACCAATTCGCTGGGGCTGACTCGAATAGCCTTAATATCCTCACCATCGGCAAAGGGCACGATCTCCTGCATCCTCTCTGTGACGTCCACGTACGGCTCGGTTACGATGTTCGCCCTAAACCAGCTACTACTTCGCACGACAAGCCGATCCTCATACTCATCCACGGCCCGCAGAGCCATCTTATCTGAGACTACTGTCAACATAGCCATTTCATTTCTCCTTTGCCTTCCTGCGCTTCGGCTTGGCCTCACGCTCTATCAGTACCCTCTCGACGATCTCCTTCAGCACCAGATAGGCCGCCGGGGTCCTGATCTCCTCAGCGAAGAGCTGGGAGAACACCGCCTTCAGCTCCTCCCGCTCCTTCTCTGCCCGGCGCTCGGTAGGTGAAACGCCGATGCCTGTTTGATAATCTCTAGCCTTCTGTCTTAGTGCCTTCACTTTGCCTCTCCTCAACAGCATTGCCCCGGTGAGTATCCTGAACCTCCACGATCTGCTCGGCCAAGGTGAACATCCTGAGCCAGCACATCCTGTTGTTGCCATCCGGCCACTGTTCGACGACGCGCTTGAACCCCCGAATATCCTCCCTCTGCGCCTCGGTAAATTCCTCGTACAAGGATGGCCACGTATAGCCCATAGCACACCTGGATGCCGGCCACAACCAAAACATCGCGAAATCAGAAAGCCTCCAGTGCAACCAGGTCAACAGCCTGGCCGCCCCTTCTCGCAACCACCGTTCCCACCAGGGCAATCTGCCCCACCATTTATGCCAATCTTTCACCCTTTCACTCACTCTTCCACCCCCACCATACCAGACTATACAGCCCCCCGACACCTTTGGAGTGCAGCCATTTCAACACCCGCCACCACCGAACCCGCCACCACGAAATCCTCCCTGTAGCGCGGCCATAGACGTAAGCGACAACGACGCTCACGAGGATGTGATCCCACTGTCCCATTTTGTACACCCACGAGAGACGCTGGACGTCCCCGTCGGATAGGAAGGACAGCCATTCTTCGAGGTATCTCTTGCGCTCAGCATCGGTTATCGAGTCCGCCAGAGAACGAACCAACTTTCACCTCCTTTAGGTTCCGGGGGCAGGTCCGAACCCACCCCGGCCCGGCCCGCCCCCATCCCCTGCCCCTATGTTGGTAAGGGGAAACAACCGGAAACCCAACGTAGGGACGCGCTTTTACGTTTGAACCGTCTGGCCCGCGCTGCCCGACCACGAACCGAAGAATTGCGCCAATGGGTGCTCGGCCTTGCGCTCTTTGGCTATTTTCCCCATCGCCAGCCCCCGCACTGCCAACTCGACGGCGTGCTCGATATCGTGGGTTTCGACGGCCCATATCGGGAACGCCCCAAACCTGGCGTAACCCTCCGGCCCCGCCTCACCAGCATACTCCAACCGGTAAAAGTCGCCCCGGGGACTGACTAAAACCTTCAGCACCGGCGATAGCTTTACCTCGGCTGTGGCGTCAACGATAGCCCGCTCCAGCCTGCGCCTCACGTCGTCGGCAGCCTCTTTGCCCACCACGACGGCCGATGCCGGCCCGCCTTCAGCCTGGCCTGGCCCGCCTGCAAACTCACTTAATTGGTGTCGCCCGCTTTGCCTTTGATGCATGGCGTTTGTCAACTTAACCATTGCCTCACGTCGCCGGTGATCGTCACGTGATTTCATCTTGAAATACTGTTGGCCCAATCTGAATGTGTCCCCGCCGCGCTCTTTGACGACGGCGTGCAATTCCTTGTATGCCCGGTTCTCATCCGGGGCAATGCCAAAGTACTCTGACAGCATCGCCTCCAATTTCTCCTCATCAACCTCGCTGCCGTGCTTTAGCAACTCCACAATTTCCAGAACGTCCTTTTTCCTCACCTTGTCACCTCCGTCGTTATTTGTTTAAACCGTGCACCCGAACCGTCTCCCTGCCCCTGGGCGTCAATTGCCAGGGTGCTTCTCTTGCGTTGTCCAGGTCCACCGTCACCAACCCGCCAGTCAGCAATGGTATCAGGTGCTTGATAAATTCGCCCACCTGAACCGGACTGACTACCATTCTCCGGGCGTCATAGCGCCTTTGGTCTACCGTCTGCCGGGCCAACTCCCCCAGGATCTTTGGGCCTGTTGCCAGTTGCGCCAGTATGGTTTGCTCTACCTGTTTCAATGCCAGAAGGTCAACCGGTATTCTTGTATCCAGTCTGGTTCCCAACTCTACAATTTGGCCTTCGGGAACGCGCCGTATCCCCCCATCGCCGTCGAGACTATGACAAATTCGCCGGTTCATGATGCGCGTGCCCAGGTCGTTTTGTTCATAGTCACCAACGCTGTAGGGTTCGCCGTCAATGACGATGACAGTCCCCTTGTCCAGCCGGTCAATGTTGACTTTGGTTCCCGGCTCCCCGGCCGCTATCCACCTGTCCACCACGTCCTCGTCGTATTGCAACTTTAGCGCCGCCCACCGGGGATGCAAACCCAAACACCTTCTAATGAATTCGCTCTTGTTCCCATTCGCCACGTCGCTTAACGCCTGGCTCTCTGCCTTTGTCAATTTAATGCTCGTCGTTGGCATGACTCACCTCCCTTAATAAAAAAGCCAACCCGGAATTTCGTCCTTCTCAGGTTGGCCTTCTGTCATTTGCTGAATTACCGCGCCTCGCAATTGGCCAGATGCAGGCGTGGGGTTAGGTCCTACTTTTTGCTACTTAGTTTAGCACATTCTAACACGACTGGAATTCTCTGTCAACTTGCCGCTTCACAGCTTATCGAGTACAATATGGGCTGTGAGAGCGAAGGGCACTTAGTGCTTGACGAGGTGAGCGTATCGGCCGCCGGCATAGCGACGGTGGCGGGCCTGCCTCATCTCCTCATTCTCCTGATAAACAGTAGTTTCTTCTGTTTCCTCATTGGTCACAGAGTCCAATGAGTCGGTTGGACTCTCTGACCAACCAGATTCAGGAGGTTGGTCAGAGTGACCAACCACCACCTTAATGCTGCCCCGCATCTCTACCTTAGCCGTGTCTTTGTAGGTGTGGGGCTTATTGCGAACACCGGGCGTCAGGTCCTCCAGATACTTGGCCCCACAAAGCCTTTTGAGATGCCGCCTCACCGACTTCTGAGAGATGCCCAAATGCTCAGTCAGGGTCTCCACGGATGCATAGCAAACCCCACTGCGCATCTGGCAATAGCGCCACACCACGCCGTAGACGACGGCCGTCATCAAACCTAGCTCCTGCGCGATGATATCAATGACCGGAGTCCAACCCTCGCACTCGGTCAAAATAGTTTTGCTCATCCTCGCCCCACAATGAGAGCTAATGTTTCCATTTCTACCCTCCTCACTTTTTGCGCAAAAAGTACCCCCTCCCCTCTTCCCCTCCCCCGGTTACCCACTACCTACCGTTGCCCGGTATAGGACTTCAGCCTTACGGGCCTGGGCTGCGCTCCATTCGCCCTCGAGACGGACTTGCTCACATAGTGCCCGGCCAAAGTGGCCCCTGGCCTGGGCCAGCAACTCCTGGGCCAACTCCCCGGCCTGACAAATAGCCCCGTAGGACTCGGCCGGGTCAGCCATGTCCACCATTAGCTCAAGACTATACACCTTGACACCCTCCGGCCCGAAGTCCACCGTCGCCTTGACGCCCATTTCGTATCACCTCCTTTCTTAAGCCAAACGAAACCCTCACCGCCTGTATCGCCGCCACGAACCCGGTTTGAAAATCGCCCGGCTCCATATACCGCGCTGTCTGCTCCAGGGCGTCCAGTCGCCGGCTAATGTCTTCTAAAAAGTAGACATCAAGGCTCATAGGTCAATCTCCCCTCTTCCGTCGGCTAACCGATGCTGGATTTGGGGTTGTGGTAGCATTGCAATATTGAACTGTGGCTTTGCATGTTGCACGGTCTTCTTGAAACTCCGGTCTTTGATATCGGCCACTTCTCGCGCCGCCGCCATGACTGAATCAACCCCCAGACTCAAGCCGTCAATGGCCGTCCTTGCCGTCCCCCTCCCGGCCCAATAGCCAAGACCAAATATACAGGGCAAAGCTAAAGTGACTACAACCGCCCATACCCTGAGTGCTGTGGGGTCAATTTGGAAGATACCATAAATCATAGGCCCCAGCAGCAACAGCACGATAACGAGTATCACCACGATTAACAAACTCTTCTGCTTCATTCTTTACCTCCGTTTTGTTTGACTGACTGACTGACTTGCTCACACACACTCATTTTGCCTCTGACTGGCTGATTTTGGCTATTTGAGTGTATATTTGCCCGCCAGTCAGTCAGTCAGTGCCAACCTATAATGGTATTGATGCAGCAAGGCGTTAATATCCTTGCCCCAGGCTAACAACCTTCTAGCTCTATCCGTGCCGGGCTTGCTTCTGCCAAGTTCCTCAAGCATTGACTGAAGGAATGGCCGCCCTTTGCCGTAGTGAGTACAAATCATGCTGATAGCCGTCTCCAGTTCGTCAAAACCGGTTACTGATTGTGCTTCCGGTAAAGCCCCCGTACACTCGGCGTCGAACACCGGCCATTCCCTCATCATCGGTTCTGAGTGTGGCAGGTCGGCTAATTCCCTGACCGGAATGTAAGCTAACTGTGCTCTGTGGACTTTGCCGGGTACGAGGCAATAGCTATCACCTGTCCCTAACAGGCGGTCGGCGCGTGGTTGGCTATCCCCAATGGCAACTTCTGAGGCTTTAGCATCCAGTACCTTTAAGGCCAGCCGGCCGGGTACGTTTAGCTTTGTTGTAGAGATGTCGCCGAACATAGCCTTGACCGGGTGTTGGGTCCCTATGATGCAATGGACTCTTGCTCCCCGTCCCTGAGTGACCAACCGCCGTAACAGTTCGGCAAACGTGCTGTCCTGTGTCGTTAGCTCCTGCAGTTCGTCAATAATCACGACAAGCCGCCTATACCCATCGGGATTCTCGTATCGCCTTCGCATCTCTGAGACACACCATGACAAAGCCTGCCGTGCCGACTCAACGTCTTTGGCCAGAGGCCCTACCAGGCCCCGGACGTTGGCTAATGGCCCCAACCCTTCGCCCCATTTCCCGTCTATCAGGACAAGGCTATTTTGAGAGTCCTTGCATAACTGTCCAATGGCCGCTCTCATTGCGAAGGTCTTGCCGCTTCCAGTTGTACCGGCCAGCAGCCAATGGGGTGAGCTATCGGACAGGCCCAACGTTATGGTTTGCCCCTGCTCGTTCTTGCCCGCTATCCACCGGCCCCCGTCTCTAGGATATTGCCCCAGGTCTCTTAACTTGATATCCCGTTCTGCCAGACCGTCCGGCCAACCGGCCTCTAACCTCACAAACCTGCCGGACAGGAAACAAGACGGCTCTCCTACAAAGTCCCAGGGCACAAATTGGCGCATCAGGGCCAGATCGTTCTGGCTCAGGAGCCGCAAGAGAGTGCCGGATTTGATACCGGCATGGAGTTCCAGTGCGCCCGCCCTGGGCCCGTTGACGACGTAAACTTGCCCTATCGGGATAGGTTTTTGAGGATCGCCGGTCAAGGCCCCGCTGTGACAGTTCTGGACTATGAGGCCGGCCCATTGCTCTAAAAGCTGCCTTCTGGAGTCCATTTCAGACCTCCCATAGCACCTCTACACCCTCTCCGTTGTTGCGCCGGATTGCGCCCAGTTGCTCCAGCTTTTGCATGTGGTTGCCCACCGCTTGCCTCGTGATTGACAGAGTTTGCGCGATACTTGCCTGCGTTTGCTCCGGGTTGGCAAGCAGTTGCTCAAAGGTTGCCCTGGCGTTGCCCAGACTGGCCAGTTTCTTGCGCCGCTCTTTCTCTTTCTGGCGTGCCTCTTGATGGGCTTTGCGCTCAGCTTGCGCCGCCCTTGCCTCTTCTTGCTTCTGCCTTTCATAGCCCTTGACGGTCCGGGGCAGCGCCGCGCCCACAGCGCAGGCAACGGACAGCGTGGGGAATAGCAGGCCCAACAGCAGGTTGCCGAATTCCAACGTGTTGGCCACCACGCTCACACTCAAAGAGGGGATAGCCAGCACCACGAACACGGCCAGGATGATGGAGTAGAAGCGTCGGTCCTGCTTTGGGACGTTAGACCTGGTAACCTTGCGCATCGTCTCGACCACAGACCAAACCAGCCAGGCTGTGCACAACTCTGTCAGGATGGCCGCGAACCAAAACAGCATGGTGTCGTCTCTGGCCCTGTCAAAAAGCAGGTTTGCCACAGCATTGACGGAACACCCGCTAAAAGCCACGATACCCAGGACGGGCAGCAGGTCCTTGTTAGGTTTGAATTTCATGCTTTCACCTCCTGATGGTTTCCAACTCATTGCAGCACCTCCAGTTTTGAATACGGTATGCTCACCGGCCAATAGGGTAGCACATTACCCTGCCAGCCGGCCAGAACACGAACCATGACTTTGCCATTATCCTTGACGGCAACCACCACGCCCCTAACGTCGGCAAAGTCCACGTGACGGACTGATACCCCAGGCTCCAGGCCGTTGCCGCCCGGTGGAGAACCGTCCCTATCATCCGCCGATATCGGAGCTCCCATGTTGGTCACAGGGATGATCACCTGTGGGGCGTCATCCCTTTCCTCTGCCTCCAGTGTGGCCAACAGTTCCTCGATGGACAACTGCCGCGCCGGGGCGTCCAGGATGTCAGTCAGTTTGCCCATGTTCACACTTCCCAGGTCTCGGGCGTCAGGATTTCGCCGATGCATTGCGAGACGACGCGTCCGCAGCGGTTGCAGATGAAATCACAGTAAGCTATGCCGTCAGCGGATGTCAGTTCGTAATGGTACAGCTTGTGCCGGCAATCGGGATCACCCACCTTGATGACTTCATAAGGGACGCGGCGTCCCTTTTTCTTCATTGGATAGTAGAGATAGGTTTCAGTCGTCATGGTACACCTCCCTAAGTTTTGAAAAGGGTATCGAGACCGGCCATTTACCACCTCCCCACGCCAATCCTGGCCGCTATCTCAGTATGCACGTCATAGAGAAACGTGTCATATTCCTCCTTGCTGGCGCTGCCCTGGAGCACCTCCAGGACATAGCAAATCCAGCGATCCCATTGGCTGATGTCCTCTTGCGCCAGGGCTTGCGCCGCGTCGCACAACACGTTCATCAATTCATGCTTGTCCATAATGAAAATTGCTCCCTTCATTTCTTGTGGGAGCAGTGGTTTTGTGATAAAATAAGTTGCCACTGCTACCATGATTAGTAGTGGTCAGAAAGCGGTTCAGGTGCATCCCACCTAGCCGCTTTCGCCTTTTTGCGCCTTTTTACGCCCTCTTCCGTTATCTTCATCCTCTTCAGACGGGTCGCCGTCTGCCGTCCATTTCTCCAACGCCTCTCTAACTACCTCAGAGATCGGCTTGTTCACTTTGACGGACTTCAACCGCGCCTTGTAGTGTAATTCGTCACTGACCTTAACCGTGACTCTCTTGGGCTCTGCCATTCAATACCTCCCTCCGGTGTGTCGGTGTAGTAGTGTACGCCTTTATTATACACCCAAAAATGGGTTTGTCAAGTCCCCCGGCAAAACCTACACACTTCGACAAACTTCTATGCGTTGGGCGTGAAGGTGCGCTATTTGGTTGGTAAGGTAACAGATCACTCACAGAATGTCCCAGGGCATCCTGGGGGGACTGCAAACGGTTGCAGTTTCCCTATTTTCCCTCCCCGCCCCGGTCGGTCGGATATCGGAATTCGGATACAACCCGCCCCCGCGCAATGTTGGCCATATTGGGGTCTATCTCGTAACCGATACAACGCCTCCCAAGTCGGCAACAGGCAACTGCCGTCGTGCCACTGCCAAGGAATGGGTCAAACACCACATCGCCGGGCTCGGTCAGGCTCTCGACGTAACTCAGAGCTACCTCAATAGTATCTCCCCAAACATAGTATCGCTTGTCCCCCTTGTAGGTCATGATCCGGTCGAAGACACGTTGTCCCTTACGTTGCCCATTCCACACCCAAATGTAAGGTTTCCAGCCCGGTTGGATGTCGTATTTATAATGCCACCCCCCGGCCCAAGGGTAAACCTGGGCGATAACCCACAAGTGCTCAAAGTGCTCTGCCATAGCGGGCAACGTCAAGTGAAGGTAGTAATGCGCGGCTTGCACGATGCAAGTGCCGCCCGGTTTCAACACCCGCGCCGCCTCCCTTGCCAACCATCGGTAGTCATCTATACGGTCGTAAATCGGATCGGTGAAAACCAGGTCCACAGATTCCCCGGCCAGGCTCTTACTCAACTGCCTGGCGTCGCCGGTTTGTATGCTGATGTCTACCGGCAATTGCGCAGTAGCACCGACGCTCACCAACCCGGCCCTGGCCCTCTCCTCCCCCCACTGCTTCGCCAGCTTCCGCAACCCTACACTCGTTAGCTCCTCTTTGTCGGCCTTGACCTTCGCCACGTGCCGCTCAAAGACTTCTTCCGGTACTTCGGCCTCCAATTGCCAACGGCTCGATTGCGACTTGCTGATACCCAGGTCGGTCAGCCTGGGGTTGGCTATGGTTTCATCGTGCGACCATTGTGGGTTGCCAGACTCCAGCCCCATCTCCCTCAGCAACTCGCCCGCCCGCCGCTCGGCTCTCAGCTTGATTTCGGCGATGTCATTCTGCATCGCCAGACCATCGCCCTGCTGTTTCACATACAGACGTAAAGCCTCAGCCCTGTCTCGAACCTCTTTTACCTCATCTATGGAGCGTGCCTCTGCCAATGCTCTCCTGGCAGCCTCAAACTTGACCAGCGTCATCCCCGTTTCCCTCATCAAATATCAGCTTCTCCAGCTTCTCCTTCACTTGCCGCAAATACTCGATGCGCTCCTCGTGCCTCTCGATTTCATCCACGACGATATCCAACAAGCTCGACACAACGCTCTCCACCATTCGCATCCTCCTATTTTTTCATTCCAATGCGTTCATTTTTATGCAAGCATAGTATGCACTTTTGCACGTACAAATTCCCCCCACGCGCCCGTGGGGCTAACCGAAACCTATTTATTGATAAATAGGTTTTTGGATCCCACACCCACACGCGCCTGGAGTTAACTTAGACATAAATTTATGTCTAAAGTAGAAGCCATTTTTGCCAACAAATTTGTTGGCAAAATAATCAGTTTCGTGACGCCTATCGCTATCCAACTTCCCCAACAGCCGCCTCACGATGACCGGTTGTGCCTCTTCACCGGTCGCCGCCTCTTCGGGATTATAACCTTTATGCTCATCGCATAAAGTTATAACCTTTCTTGCTATCAAGAGTTGTTATAAATTCACCCACGCGCACCCGGGCTCAACGTTATCTGAGGAAGGGCATAAGTGCGTAGCACCCATTCCCCCCACGCACCTGGGGCTAACCCTCCAACCACTCCTCCACGTCCTCAACCCTCAGCAGATGTCTATGACCCCTCCCCCGCCTGCCCCGAATTGCAACCGGCAACTGCCCCTCACGAATGGCCTTCTTCAACTTCCAAATGGACACCTTGACCCCTCGCGCCCTGGCCAACTCGATCACGTCAGCCATCGTCAGCAAACCGATGGGGTCCGGTTGCCGCTCTTCTCCAGTAACAGGCTCCAGGAACCTTGCTGCCCTCCGCCTCACCTCTCGTGTAAAAGTCTGAGCGCCACGGTCCTGCTCCTCCTGGAGCTCGTCGTCGTCCGGCGAATCCCAGGGTTTCCACCCTCTGATTGTCGTCATGCTGATATCCCCCTTCGGGACTATCTTAACACGACTTTTGCTCTGCTGCAACGGCCAGCAAGTCTTGCAATGCGTGCAGCCGTTGGCACCACGAATGCCGCCGGCCGGCCTTTGAGTCCCAAAGCCGGTTTATGGCGTCGGGTGTCGCCCACCGCTCCCGAATTGCCTTCGCACCCAGTCGCCAGAATCGCTCCTGGCAGCGACATCGCCTCCTCGCTCTCATAATTCGTCAACTCACTTTTTGCGCAAAAATTCCATCCCAATGGTTGCGAAAATTTGCACGCACAAATTTATACCTCCCCACCGCTCACCCCAAATCGTCCCAACTGATCTCGGGCTCCTCCGTCTCCCCTCGCTGTGCTTTGGCATACCACTTGTCAAAATCCTCGTAGACCTTCTTCAGCGTGGGCCAGGTCTCACGCCACCAGGGGTCCCCGACATAGGCCAACAGCACCCGCTCCAACTTCTCACCGTCCCCCCCTATCTTCTCGTGCCGGAGTAGCTTCTCTGCCCACCCACGCTCCACAGGCTTTGACGACTCCTCGGTAAATTCAATGCCGACCCCCATCCTGTTTAGCAACTCCTGCCAGCGCATAACCACCCCCTCCACCTGCTCTAACGTTATGTTAAGTTCGGGCTCATTGCCATTGACAGGGAAAGAACCCCCCTGCCCCTCAGCAGCCGGAATGCTATCGCCGGCAAGGTGAGAATTACTCCCTCTGCCATTTGAATTTTTGGCTTGCTCTTCACTTAAACTTGGACTTGTACTTGGACTTGTACTTGGACTTGGACTTGGACTTGGACTTGGACTTGTACTTGTACTTATACTTGTGCGGAGTAGGTCCGGAGTTGGTCCGGAGTTACTCCGGAGTAGGTCTGGAGTGATCATGTTCTCCTCCGTTGGCTCCGGGTACTGGCTTGCCGTCTCTCGTTCGGGGTTGACTTTGTTATGCTGCAAGAAGGCGGGGAAGTGTAAATACTCCTCACCGTCGTCATCCCTATAGAGTATTGCCATTCCCTGGCATATCCAATCATTTCGCCACTCCTCCATATCCTCAACGGTGATATCCGTCCTTCTCGGAAAGAGGATAGCCTTCAGTGCTGCCGGGTCTCCCAGGATTCGGCCCTCAACGTCCAGGTGCAGCATGGCCAGCATCCAGCCTACCCTGGCCCCATCGGTTGCCAGTGCATTGAACCTTCTGTCAAACGTGATACTTTTATTGATGAACCTTCCGCGTGGCATTTTCACAACCTCCTGCTTGACGTCTTCGTGTTTTTGATGTAAAATAACAGTAATGGGGCAGGCCCATAGGCAAGGCCTATGGCGTCTGAGTCTCCAAAACAGCCAAGGACAACGCAAATAACCCAATACGTGCCGCCCCGTGCAAGGCGGCATTTCTTTGTACGCACAAAAAGGGCAGGCTCAGGACGCCTCGAAATCAGGGGCTTCCGTCGTGCCTGCCTTGACTTTTTCTATAACATCATATAAAATAAAGTTGTCCTGGGGCTCATCGCCCTGGGGCTCTGTGGCCGGGGGGGTCTGGCTCCCAACCGTCTCCCTCCCGGCCTTTGCTTTTGCTGCAAGTTGCAAAATGAAACAATAGGCCATATGCAACCTTTCGTCAGCCTCTTCCTCGGGCATCAGCCTCCTCCTCCTCTTTCGCTTTGGCCAGCAGGTAGCGGACAACACCGGACAGGGTACGACATTGCCGCCGTGCCATGTCTTCCAGGTGTTTGCGTTCTGCACGGTTCAGGGGCACGACAACTTTCAGCGTGCGTGGGTCATCAATTTTTGCCATTTGACACCTCCTCATAATGTTGCTACAAGTTTACAACGACTGGAAATATCTTGTCAAGCCAAAAAGGGCAAACTATAATAGGAAAAAGGTACTGTTGGGAGTAGGCCATTTGGCCATGGTAGAGCTCTGACCAATGGGGGGGCATCAAAAGGGAGACAAAAGGGCATGAACGGGGTTACTCCGTAAAGACCGGCACGCAGCATTGAATGTTGCCCAGCCAGCCCCCGCGCACGGCCAGCCAGTTGCCGACCTGGTCCTGCCAGGTGGCTCCCCGGTCTTCCGAGATCAGGATAGGCCCGCGCTGAGGGAGCGCCGTGGGGTTTTGACAGGCGTAGAACAGTTCGGCGTCGTAAGGCCAGTTGTAGGCATACCGTGAGATCGTCGGGAAGGTGTACTGTAGCGTCCAGGTGATGGCGTCGTCGGAGACGTAGAAGCGCCATTTGGCGTCGCCATGATCGTAAGTCAGGCACCAGTACTTGTTCGAGCCCCACGTATACCCCGCCAGCCAGACTACACGCTCGAAGGTTTCCCCTGCTCCGCCGGGATAACCACAAGTCCCGTTGGTCACGTCATTGGTGTACCAGACCGTAATGGCGCGGTTGGCAAACCCCTGCATACAGCCGTATAAGGCTAAAAGGTCAGTGGGATTGTTATAGTAGCGATGATACGGGTTGGCCAGGGGCTGACCGCCGTCGTTATTGATTTCGGTCAAAAAATAGGCGTTGGCCGGCCAGGTGTAGGTGGCGAACATATCTGTCGTTCTGGAGACGTAAGGGTCGCCGTTCCTGTTCCAGGCGGCCCACATTTTCCCCGCGTTATGGCTAGACATCTCAATTTTTACCCAGCCGCAGGGATTTTCCCACGATGATAAGTGCTTACTGTTGGGGAACGTCGCCCCGTCTGTGGACCAATAGACATAGGGGAACCACGCGACGTTGCGGCGGATGACGCCCGCCGCCCATAGGTTTTGCTGGCAGATCGAGGAGGCGACCATTGTGCCTCGATAGTCAGCGCTGGATAGGTCCAGTGCCCGCGTCCAGGTCGGTGCGGCCGAGTCCAGGTTGGTCGTCTTCCAGATGCCAGCGTCGCCGATGGCCATAGCCGCATTTTTGGGGTCCCAGGAGTCCAGAGCGATGTGGACGACACTCGTCTCTTGGGCCGGGATAGTCAGGTCCTGTATTAGCCCTAAATCTTCGTAGACGACGTTGGCCGCCACGAGGTCTCTGGCGTTCCGCGTCCTGTAAAGGCGATTGTTGCTTGAGTCTATAAAATATAACAGGTTGCCGTCGCCCGGTGTCCCACTGGGGCCTGCTGGCTGGTCAGGCACCCAGTCCCCCCCATCCGGGCCTTCGTCGGCGTCGGGCGGGTCAGAGGGTTCGGTAGGGTAAGTCAAAGTCTGGCCAGGACCTCCCATGTTTAACTCTTCCAGGCTGATACTCACCACCCCGTGGCTCACCCCCCCGTCCTCATCGTAGACGACTTCCAACTGGGAACGCCTGGGGACGAACAACCGACCGGTGGGGGCTGCCCGTTTGGTCGTCGTCGTCAGTCCCACGAACTCCATCGGGAACAGGTGGTCCAGACCGTAATACTGGCCGACCAGTTTGACGGGCACGTCGGGGTACTCCACGTTGGCTGCCCCCAACGCCCGGCCACTCAGGATATTCAAGGCACTCTGAGTGGTACAGATGAGCCGTGAGAAACTCTGGTCCTTCTGGCCGAACTGCAACGGCACGGGGCCGGGCGCTTCGGAGAACAGAGGCGTCACCGTCCCCCCGGCATAGGCGTTGCCGGAGGCGATGACGTACCCTGTCTGAGGCTGAAGTGGCTCCGGTAAGTCCACCTCCCCGTACCAGTCTTCGTTGGTCAGGGTCATGATAGTGGCAACACCGGCCCTGGCTACATCGTCCCGGAACTGGGGGTCTTTATTAATGTAAACCGTGCCGTGGTAGTCACAGCCTATCCGGTACAGGTAGTCCCGGTTGACCAAGCCGTCCAACTGGGAGAACAGGTCTCCTTCGGGGAACTCGTGCTCACCGATGGATGTTGTAGCAGAAGGCACGAACAGCACGTCGGCTACTTCCAGGAGTGACGACATCCAGCGCATGTGCAAAGTAGCCGCACGTTGTACGGTGAGAGAAGCAGCCTCCGTCCAGACGGCGGGAGCAGCTTCGTCTTCGTAAAAATTGGGGAACACCGGTGACTGGTGTATCAAGTCGTCAATAGTTGAGGCCTCAAAAGTGACGTAGCCCGTCTCCGGCTCTTTGTGAGTCGTCGCCTTGCAGACGTAGCCGATGAACCTGATATGTGTTCTATACTCCCAATTGCCACCCACCCCCTCCTGGGTTCCCCCATCAACGAACCAGATGACCAGCGCCCCGTCGGGGAAGTCCGACTCCGGCGCATCTACGTAAACCGTGAACTGCATGGTGAAGCCGTTCTGACCCATACGAGGGCCGGGCACGAAGTCCACGTAGCAGTTATCGGGCAAGCTATCGGGGTCTAACGTAACGTAGAGCCTCTTGCCGGTGTAGCTCGTGATGCCGTTGGTGTCGGTCACGGCCAGGGTGACCCAGCGTGCCCCTTGAGTGGCCCAGGTGACCGTACCACTGGCGGCATTGGAGTTGGCCGGTGTCCCTGCCGGGAACGTAGCGGTATAACCGGCGATGGCGGCACCCGGCGCAATGGCCCAGCTCCTGGTCCAGTCGTAGTCGTGAGCCGTGCC
>Ga0315307_1000533_pt1 | contig 16380 bp, 15 predicted proteins | sample TDP2_MG_FD_203079 | JGI IMG/M metagenome (GOLD analysis project Ga0315307, IMG submission 203079) | Freshwater sediment microbial communities from Lake Towuti, South Sulawesi, Indonesia - TDP2 | ecosystem: Environmental > Aquatic > Freshwater > Lake > Sediment | place: Indonesia: South Sulawesi... | reverse complement strand
CCGTCCTTATGTCCTTCCGTAGACTTGGGAGGGAGATGCAAACCTTTCCCTTGACATGCCCCTTCGCTGAGTATCTTGTCAACTGTTACAAGTGATGGAACTACTGTCGGGTCTAGGAGCTTCGCTTTCACATAAGCCACTGGCTTTATGAAGAAGAATAGGGTGCCCCAAAACGTGAGGCCTAAACCGATGAAAGCTAGAATAGATGACAAAAAGATGATTGATGATATTAGGGCGACTGCGCCTAATGTTAGGAGCGAGGACGTTATTACGAAGGGGCTAAGCCTCTGTCTTCGAAACTTGAGCTGAAGGGCTTCCTTTTCACTTTCAAGTTGCTGAATCTTGCGAAGCAAGACTTCAACCTCGGCATGCGGCATTTGGGTAACTGCTTCAATAAGTGGAGTGGGTTTCGGCTTTTCAAGTTGTTTTGGCATAAGAAATACGAGGATTTTTTCTTCTACGCTTTTTATGGCGTTCGCAAAAACTCTCAACATGGGCGTTGGTTTTAACATATTCCAGTTCCCCAGTTTACCTCGTAAGGCTCGCGATTGTTCTTCTCCTCGTGATGTCAATTCGGCGCCACATATCCTGCAAAATCGATCACGTTGATCGGCTTTAGCACCGCACCTCAGGCAGCAGAGCTGAGACTTGGTGGTCGTCCACCAGTGACTAGGCAAAGTTCTTTCCTCTAGGTGTATTCTTACACTGTTCTTCCTCTTGGAGATAAACGCTAGAGTTTCACGCCTCTCCAAATGGAATGAAGTTTTCTCTAATCTTATGGAAGAGTCGTTCCCTGTCCAACATTCCTTCTTGGACTCCTTCAACCTGCCATATGTTGGCGCATTGAAGCAATCCGGCTTTCGCAGCATTAATGATGTCGTGACCTTGCGAATATAGGGCGAGGCATCCAGCTGCCATTCCATCGCAGCATCCTACGCTACTGATCCTTTCTTGAACGTATACAGGTCCGATTTTCACCGGTCTCCTACTTTCTTTTTGATGTACTTCGATCGTGCACGCTATTTTATCTTCAACTATTATCGTCGTAAGATTAGGCGAAAAATGGAAAAGTTCATGAATGTCGTTCAGGTCAAAAGCCGCCTTCACTAAATTTATCTCATAAGTGTTTCCGAGGACGGTGTTACATTTCGGAATCACGGATCTCAAATATTCGGTTGTCGTTTCGTAGGCGGCTATGTCGAAGAATACTTCTTTTCCATGTTGATATGCGTAGTCGATCAACCTTCGATTGAAAGCTGGCTCGCCGCTCGTGATAAAGACGCCATCGTATGTGTTTATCAGCCGTTTGGGTATTGGGCTACTCGTAGCGTATACGTGTGCGCCCTTGACATCGTCGATGAAGTAGAAATCGATTCCATATGAGTCTCTTATGCAGTAGATGGACGACGTTTCCTTGGCTCTAATAACCATTACCCCGTGCTCATGTTCCTCCTCGTTTATGCTGTGCAGTTCATCGGGCCGTATGACAAGTTCTCTGACCTTCACACCTGCTTTCTTTAGGTGCACTCTATATGCGCCATCGAAAAAGCCAGGGTACTGTTTGTCAAAGTCTTCTCCCACGAACCCTATTAATTCGGTATGGGCTCCTAGAAGTGCCGCACCATAGGCGACATTGGGGCCTCTTCCGCCGTAGCTGTATGAGACGGGTTCTGTTGCGTTATCCTTTAACGTGTCGAGCACGTGTTCAAAGGACCACCGCTTGTTTATAACATCGCCTATCATTGAAACGGGAGTAGAAATTCTCAACAGTCCCTTGAATTCGTTTGGGAGCTTATTGCTATCATCTATTTTAATATGTATATCCTTTGCAATGTGTCCGGCTACCAAGAATTTTTTGGCGTGCAGGTTTTAGCCCTCTTTCTGTAAGAGAATTACTTCCAGTGTTTTGTCAATTCCTTGATAAACGGCCCATCCGGTCAAGGCGACGCCAACACGCGCACCAAAACTGTGCGCATTGATATGGTCGAAAAATAAATGAACAGTTGCAAAATTACGCAGTAAGTTCTGGGCCTCGTTATTGAGTGCACGAGTAGTGACTTTTGCTGGTACTTCCTTAGTCAGATTTCCGCGGCCGGCAACCGAGGAGAACCCGCGATAAGGAAGAACCAGCAAGGGAATACTTCTTTTTGGAAGGAATAAATCTTTTCGTACATATGATTCTGCGCATTTGTCTGGTACGGTGGAACAAATCGCTTGTGAAGAGTGCATAAATGTGTGCCACAGAGAAGCGGTTGTGTATGTCTCGATATGTCAAGAAGCTTATCTATGTGCGCGAGTGTATAATTGATATGGCGAAACAGAAGAAAGTGGACTTGTGGAGGAGTCCTGTTTAAAGATTTCACAGTTTCCTCGATGGAGGTGTATATGGACTTAATTCGATGGTGCCTGCAGTTCTTGTTCTTGGTTACACTTGACTGAAATAGTTCGTGTAACCTCTGGATAGTGGGGAAAGAGGGAAGAATCTCTCTCCGATCCGATTTCCGCGGCCGGCAACCGAGGAGAAATTCAATGAAAAATAGAATATTCCGTTTTCATCTTCTCGCAGTCGCTTTTATTGTCCTGTTCGTTCTCTTAGGCAGTATTGTGGGGACCGCCGGCGCGTCAACATCAGGTGTCACACTTCTTCAGGCAGCAACCAAATCTAAGAAAGTTGCTCTCGTCACCAGCGAGTGGTTGTGCAATTCCAGAAGGGAGGCGCTGCTTACCCTTGTCCAACGGATCCGCGCATCAGATATCCAGATCTACTTCGGTGCGAGCCAATGGCTCGATGAAAACTGGGGGTGGAAGATGCGACAAATCGATGGTCATGTCAACTATTTTCGCAGTAAAGGGTTCGCCGTGTGGCTCTCCATTCGCATCTATACACTTGATGAGTCTAAGGGAATCGCTCATAACATCCAATCCTATGTCGATCGTTACAAGGGCAGTATTGTGGGCATCCATTTCGATTTTCACGAGAACGTGACCGAAGTTGCAGGCTACACGATACAAGACATTCAGAACTGGCTCGTCGCTAAGAAGGAACAACTTGCCCGCAATGGCATAATGACTATGTACTACCATGGGGATGGAGCCGCACCCTACGGGTCACCCGGTGATGTGGATCCAGTTTACCTGACGAACGAAGGAATTATTCTTCGTGCTTGGTTGCAAGACTGGGGAAGCTGGAAACCCTTGACATTCGACCTACGGAAATTTTGGATCAACTACGTAATCATACGCGGCAAATACGGGCAGACATACGACGACATTATGAACTGGTACAAGAACATCGTGATATCCCGTTACAACCTTAAGAAGAATGCCGGAGCCGAGACCCTCCTTTGGGAGGTAATGAATGAAAGAGACATGCCCGGCGCCAAACAGATCAATGCGATGAAAGACGTGGCCAAGGACTGGCTCGCATCGTCCTAGCCGAGGGCTACTGGCCACGGGAAAGTGGACGCTACCTCATAGAGATCGAACGTAGAGATGTCGCCCCTACGCAGGTCTGTCAAGAGTTGCACCTCGGCTTCTGGCAGGTATGGGGGCCAGTTGTCTGATGGACTTTCCTAGCCTTAGTGATTATCGTACTAAGATTGAAAAGTAACTAGACTCCGTAATTCTGGCTAGTGCGCGTGGCAAATGAGGTACAGGTCCGTTGAAACAAAAAAGCGATCCTACGGACTTCAGGCACTACGATAAGCAAACTGAGACTTTACCAGGACTATTAGAGAAACAAAGAGTGGACCGCAGGGACTTCTTCAAAGTCCTCAGCTACGGCGGCCTTACAACGGTTGCATTGTTGCTCGGCGATTGGTTAGGTTTCGAGCGTGCAAGACAGGTATGCCGTCAAGCGACATCAGGTCTAGTCACGAGACTTGACTGCATCGACTTACACGCACTCACAAGTGATCCAGCTTTTGCGACTGGAAGGTTCTGGCGAAACAGCACCTTGGGGCAGTTCAGCTACTCGCCCGACGGAAGAGCCCCCAGTATCTGAGCTCTGAGCAAGTCGCATCATATGTGGTCTTTATTGATCCAGACGATGGAAACAAAATCGAGGCACGAAACGGAAGCACAGGTAAGATCGACATCATTTCCTCTATTAATCATCCTAAACCAGGTCTTGAAGCGATGCGGAAGAGGCGAAAGCTTGCCGACAGCCAGATCTCGCTCCCTTAGCTCGCCTCCGCCAGCATCATTTCTTAGAAATAAAGTGAGTGGATCCTAGAACACAAATCTTCATATATCCTCGTAACATGGAAAGCCTCGGTAGGTGTGACCGGAGGATCTCTATTTTCTGCCAAGCACTTCACAAATTCTTTCATGAACGCAGTGTGCATACCCTCATATTGCCTTGTTATGATAGCAACAGCGACCATGAAGTTTGAGCTGATCAAGTCTCTCAAGAACCCTAGATTATCCCTTGCCACTTCTCCAAATTCTATATCCAAGGGGCCCCGTTTGATGAGAGTCTGGTTATACAGGTTTGCAGTCAGGACTCCCTTACTGGCGTACACCTTGAGCGTCGCTTCTGATCTGGCACTGTTAAGGGAAGCATGAATCGTTCCTCTTCTCCCATTTGAACCCTCCAATAGAACCCATAACTCGTCTATTGGCATCCAATTGTAGTTGCCAAGTTTTGAACCCGATACATACCTGACCTCCAGTGTTCCTAGAACCGCCCCAAGCGTGTAAAGCGGATGAGGAAGCATTTCAGCAAAACGTCCACCTCTCAACGAGTGACACCAATGACTCGGGTTGGAAGTCATAGCATTCCTCGGAGTGCCAAGGACGTCTATCTCAGCTCCAAACACGTCACCCATCTCTCCGCTCTTCAGAATGCCCAACGCTTTCCTCATCACATGTGAAAAGAGCCAGTTGTGCGTCACAGTAAGCTTCACCCCATACTTGCGCTGCAAATCTATGATCCTCTGAGCCTCAGCGCTAGACAGCGCAAAGGGTTTCTCAACGACGATATGGCTTCCGCTCTCCATAACAGGAACAATAACTTCCGATCGAACCTCGGCGGGGGTGCAAATCGACGTGACTTCTAGACGTTCGCGCGCGATCATTTCGGAGACATCTCTGTAGTATTTCGGGATGTTCCATTTTCTCGCCTTCGATTCGGCAAGAGAAACATTCTGATCGCAAATAGCGACTACCTTCGCGTGCGCTTTTTTCCAGGCCCTGATGTGATAATCAGAGATATCGCCACAGCCGACAACCGCGACATGCAGCTTACTGGTCATTGTATCTGGCTCCTGCTGTTCTGACCTTAACCGAGATAGACATCCCATGGAATTGCCCATGACATCTGTCTTCCTTTTCTCTTAAAGCCCCTTTGCACGTAGCTGAGAACGGCGATGAGTTCTCTCACCAACTCTCTCGAAGGCAGAATCTCTTACAGTGCGCGCACGGTTTTCTGATCCGGAATTCTCCTCGAACTTTGAACATAGGATAGTAACGCAGTCAAGTATCGTGTTGTTACTATTACAGTTCAACACACGAACAACTCTGGCACTTTCACCCAAGCCTTACGGAAGGGCCTTGAGGTGGCGCGTAACAAGGCTAGCGAGCTTTTTGCGTGAAATTCGTCCGTTTTTCTCTCAGAAAACCTTGTTGTCTGCCTCGTCAGAACCCCTTCGCACTACCATCATAGCGACGATATTCGACTGCCCACCTGGGAGCCATTACGGAATCTTGGCAGCCTACTGTCCAAACGCTACCAAAGCGAGCGGCACTTTCTAGCCATTCAGCTTCTTCTGTAGATACAAAAGTCTGGATTCGAGTAGACCCTGTTGAACAGAGAGCACTTGTTAACGAAGTCAATTACCTCAGGATATGTAGAGTTCCCACCTTTCTGCCAGAAGTCAAATACCAGTTCGGAACGATTAAAGTACGCCAGCGTAGAGCCGTTAATATTCATGGGCTCGAGGTAAATACTGCCGTAGTCGTTCGGATTCACAGAATGATACGAGAAAAAGAAAATCACCTTTGTCCAAGGCCCGTAGAGGCGGTCATTCCAATTCAAATTTTTGACTAGATTCTTGAAGCCCACATACTCGCCGCTGTTGAGCGTCCATGAAGCTTGACCGCTGTAGAATGTAGCAAAAGTGAATGTCGCGAGGACCAACAATGCCACCAATGAGAGCCCTTGCGCCAGCCTACTACGAACAATTCGCTTCAACAGACACCGCGCAGGGCTCGACTCCAAGACGAGAAGTGCCGAAAGCGGAACAACCCAAACCAGATAACGATCCGAGATGTTTGTTACGATTACGCTCATAACCCATACCCCACTCGTAGCGATGAACATTGCATTCAATGTAGTTAGTCTTCGATGATAAAAACGCATGAACGTTAAGAGAGCTGCTGGTATTGTGAACATCGCGAATATGGCCCTCTTGACCCAGCCGACCAATGGAAATAATGTGGTCTGAGCGGCATATTTGGCGTACAGATACACGTTTTCATCTGAACCTTTGGAAAGAATAATGCTCAAACGCCTGAGATCGCTGGCCAGAGTAGCAACTGAGATGTTGGCCACGTACACAGCCCATGCCACTGGCAGAATGATGACTAAGAACAAAAGGGAGAGGGAGACAGCCTTTCTCGCAAACATGCAGGCGCCTATGAGAAGAACCGAAAGAAGAATCGAGGTCGGAGCATGCAGAGTCGAGTACCAAAAGAAGAGAAGAAGCAAAGACACTAGGAAGGCCCTCTTGCCTGTTCGGACACACCGGAGAGCTACAAGCAACGACAGTGGAGAGAAAGCGGCAGCGCTGGCACTCGCTGAATAGTAATTGTAGAACATGGAGACATTTCCAACGAGAACGATAATGGTAGCCAACCACGCCATTCTACTATGATTCAGTACCTCCCGCGAGAGTAGGTACAAACTGCCTGCGAACACCGCTGCTAGGAAGATGGGATGAGCCATCATGACAGTCAGCTCGCTCAGCGTAGTAACGAGTAGGAACGTTTCAGTTGTGATGGCGAGAGCCGGATACTGCAGATATGAGACTGCTGAGTATGACCTAATCTTTGAAAACTCTACGTTGCCATTGGCGCCGAGCCAACGTGCATTGTGTATGTGAAGCAACGCATCGCGTGGATGTTGAGGCAATGTTTCAGCAAATGAGGGCGCCGCCCACAACACCACACTCAATAGAACCAAAGGCAGTATTGCTAGCGGCTTCTCTGGAGACCTGCAGCTCAAGAACGCGCCCAGCAGCAGGAGGCCAATCCCCATCCAGAATTGAATCGGGAGGTAATTCGCGTAACCGAATTCTGCGCTAATGGGCAAAGTTACAGATCGCAAATAGTACAGTTGAACGAGAGCAATGCTGGTACCTAGGAAGCTTAAGCACATCGCGAGCATGTCTTGGAATCGCGTTTTCTGTCGCCCTTGAGTAAAATCGATCAAGCGAGGCTATTCTTCGGATACGTCATTTTGATTCTAGTATCTGACGATAAATCCCCGCGTAACTCTCAACGAGTACGTCCCAGTCGTGGTTCTTCTTGACGTACTCGAAGGCATTTTGGCCTAGTCCAGCGGCCAACTTCTTATCTTGTAGGAGCAAGCGAATCTTATCTGATAGATCGCTTATGTCGCCGGCCTTGGCGAGGACCCCATTATGATTGTTCTTCACGTACTCGCGCGCGAAGGGAAAGTCAAAGGCAACTACTGGCTTCCGAAGAGCCATTGCTTCTAGTGCCGATACAGGTTGGGCTTCGTACAGGCTTGGAAGAACAACCGCTCTTGCCATGTTTATTTCCTTCAATAACGTGCTGTAAGGAACATGCCCCCTGATGCGTACCCTGTTCTCCAAATGCAACTTGAAGACCAGTTTCCTCAACTTTCGTTCCATCGGGCCGGTTCCAAATATCTTAAGAACCAAGTCGGGGAATTCTCTATTCAACCGCTCCATTGCCCAGACCAAACTTATTACACCCTTTCTCCAATACAACCGGCCGAAGTAGGCGATCGACAAGCTTCCTCCAGTGTCCGTTTCCGATACCCTGCCTACAATCCTCCTGAGTTTATCCAAGTTCACACCATTGTAGATAACCGAAACGATATTGAAGTTTAACTTTGGATAGACACGCCTCATCTCATTCAAGGTCGTGTAGCTACAAACGATCACGTGGTCCGCGTCTGCTAAGGAAGTTCTGATTAAGAAATCGAACAGCGGATACTCAACTAGGTTAACGGCAAAGTCGCCAAGTGTCCAATAGATGAGAGGAGAATTCACGAAAACCTTCGTTTCATACCTCGGTACGCCATGAACAGAGGTCACGAGGATCTTCCTGAATCTTCTCTTCATCCATCCGCACATCGCGCCTGATAGCGGGTTAACGGCATGTAGCACAGTGTAGTCACCCAATAACTCGAGCAAAGATCCGAAGTTCTGAACCTGAAACCACAAAGACCTAGGGGGAAAGTTCAGATATGGCAGACGGACTATTTCAAAATCCGCTTCCTCCTCAATGGCGCGTTTTCCTGGAGTCCCGCAAAATACCGTAGTTGGTATTCCTTTCTTGGAAAGACTGTAGGCTAGATCATAACAGACCGAAGCAATCCCTCCGAACATATGGGGAGGAAACTCATGGGAGATCAGCGCGACTTTAAGGTCCATTACTCGGACTTTCCCGCTAGATCGCTGTGATTTCTTTCTTAGAATACGCTTTCTGCGCTTCTACGCAGGCCCTTCTCAGTCCGTCCCATGTGACGCATTTCCGGTCGGATGGGTATGCCTGCCTGATATAGCGATGTCCTTCATCTAGCAATTCCCTGCTTGCACTACCGTCTGCTCTCAATGAGTACAAGACAAGTAAGGAAGCGCAAAAGATCTTTATCAATGGTGAACGCCAATAGCAAATTGCCCGCAATTGCAATTTTCTCCTGGTGCTCCAAATCTTCTTGATGAAGAGGTAGTTGTCATAGATCTGCCCAACCATCGAGAGAATAGGCAGCAACCATGGTCGGTATCCCCTAACGCGTCTCAGATTATGATGCAGGTACGGCCGAAAGAATTTCAACCCCATTAAGTCATAAATTTTTGCGCAGAACTCTAGCCAGCCAGATGTATCCAAGCCGAAATTGAGAAACCTTTTCATGTAATACTGAACCACGATCCCGAGATAGTCCCTAGCACTGTACCACAAGCTCACAGGGTCTAGCTTGCATCGCTCAAATCCCGATGTGAGTTTGAGCTCTGTGAAGTAGGCGACCTTATCCGCGAGATCAGGTAGCGTCTTGTAGAGATCAGGGAACTTCGAAGCAAAGACTCGCGAAAATATCCTCGCCCTGTCAGAATAGTAGGGCGCATAGTCTCCGGACAATATTAACAGCGCGGTGCAGATCTCGACAAAGGTCTTTCCACACTCGTAAAGGAGCATCTCATTTAGCTGCTCCTCTCGCGATTTGTACAACATGTCCGGTGCCATCTGCTCTAACAAAGCGATGACTTTGTTGAAGAGAACTATTGCCCCGCTTGAAAGCACAACTTCTTGCGGCCCAACGGGAATTTCACCGCGAAGATCCCGACCGTATACTATCATGCTCGCCATCTTCAGATCAACAGTTGCGATGTCTGGCGGTAATCTACCTAACTTTCTTGTGGGTATAACTTGGATGTTCAGATAGAAATCTCTCGGTGCGACGGAGAAATACCAACGACTCTTCATACCGAACTGCTTAAGGATCCTGGATATCATCTCGAAGAACTCTGTTTCTCGGACGCGTCTGTCCGTTATTATATAGAGGTCGTAGTCTTTGAGTGGCAGAACGCTGCCATCGGGCAGAAATTTTACACTACCCTCCCCCCTTCCAAAGCCTCCGGCAAGTATGATGGAGTCGACCTCTCCAAAGGCCCTAAGGATTTCGCGTGTGATAGTGTTCATGTGTTGCTGAATTTGTGAGAGGACTCGTGGATCTCCATCCACAGCAAATAACACCGTGACTTCTGAACTTGTCATCGATGGTCCTTGCAGCTAGGCTTCCAGCAGCGAATTCCCTTTACATTGCGCGGGGATCGGGATGTCCAGAACATCAAGAATGGTTGGAAGGATATCTATGAGCTCTGCTCTCGCGATCCTTCGTGGTTCGATCCCTCGACCTGAGAAAATGAAAATGCTTTCCAAGCCTGGCGTTGAGGGATCGTATCCATGCATTGCTGATACCATTGAGGACGTCTGATAGTAGTTTGGGTAGATAATAGTTCCGGGATCAACAAGGTATATGAGATCCCCGTATGCTCGCGATCTAGGTAGGTGATACTGGACCATGTCTTCGTCTGTCAAGATCCTGCCAGACTTGACGTCGTTTAGACTCTCTGATATCCTCTCAAGAGCTTGCTTTCGTGCCCAGAACCTTGCTAAGGTAGAATCCAGAAAGACCGTACAGTCCTCATCTTGGTGTAAACCAGAATCTCGCAGTCGCGAAAGGACATCAATTCTCTTCTCAACATCTATCATCCCATGGTCCGCGAATATTACAGTGATGGGATTGACCCCCTTTCTTTGAAGGTGATCCAAGACTAATCCAACTGCCCTATCCGTCTCTCTCAGCGCCGCTACCCTTTCCGGTGAACCCGTTCCAAACATGTGCGTCACTTCATCCAGATCCATTAGTCTAATGTACAGCAAGTCTGGCTTTCCCCTCATTCTCAAAGCCCTTCGAATGACCTTCTGATCCGAGTCACCTAGAGAATAGTCCGCTAGCTCGAAACTTAATTCACTGTGTCGCAACAAATCGAAAAGCGAAAGCAGTGGATGAAACGCTCCTTTTTCATGAAGATTTCGAGGCGTCGAAAAGCTTAGTCTCGGCAACATTCTGATGGGGACCCCATGAACCCCAGGGTAGTACGTCGCTCGGCCACGAATGAGCGAGGTCATTAGAATAGAAAACCTGAGAGCTTTTCTTATCGATTTCAGCCCCCCTAGTCCTTGGTCAATCTTTTCGAGAACTCCCGATATCGGTGCAACCCAATCAAATGGTGAGCTTCTGGGCGCGAAGACATACTGGGTCCACACCATGTGGTCTGTAGGGTACGTCCCGGTGAGGATCGTGGCGGCTATTCCGTTAAAGCCTAGAATTGTTTCCAGTGGTCCAAAAACTCCCTCACAGGCCGCTTCGTAAAGGCAGGGTGTGTCCCTACGATTGATGTAGTCGTACCTTACCGCGTCAAGAAAGAAGACTACGACACATTCTCTTCGTCCATTCTTGTGCTTGCCAGCAGACACGACCGAATGGTGCGTCATTAGAGATATGGCTCCCAGCTTCCTGAAGTATCTCCTCGCAGATAGTCGACAAGCCCCAGCGCGATTCCCCTCATCCAGTAGTAGCCCCTCATACCCAAAACGAGAAGTAATGGCGATATGAATGGCAATAGGAGATAGAACAGTCGTATTCGCAACGGGGGCATCGTGTAGCGGAGAGCTTGGTATATCCCGGCAACAGTTCTTCTCTTGTAGAGTTCTTCCTCCTCCACTTTCTTGGTCCTATGAGTTTCCACATAGCTATTTTCGCAAAAGACTACCCTGTGTCTGAGCCTAAGAGTTTTGAATAACAAGTACGTGTCCTCGGCCTTACATGGATCAACAGGAAGAAGCTCTCTGAACAAACTGTGCCTTATTAGCATTAGTTCTCCCTCAGCCGCTAATAGCAGCCGTCTTCTAAGCGAATCTTCAAGCAGGTAGAATACAGTTTGCGGGCCTTCTTTTACAATTGTCTTGACGAATACGAGCGAAGTTCTCGGGTCTGCAAAATGATCTAATGCATGACTTAAGCGGTGAACCTTCGTATCAACATCGTTGAGTATTACCACATCCAGGTTCTCAGGCAAAAACCTAGCGCCGAAATTTATTGCATCATATTTTCCTCTCGGCTTTCGAAAAGCTACGTTTGGGTGATGAACTGGCTTGCCGCATACAATAAGGTAGGGTAGCTTGAGTTGCTCCAACTCAACGATCTTATCTCTGACACATTTTTCGTCTCTGGCGAATACCAACACAAAGAGTTTCATAAAATCTCTACGCAAGCTCTTATATACGTACTACCTACTTGCACAAGCGACTCGCACAGTACGATCGGGCCAAATCAACGGCACGCATAAACGATGCTCCAATTCTCATCGAATAGCTTACTATTTGCTCTAACATTGAAATAGACGAAGGACCAACCCGCCTGTACACATGCCAAGGTATGCCCCTAATTTTCGGGAGACGTAGGACATCACGCGGATGGATGTAAAACACGACAGGTCGACGCATGGCGAAGTTCATCAATATTCCAAATCTGACCCAGAAAGAACCCAAGTTTCTCATCCATGCGGCACTCAATGGAATCGGGACTATCGGATTCACTGAGACAGGTATTTCTAAAAAGCCATGCGAGGCCTCTTCCTCTGGAGATCTGACCGAAGGGTGATGTGGCTTTGACGGCGTAAATGGCTGTCCGTAATATCTTGGTATGAATGTTGGGAGCACTGATGAGTCGTAGATATATCCGAGTTCGCTGAGGACATCCAGCGTCGCTCCATTGAGCCTTAGACATGGGGCTCTGAATCCGACCGGCCGTGAACCGCTGGCCTCCTCTAATAACTTGGTGGCCTCTAGTATCCGTCGCCTTTGTTCAGTCTTATTGACGAGACATTCGTTTTTGTCATGTAAGAGACCGTGACAAGCTACCTCATGGCCGGCTTTTGCGATCTTCTCTATCGCGTCGCAATGTCTTCTCGCCATTTCGCCCGGGACGAAAAACGTTGCTAGGATTTTGTATTTCTTGAGAAGTTGCAAGAGCTTAAGGATTCCCTCCTCTTCATTCACTTGAGAATCGGCTTCCGAGGGATCGCAGCGAACGGAATAGAAACTTAGGAGACTCCACCATCCATCAACATCTACCGTAAAGACGAAGGGACGGCGAAGCGGTGCAGGACCCTCCTTCCTAGGAATCTGTGCTAGCGACTGTGGCATGTTCCATTCACTACGAATTTTTTAGGCTCGAGAGGTCTGACCAGCATACTTTCGTACCATTCTACATATTTTCTGATGCCGTCTTCAAGCGGTGTTTCAGGTATGAATCCCAGTATTCGCTTAAGTTTGGTGGTATCAGCGTATCCGCCCATTGGGTCCCCCTTTGGTCTGGGTCCGAATCTAAGGGGGACGTCTCTGACCAGCTTCTTGACCTTGAGAGCTAGTTCCATTATTGTGGTTGGTTTTCCTGTTCCGACGTTTATAGTCTCTCCAATCGCGCCTTCACTTGTTGCTGCTAACAGATTCGCTTTGGCCACATCTTCGACGTGGGTGAAGTCTCTCACCTGTTTACCATCGCCGAATATGACAAGTTCCCTGCACTCAATCGCTTGTGGCACGAAAATTGCTACTACGAGAGAGTACGAGTCCTTTTTCGGAAGTTCGCCGGGTCCGTAGATCGAGAAATATCTAAGTGATGTGGTCTTTAAGCCGTAGCTGTGATAATAAGCCGTGCACAGCATTTCTCCAGCTAGCTTCGAGGCCGCATACGGAGATAATGGGTTCGGCGCACTGGTTTCGACGAATCTTCTGTCCTCGGGCGATGCAACGTTGTCTCCGTAAACTGACGCTGAACTCGCATAGATTACTCTTTGAACGTCTGTAGCTAGAGCAGCCGTTAGGACATTCAAGGTCCCGGCTGCGTTTACTTGGAAGTCTCGCTCTGGGATCCGTAGAGATGCGGGTACGTCCGCTTGTGCCGCCTCGTGAAAGATTATGTCGACATCCTCGCAGGTCTTCTTGAGTAAGTCCTTGTCACTAATGTCTCCCTTGCTAAGAACTATCTGATTCGCGAGTTCGCCGATGAGGTCATCTCGATTATACGTGAAGTTGTCCAATACTACTACTTGCTCTGCATTCTCCTTCAAGAGATGTTTTACTATGTAGCTGCCTATGAATCCTGCTCCACCTGTGACCAGGCACTTCTTGTTCTTGAAAGACATTATGCACGCAGATCCTTTGATCTATATCGTTTAAGGCTTCCTTTGATGGCCGACCATAGGATCTTCGCTCCATCTTGAACAGGCTTTACGTGCGATCTGGGATTATGGATGCATTTCACCGGAACTTCGATTATCCTTAATCGTTTTCTCGAGGCTTCACAGATCGCATCGACCTCAACGGGAAAACCATCTGACCAATTCTCAAAATCCAATTTCATCAATGCATCCGCCGTTATTGCGTGGTATCCGGTCTGGGAGTCAGTAATCGTACACCCTGTCACGAGTCCTGTAAACCAAGTTAGGACTTTGTTTCCGAACAATCTCGTGTTCGACATATTTATCGTGTCGGCTTTCAGGCGAGAGCCCAGAACGTAATCGGCATCGCCTTTCACGATTGGTTCGATTAAACTTGGCAATTCCTGAGGGTCATGTTGGCCATCGGAATGGACAGTCACTAAGATGTCTGCTCTTTCGCCTAGGGCGAGTCTATATCCAGTCTTATATGCCGCCCCTACCCCTTTGTTTGTCTCATGGCGGATTACGTGAGCTCCAAGACTCTGCGCGACCTTCGCGGTAGCGTCGTCGCTGTTATCGTCGATCACTATCAGCTTCTTCACGATGTCCCACGGCATGTCCTCTATTACTTTCGCAATTTTGGTTTCTTCGTTGTGGGCCGGCATGACAACATAGACGTTCTGCGAATTCCCAAGCGCCTCTTTTTCTCTGCTGGCCTCCACTAAATTGCCTCCGGTCTGGTTCAGCCTGAGCTCGAAAGCCGACATGTCAGAGCTCCCCTCATCGCAAACTGTACGTGTGGCTTCCTCATGCCAACGACACGGTTAGCCACTGGTCGGGACAAAGTTTTAGCATCGGGGGCGGAGACCTAGTGGTCATAGTCCACCTCATCCAAGCGAGTATGATAAGCAAGCCCGCAACAGCGATGAATGCCGTAATCTGCAGGACCACGATCGCATAAGCGTAAAGTAGCCATCCATAGACCGATAGGCCGATCAGGCTACCTAAGAGGATCACCTCGCCAATCACTTGGTCCCTGTTCATCCTATGGGATCACCCCAAGAACACCAAGGTACCAAACGTACCTTGAATCGCACAGCCATTCCCTTAGTCTAGAGAGCCTAACCGAAAACTCCACTTGGCTTCGTGGAAGCCTCAGACATGATTATATCCCTCTCCCTCCCAGCACCCTTAGACCCGATCGGTATCATACTCTTCTGAAAATAGTATGTTAGAGGCCTAAGCCTAGCGCCCTCACCGCCGCAAAGAACGAGACCCTTAACCCCATTAGAGAACCTCTGACTCTGCGCTTCACGCTCGATGCTTTGAAGAGCTTGACTCATTGAATGCTATCTCCCTTCCGTTTGCATCTCAGTTGAGAGGTCAACGCATAAAGGCTGTGTGCGAATAGTAGAAACAGATTTAAGCCCAAAGAACACCATAACCACGGCTTCACAAATTCAAATCGCGTTTCAAAGGTGAAGCCAGCCTCTCCCACCCTTCTTAAGCTGCTGCTTTTCACGACGAAGGAGTTCAGGAGGCATAGGTCTAACTCTCTTAGTAAATAGTCTCTCCCTACTCAATACATTCCTGATGAACTTTCCCCAGCCGCCAACTGAAGGATTGGAAGGAACCGCGTCGACCATGTCAGAAGGCTTGTGCCTCTCCAAAACCTCAGAGAAGCTTAAAGGCTTGAACTTCCTCGTTGCAACAATGACCAAACCGCGCTCAACAAACAACTTCTCATAATCCTTATTGGCGACTCCCTCAGCCCTAACCTTATCATCAATCCTCTCACGCCACAATGTACTCCACTGCTTCTTCAACTCATCAACCAATTCTTTCCATTCCAAAGTCTCCACTAATCAATCCCTCCTTGACTGGAGCGGATAGGAAGCAAAACGCAAGTACACATACCTCACATCAAGCGCTCCTCCTGAGCGCCTTCGCTCGAAGAGATGCTAACGCAATCATTACGATGCATTCTTCATCTCACTTCCCTGAGTTAGTCCGCTCTCCTGCGGCTTGAGCATCCTGGTTAGAAGGCGGCTGACCTGAAGGACTATTAACAGTCTCGATGTCACAGGATACAAAGTCACCTTCCTTAAGTCCAAGCAGCTTCCTGATCTGCTCCGGGATCGTAACCCTTCCGTCACTTACTATCCGCGCTATGAACTTCAAGAGAGAGCCGCCTAGGACTGAGATTTCAGCTACGTTAATCGCATCTATCCGCATTAATACTTGTGAAAAGGGATCGCAGATCGCCTTTCTAGACGCTTCACCTAGAAAACACTTCTACAAAGCGGATAAAGTGGATAGAGTAAGTAAGGTAGATAGAACCTCAAGGAAAGCCCATTTGAGATTCGGCCAAATCAGTGAC
>Ga0315307_1000531_pt1 | contig 16401 bp, 13 predicted proteins | sample TDP2_MG_FD_203079 | JGI IMG/M metagenome (GOLD analysis project Ga0315307, IMG submission 203079) | Freshwater sediment microbial communities from Lake Towuti, South Sulawesi, Indonesia - TDP2 | ecosystem: Environmental > Aquatic > Freshwater > Lake > Sediment | place: Indonesia: South Sulawesi... | reverse complement strand
AGGAAATTGAGCATCTCATCCCACCATTTTCTTGTGATAATATTCCAGTACACGGTGGAGCAGAGAAGTGACCCCTCAGCAACAAATTTACCAGTCATTTTATAAATAAGGTAATCTTCAACGAGTAAATACTTGTATACTTTTCTAAAGATGTTTGGCTCATTTCGCTTAATCCACAAGATTTTGGAAGCTGGCCATGTAGGAACTATCTTCACCTGCCCTGTGATCTTATAGCTGGTTCCATCATTAAATTTCTTCGACAGAATTTCAGCTTCTTCTTGTGCTCTATTGTCAAGCCACACTATCGCATTTCGTAGGGGCTTGCCCTCCTTATCTATTGGGATTAAAGTCTCCCCTTGAGCTGATATGCCTAAAGTTATTATACTCTCCGGATCAACTTCTGTTTTTTTAAGGACTTCAGATACACCAGCCTTAAATGCATTCCAAAGAGTCTCCGCTTGAATCTCCACAGCTAAAGCACTAGGCGTTATCAAAGGATATTCTTGTGTTGAAATGGCAAGAAGTTCACCTCCTTCATCGAAGAGAGATACTTTTGACGCTGTTGTACCACTATCAACGCTTAAAATATACTCCACTTATCTTCCACCTCTCCTAAAATTCGTTTCTAAGTTGATGGCGATGTAAATCCAACCGTACGGACGGCAAACTCGTCGCCCCCAGCGCGCTTGCTCCCCCTTTTCTACTCACTTTTATCTCAAACATTTAAAACCCTTTTACGCTATTTTATTGGAAAAATATTTAAAAAATTTTATTTTAATGTCGCGCAATAAAAAACCAAGAAGCTCATCGCGATCTTTGACATAACTAATATCAGAAGAATGCCAAAGGTTTAGGTAAGTATCATTAACAGATTAATCGTCCGGCGGTGCAAGACTCCAACATATTATTGCCGCTTCTTCGCTCGAGTTGATGAGTTGATGAGGCTCGCCAGGGGGGATAACAACGATATCTCCCTCTTTAAGCTCTTCGTAGACGTTCTTTTTAGGGAAATGACATATAACTCGGCCTTTGGCAACATAGAAGACTTCATCACCCTTTTTGTGACCAGGATCCACATTACCCCTTTTTCCAGCCAACAAGCTCGAGGTGCCGAAGACTATTTTGCCGGTATTAACATAAAGCCTGCAATGCTCTTCTCCTTCCATAAAATTCTTAGCATCCCTTTTTCTTATCACTTTTATTTCACTCATATTTGCTGCCCACCTTAAATCTCAATCATATTTTTTATTAATATATATTTACCTTAGTCCTACGTTGTGGACAAGAGTAGGTACAGAGGATGAAAATGCTACAAAGTGGTGTTAAAATAGAAGGGGACAAGGAGTAAAAGAGACAGAGTCTCATGTTTTAGAGAAAATAGCGAGCAAAACATAAGTGAGAGAGAGAAACTATTTTTAACAAAAGGAAACTGTGATTTATTATATGGTTGAGTTTATTTTCTTTTTAACCTACAACGATGTAACTGTTTACAATGCAATTGAAGTCTTTGAAAAGATAAAGGACACCGGTATTAAGCATGTTGGTTTTAAAGACGTGGGTCTTCCAAAGGAGAAGCTTATAGAATTACATGCAAGGATGAAGAAAGAGGGCATGACTACTTTCCTGGAGGTCGTCAGTGCAACTGAAGAAGATAACCTACGATCAGCGAAAATGGGCATAGAATTAGGAGTCGACAATCTTATAGGGGGGATTTATGTTAGGCAGACGCTTCCCTTATTGCAGGATACAAACATAAAGTATTTCCCATATATCGGAAAAGTGGTTGGACATCCATGTCTACTCAGAGGAAACATCAAAGAAATTATAGACGATGCGAAAATGGTGGAAGACCTAGGAGCCTATGGAATAGACCTGCTAGCCTATCGATATGATGGTGATCCAGAACAACTCATCAAGTCTATACAAAGGGCAGTTAAGATCCCATTAATTATAGCAGGTAGCATAAATAGCCTCGAAAAGGTACGAAAAATGGTTGAGTTTGATGTTTGGGGTTTCACGATTGGCAGTGCAATATTCGACAAGAAATTCGTACGGGGCGGGACTCTAAACGATCAGATCTGGGCAGTGCTAAAAGAGATAAAACAAAACACTATTGATTTCTGACTGATCAGATCAGGAACCTGCAATAAGAACGCGCGCGTTTGTCCCCTAATCATACGTCAATCTCGTGGGTTCCGTTAGAAAACAATGGAAAGCCCGCGCGTCTTGGGCCAAAATCCGGCGCAATTGAACCCTTTTCTCTTTCGAACGAGTTTATTTAATTAGTCTTTTGAGTTCTTCAATTTCCTCTTTCAAGACTTGTATGAAAGGGGCAGTGGGTACCATTCAGACAAGCGTAATTATTTATCTAAGCAATTGGGAAATATTACATAATTAGAAAGGAGCTAACCTTAAATAAATGATCATGTCACATCTAAAATATGAGTACATACACAAAAGAATTTAAGCAGTTGGTTCAATATAAAATTGACAAGATCTTCCTTGATGAAATTGCTAACATTGAAAGAGCTGCAGATTTAATAATAAGTTCGATTATAAAGGACAGATTGGTATATGTCTTTGGTACAGGCCACTCTATGCTAATGGGTATGGAAATGTTTACTAGGGCAGGTGGATTGGTTCAAGTTTCTCCCATGTTTGATTTAGGTTTATCAGGTTACCATGGGGGACTCAGAGCCACTTATTTGGAAAGATTACCAAGCTATGCCAAAGCGCTTCTCGACTACTACTCTCCTGAGGTAGGCTCAACTTTAATAGTTGTTTCAAGCTCGGGAAAAAATGCTGTGCCCGTTGAGATGGCCATTGAGGCTAGAAAGAGAGGAATAAAGGTCATAGCTTTGACTTCCATAGAATATTCTAAAAGTGTTCCTGCGGCTAACCCTGCTGGGAAGAAGCTTTTCGAAGAGGCTGATGTGGTTATCGACACAAAGGTTCCTGCTGGTGATGCTGCATTACAAATTAGGGGACTTGAGCAAAAAGTAGCATCGGTTTCAACGATTCTGGACGCATATGTTCTTGAGACACTAGTGGTTGTAGTTGTCGAGAAAATGTTAAGCATGAATTTAAAGCCTTCGATTTGGATGGAACCAAATGTTCCAGGCGGAGATGAATTTAACAAACAGTATTGGGACAAGTACTTTAAGAGAATAAAGCCCCTTTAAGTTATTATTGTGTAGTGTTTTTCTTATAATACAAAATAGATTCGCCAAAATATCTCAATGTGCAAACTTATGCGTCTGAGAATCAGATGTCTTTAATAAGAAGCTTCAATTCATGTGTTAACAAATTAACTCCTTTTTCATCAAATTGAGAAATTATGGTTTCATAATTTTGTATTCTTCAGGAGGAAGTATATAACTAAGATAATCATTTGCATATCCTACTACAACCACCCTTTTCCCTATTTTTGAACCATATTTCTTTAACATAAGTGCTATATTTGAATGCGGTTCTCCCGGGACACCAATTATTACAATGTTGTTAATCTTTATTGCTTGAATAATGGATGTAACTTCTCCATTAGTAGCTCCAAGTTCAATTCTTCCAAGGACATCAAGAACGCCATCAACTTTTGTCCAAGCTACTCTTAATTCCGGAGGTGAAGCCCCTGAGTTCTTTAGAAGTTCATATTCCTTCTTGGCTTCATTCAGCAATGCCAATGCTTCATTGTACGGCGGGAGTTTTCTCAGAGGCAACCGGACTTCTCTTGCCAGAGACGATACTTCTGTCAACTCTTCCTCTTGTCCAATCGAATTAAGTAAAAGCAGAGCTTTACTTCCTAACATGTAGCCAAGCCTTTTTGCTTCCTGGAAAGTTTGATTTTTTCTAGTGAACCTTGTGCTGACCTCAGCGCATGCCCCACTTAAGTACAAAGGCACAAAGTAGTTTCCAAAAGATAACTTGAGGAGCTCACAAGCATAACCCACAAAGTCAGCTGAATACAAGTAATTATCGTAACCAAGAACAGTTGGATGACAGGAGTAGTTGAGCAGACAGCCTAAGGGCTTGTTATCAGCTGCTTTGAATTTTATTGCTATAAGTTCTGAATCAAATGATGCCGAAGGTTCCTCACGGTTAGTGCATACCCCTAAGAGGTTGGCAGAATAGTAACTTAGACTTAATTCAAGCATATTCTGCAAGCAAGCATAAACACATCCAGCAACTTTATATGCTATGAAGTCTCTAACGACTCTTGTGACTTCTTCCTCAGCCAAGTCCTTGCTTCTGTAAAACTTCACAGCAGGAAATTTGTCAATTTTGAAGTTCCATCCTAAAAGAAAGCCATCCATTCCAGAATGAGTATGAGTCGCAGAAATTAGTACATTCTCTTCGGGTATATTGGTCATTTTGTTTATAAGAGAACAAGTTTTTTCTCTAAACTTTCTATCGACACCACATAAGTCTAAAGAAATGATTGCATATTTTCTTGAATCAAATTCCAGACACATGGTTCTACAGAATAGGCGATCGTTTATCCCTTCAGATACTTTTGTTCTCTCCATATAACCTGTCTGAGGAAATCCAATAGGACCTGTAATATCATCTTCAAAGAACCCTACTCTGTGTTTAGCCATTAATACCACACAATTAAAGAATGATTAATGGACTTAAAATCTTTCTTAGTGAGGTCAAAATTTTCAGCAGAAAGATAGGCAGATATAATATTAAAAATTTTTCTTATCAGATGGCTATTTTATCAAAGCTTTCACAACTTTGCATGGTCCACCTTTAGAACTGGTTATGAGGAATTTCCCGACACAAGCCGAAACAGTCAATGTGTCGGGAAATTCCAACTCATACCGTTTCTCTGAATCACTTTGGGACTGAACTATCACACTGTCACCTTCTACAAGTGATAATAGGGTTAGTCCTCCTTTCGTATCATCTTCAATCTGGGTTGTAAATTCCAAACGATAGACAGTGTAGTACATATCATCACGTCGGCCTAAAAGGTATTCCGCCCAATCGTCTCCTGATCTAATCAATTTAGGTGTTTGTTTTAGATTCGTAAGCACCCAATTGGCTCTTCTATATTCCTTTATTACATTAAAGGCATGCTTTAGATGTATAGGGCGCAATTTTCCATCTAAATCAGGTTTTAAGTAATCGTAAATGTGGAATGTATACCCTGGACTATAAGTTGCTATGCCTCCATCTACTTCTAACACCACTTGATTTCTACCGGATGCATGAACCGTTCCCGCAGGGATTAAGAAATAGTCGCCAGGTTTGGTGGGAATGCTATTAACATATCTATCATAGTCAAGTGGAATACCTCTTTTTTCTGCCCTCTCAGCTTCTTTGTAAAATCTGTGCAAATTAGCTCCTTCCTTTAGACCTAAATAAGTTGCAGCTCCTGGCCCTGTATGTAATATGTAATAGCTCTCGTCTTGACGAATTGGTTCATTGAATTGTTCTCTGATGTATGAATCATTTGGGTGAACCTGTATTGCCATATTGCCACCTTCAATTCCATCGTCATACCAGTAGGTGAAAGGGAAGTCTCCATGGAATTTTTTGGAGACGTGAGAGCCCAAGATTTTGATAGATTCTTTCCACATTAGATTAATAAAAGGTATTTCTAATATCAGCAGATTGTTTACTCTAATTCTGATACTATTTTCAGATGCCACTATACACCCTTGACCAGAATTCGGCATGGTTTTGGGGAGATTCTTGATCTTTTTTAGCCAGTTTCCTCCCCACGTTACTGGATAATAAAGTGGCTTTATTCTGAACGGACGTTCCGCGACTGAAGAAAGTATCCTATAATATATATCCTTTGAGATAAGCTTTGGTTCACTGCTGAAGTTGCATTCGACGTACCAATTTAGATACCTTAAGACATACTTTTTTTGTTTATTTAGTGCCCGAGAATCTATATAGTAAAATCGTCTAAGAAATTCGTGAACAGCAGGTCCTTGCCCCTTAGAACCCAGAAAAAAAATAGGATGCCTTTCGGATTGATTAAATAGTTCTTCTCTCGTCAAATCAAAGTAGAAAATTTGATCGTATAATTTTCTAAGAAGAGGAATAGCTGAGCCATATCCAAAAGATATTATGACCTTGAATGAGTTGTTTTTTGATTTTTTCTTACAATTCTTTAGTTTCTTCTTAAGATCTTTAATACTCCTCGAATTCAGGAAGGAATCCAACTTTCCATTGAACGCATATCCGAAGCTAGAATCGCTTGACAGAAAAGGATGGATCATCTTCTCTATTTGAGACGGAGACTTGTAATACGAAGAGAAATCTATAATTGTTACTTCCAATCCTTTTTCCTTCAGCAACTTGTTCACAGGAGGAACTATTGGCCCCCAATCTACGCCTAAGAAGCCATCAAAAGCTAGAAGATAAGCATCTTTCCTTGTCTTTTTTTGATTAATGACCAGGTCAGAAATAAATTTGGAAATCTTATCCGACCCTACAATTATTGAGTCAGCCCGGTCTTGAGGAATTTTCACATCGTTAATAGCTTCGTCAATAGAATAATAAATGGTCAAACCTTTCCACCGTCCATCCTATGATTTTCGGATTAAAATATATTATTAACGATCATTAAAACTTTTTAAATAACATAGAGGATTTGATGTCAAAATATTTGGCAAAAACACGCAAGGGTCAAAAATACTAATATATCAATGTATTATCATTGGTAAGGGGATATGGATGAAAATTGCCGCTTTGGATGTCATGTTTTATGATATGCCTATCGAAAAGCGTCTAAAAAGGATCCGTGATTTAGGATTTGAGGGCACAGAGCTTTGGCTCGGCTCAGCAGAAATTGGTTTCCTGGTTGAAAGAGAATGGCCTGATTCTTACAAATTTAAACCTGTTTGTATATCTCCAGAAAAGCTAAGAAAAACGGCTGAAGATGCGGGCATACATATCACCTCATTTGGCCAATATACTATAATGGGTCCAACCATTGGACCATTTCCAACTGAAGTTGTGACAGGAAATGTGAGAAAGAAGAGGCTGGAGGATATAATGAACCTGTTGAGCTATTCTGCTGAATTTGGTTCAAGAATTTTGATATGTGAATCAGGTGGTGACTGTGATAAAGTTGATCAGTGGAAAATATTCACGGAAGACTTTGTGAGAAAACTTGTTAACCATGCAGAAAAGGTTGGTGCCATCCTTGCCATAGAAAATACACCCCACAATCTAGTGAAAGATGAAGATGATCTCTTGAGGCTTATGAAGATTTTTAATTCAAAGTCTCTTAGGGTTGCCTTTGATCCAGCCAATTTGAATCTGACTCCGCCGGGCAAAAGAGACATTGTTGACGCAATAAGAAAGTTATCTGGTCATATTGAAATTGTACACGCGAAAGACTCTATCTACGGTGGAGGACTATATGGAAAGATGCCTGACGGTACATGGAACTGTCCTCCAATTGGAAAAGGAACCGTTCCTTGGAAAGACTGCATACAAGCATTTAAGCAAATGGGATACGACGGATGGCTTATTGTAGAATATTCATACCCATTTGAAGAAGTAAGCCTTAGGGAAAGGGAACAAGCAGCAGTAGAAGGAAAGAACTACCTGGCCAAATTAATAGATTAGAAAACAAAATAACCTAAGAAACAAAAGAAAGGATAAGGAACCTAAGCATATTGGTGGAATTAATGATAACACATCCTCAAGTAATAGGGATAGGCGAAGTAGGTTTAGATCTTATTGCATCTGAACCTGTTCCCCTTATTGAAGCATCTACTTTTGTAAAATGCTTCGGGGGAGCTCCTATGAACACTGCTGTTGGGGTCTCAAGATTAGGTGTATCTTCAGGAGCTATTGCAGCCGTGGGTGATGATCCCTTTGGTGAATACATTATTAATGAACTGAAGAAAAACAGGGTTGACACTTCACGTATTGTAATAAAGAAGAGAACTCGAACGACTATTGCATTCGTTATTAATCAACCTATAACTGGTGAGAAAACATCCTTTTTCTATAGGAAACCTTGGGTTGGTCAGACTGCGGATAGTGCTTTGGAACTGAATGACATAGATCTTCAATACATATCCAAAGCTAGAGTAGTGCATGTCTCAGGACATTCTCTTTCCCAGAATCCGGCAAGGAAGGCTATACTAAGCGCAGTAAAATATGCGAAGGAAAATGGAGTCAGGATTTCATTTGACCCAACCTTAAGAGCTGATTGTTGGAACTCTGAAGCAACAATCAAGAAGATGTATAGACAAATGCTTAGAATCGCGGACATTGCAACATTTTCTGACGAAGAATCAAAATTTATGTTTGGAACTAATGATCCAATAGAGGTTGCTGAAAAAGTTCTAAAATTTGGAGTTAATATTGTGGGCGTTAAGCGGGGGTCTAAGGGTTCCTTGATCAGGTCAAAAGAAGGCCCTGAAATTTCTGTGCCAGCCTTTAAAGTTGATGTTATCGATACTACAGGTGCTGGCGATGGATGGGATGCTGGATTACTTGTGGCCCTTCTCAGGGGGTTCGGATTAGAGGAATGCGCTACAATAGCCAATGCGGTAGGAGCTTTGGTTGTCACAAAACGCGGTGCAATAACTGCTCTACCCTACAAAGATGAACTTAACCAATTTCTAATGCATCACGACATAAAGTTAAAAATCTAAAGAACATGTCATAAAGTTATTGTTAGACAGGGGGTCTTCAAGTCTGTGTGCATAAAGTGGAATTGTATGTTTTTCATATCGACTAAGCCTATCCATAAGTTCTCTAACTTCCATCACTGCTTCTGGATCAAGACCTGAGGTTGGATCATCCAGAAACAAGATTGGAGGCTTATGTCAAGGGCCCTTGCGATTGCAAGCTTCTGCTTCATATTCTGTTCTGCGGAGCTTGGATTCAGTGTGTAAAAAGAATGGCCTGACGTAGAGATAGATTAACTTGATAAAGAAAATCTCGTCGCGCAAGCTTTAAAAATTTATAATCTGCTTCTGCTAAATTTTTGAAAGAACACTTTCTAGATATTGTTTTGACTCCATCGTACCAAGTTCGAATCCACGTTCATCCCCACTATATTCTATCACCATCCAGCCGTCATATCCAATTTCTTTCAACGCTCTTACGTACTCAAGATATGGAACTGTGCCTTTCCCTACAACAGGTATGATCCATTTACCTCCTGGCCCTTTCCCGAACTCTCCTCCTCCTGGTATAGAATCGCCTGCATGTGTATGACAGATTTCACCCCTCAACTTTCTGACGGCATCTGGCACATGCCTACCTAAAGCATTCAAATTCTTCGGGTCGAAATTGATCTTCAGATTCTTAGAGCCTACTTCTTTGACTAGTTTTAGAAGCGAAATTTCGTCGTCCACAAGAAGTTGGGGCATATTCTCCATCGCAAGGGTTATACCTGACTTTTCAGCGAAATCAACGATCAGACGAGTCAGATCTAGAAGTTGACTCCAGTATTCTCTTCTTCTAGGATCACCTCCAGAAAAAAGGGTTACGATATTTACGTTCGCATCTCTAGAATAGGTTATGAGTTTCTTGATATCCTCTAATCTTTCCCTCTTCCTTTTTTCACTCTTAAATTCGGGTATCCCTGGATCGCCCCAGAAAGAGGGAGGTTCTCCTAAGACGTAGTGAGGCCCAAAACAAGTTATCTCCAAACCAGTTTCTTGCGCTATTCTATTTAATTTACGTGGTGTCACTTCTATATGCTCGAATTCACTTCCCTTCGGAAACCATGATGTTGGGATTTTGAAGCCTAACTCTGCTGTGAGAAGCCAAGGTTGAAAACCTTTAAAGCCCAGTTTGGCTATCCTATCTACCCTTTCTTTGAAGGGCAGAGTATACCACATCATATCCATCGCTCCAATGTTTATATCTACCACGCATCCTTTGCAACAAGAATATCGTTGGATTTGCTGTTACGGGAAAATCATGATTGCCAGCGGGCAAACAGCTTGGAGTTCTCATCAAAGAGATAGCCTTTCTTGAAGGTTACTGTAACTGAGTCTCCAGCTTGAAAGCCGATTTCAGGGTCAACCTTGGTCTTCACCAAAACATCTTTAAACTTGACGCTTAGAATCGTTTCATCCCCCCTAGGTTCTCTAGTGTATATTCTTGTCGAGATTCCTTCATCCTTCCTTGGCTTTGTAACAGAAATATCCTCTGGTCTAACCCCCAGTGTGATCTTTGTTCCAATTGTGGCTTCAGAAAGCTTCAGCGATTTTGGAATCGGATAGACAAAACCCTCTCCCTCAAATAGAAGCCTATCTCCAGTCGAGTCTCTAACAATCTTTCCTGTGAAAAGGTTTATCGTTGGACTTCCCACAAAGCTTGCGACAAAAATGTCAAGTGGTTCGTTGTATATGTTCATAGGCGTGTCAAACTGCATTACTCTTCCATGATTCATTACAGCAAATCTTTTTGACAGTGTCATAGCTTCGACTTGGTCATGTGTCACGTAGATAAAAGTGGTTTGAATTCTTTCATGAATCTTGATAAGCTCTGAGCGCATTTCTTCCCTGAGTTTCGCGTCAATACTGCTGAGAGGCTCGTCAAGGAGGAATACAACTGGCTGCCTAACAAGCGCTCTTCCAAGAGCAACTCTCTGTTTCTCTCCCCCGCTCATTTCCGACGGAAATCTATCTAAAAGATGCTCGATTTTTAAAAGTTCAGCCGTCTCCTTCACCAATTGTCGTATTTCATTGCTAGGCCTCTTTTTCATCTTCAAGTTGAAGGCCATATTGTCATAAGCGTTCATGTGAGGATAGAGTGCATAGTCTTGGAATACCATGGCTACATTTCTTTGATGAGGCGGTATGTCGGTTACAGATTCGCCATCAAAATATATTTCGCCTTCAGTCGGTGTTTCGAGGCCTCCTATCATCCTTAGTGTTGTTGTCTTTCCGCAACCTGAGGGTCCTAGGAGCGTCACAAACTCTTTGTCTTCTACTTCAAGGTTGATATGGTCTACTGCAACAACCTTTCCAAATTTCTTTGTGAGGTTTTCCAATGTAATTTCAACCACTTTCAATCTACCTCCTGAATGTGGAGATAAGACCTTCTAAAATTGTCTTTCGAAAGATCAAGACAATCATGATAGGTGGTAATATGGCAAACACTCCACCTGCCATTATCAGAGGTACACTGTATCGACCTACAGAAAATGCTAAGGCAGATACGGTAGCCGAGGCTGTTCTAGATACTGCTGACTGAGACAATGTGGTGGCAAAGATAAACTCATTATAAGAGATCATAAAAGCAAATATTGAAGCAGCTATAATACCTGGCTTAGCAATTGGAATCATTATTTTGGTTAGAACCTGAAATCGGGAGCATCCGTCAACCCGTGCTGAATCCTCTACACTTTGAGGTACAGACTTGAAGTGAACAAAAAGGATCCAGACAAAGAAGGGCATCGCAAAACATGTGTGAATAAGTATGATTGACGCCAAGGTGTCGAGAAGACCAATGGTCTTAAAGACAACATACACGGGTATAAGAATCGCTATAGGTGGAAGCAATCTACTGAGAAAAATATAGAAGAGAAACTTAGTTGAACCACGTATGGGGATTCTCGCAAAACTATATGCGGCTAACAATCCAACAGCTAGGCAGAGTAACGTGGTACTTGCAGCCACCAACAGACTATTTAAGACTGACTGCACCATACCCCGAGCCTCAGCCAAGACTCCTGGTAAGCTTCCCGGCAATACATATCCCCATTCCAAAGCCTCTTCACTGACGAATCTCCCCCAGATAAAGATGTAGTTTAAGAAGAAGGGTCCGTTAGGAAGAACGACAGGCGGTCTTCGATACATCAATTCCTCCTCTTCAAGACTTGTTATCACCATCCAAGCAAGTGGAGAAAGTAGAAACGTCACAATAATGATAGATAATATTGCTATTACAATCATCTTCAACCTTGAACGTTTCTTTATAGAGTCAAGTACCAAGATAAATCACCTAACCGCTACAGCTCCAAACTCCTTAGTGGGCAGAAGCTGGAAATAAAGTAAAGTTAATAGAAGTGCTATAATAGACATGATAACTGCCACACAACTTCCCTCTCCGAAATCACCGAAGCTAAAGCTTGTCATCCAGACCAGCCAGGAAAGAGTGGTAGTTGTATATGCAGGGCCTCCGCCTGTAAGAACAAAAACGTATGCAAAGGATGTTATACCTTGTATGGTTTCGTATACGAGGACAAGCTGAATAATGGGTCTCAACATTGGGAGAGTTATTCGTCTAAAGCGTGCCAGCACATTTGCGCCATCCAACTTTGCAGCCTCATAGAGGCTGCTAGGAATTGTCGAGATTCCCGCAAGAAGGAGTATGGTAGCCAACGGCACCTCTTTCCAGACATGAGGCGCAATAACCGCGCTCATAGCATAGTTGGGATTTCCAAGCCAAGGCTGGTAGCTGTCAAAGATACGAAGTACATAAACCACTATACCGTTCCATACCCCCCAATTGCTGTCAAAGATCCACCTCCATCCGAGGGAGTTTGCAATTTCAGGAATAGCCCAAGGTATCAAAAGCGCTAGCCTTAACCACGCATTGGCCCTGAATTTTTCGTTCAAAACTAATGTAAATATCAAGGCTATTATAAATATGAGTACGACGGCTCCTGCCGTAAAGATAAGGGTGTTGACTAATGACGGAATGAAGAATTTACTCCCAACCAAACCTTGGTAATTCTCAAGAAAGATGAAAGGACGCTCAACGCCACCCAACGTATATTTTTGGAAACTTAAAGCTATAGCGTACACTAATGGTCCAGCACTAAAAAAACTCATTAAGATGAGCGCAGGAATTATTGATAGGTAGCCAAATCTCGTGTCTCTTCCAAACCATCTGCCGTTTCTACGACGCTCATCCATGTATCATCGCCAAAAAAAGGGGGAGTTAGATGGTAGGATCTAACCCACCAGCCTTACCCATTCGTCTCTGATTCGTCCTAGACTTTCCGTTGGAGTACTAACTCCATATAGTACGTTCTGAACTTCTTTTTCGAAGAAAGAACGCCACTCTTCCCAGTGTATAGACCACTTGGCTTCTATGTAGTTCGTCTTCATAAACTGCTCTTTAGCAATATCTGGATTTATCCAGCCTCTCATTGAAGTCTGTACTGCCGGATCGTCCAAAAGGCCGATCAACCCGAAGGGTAGACCGTCACGCAACGCAAATTCTCTTGGTTTTATGTATAGTTCTTCGCCAGTTCCCATTCGATCGTACATTCCGCCTTCCCATTCGATAAATGCATAGGCTGCATCTATGTAGTCGTCTCCCCTCTCCACGCACTGGTTTGTCATGGCATAGAACCTGACAAGTTGTGTAGTGTCACCAGTGCCAGGCATCATAGCATTGATCCAGTCGCCTGCTGCTGGTGCCTCAGATATGTTGGTGAAGAACAGGAAGTAGGACGGAAGAACCGTATATGCATAGAGTTTTCCTTTCATACCTTCCATTACATTTTCACATACCATCTCAGTGGACGCAGGATCTATAAGCTTGCGGTTTACCCCTGCCTCTGCTATCCACTCCAGAACTTGATGCATAGCGCTTCCTTCGCCAAGATTTGCTGAACCATCTGGATTGAGGAACCTCTGGCCTCTTGAATACATCAACGCGAAGGTCACTTCCTCAAAGGTCCACTCAGCCAGCTTCCAAGCAAAGGCTATAGGATAATTAAGCCCAACTGTCGCTTTAACTTTGGCAGCATGATCTAAAAGCTCATCCCATGTCTTAGGAGGCTCATCAATACCGGCTTGCTCAGTCAACCTCTTGTTGTACATGAATGTCAAGGTATCTGTATAGTAGGGTAGTCCGACGAGCATTCCTTTACTGATTCTGCTAGTGACAGCATCAAGGACGCCTGGCTGGAGATCTTTTTCATACTTCTTTCTTATTTCAGGTCGATATTTCTCCATTGGAGCTATCCAGCCTGCATTCTCCCACAGGGAAAACCAGTTGTCTTCAACATACAGCACATCAGTCTTTGTGCGACCCTCGAATCTTGAAATGACAGAAGCTTTGTAGGCGTCATATGGAAGGCTTGTAAGTTTTACAGAGGTGTCTATGCCAGCGTCCCTCTCGTACGCCTTTGCGAATTCCACGGCATTTCGTTCCTGAAGGGGCGTATCAAAAGCCCACATGACAAAGTCGAGATCCACTTTTTTAACTGGGGTTGGGGTTGGTGTCGGCGTTGGGGTTGGGGTTGGGGTTGGCGTTGGTGTCGGCGTTGGTGTCGGCCTCGGCTGCGTTAGGTAGTATGCAGCCCCGCCAACGACAGCTACAGCAACAACACCGCCTGCTATCGCCAAATATGCTCTTCGCGATAGTCCTCTTTCATCTTTAGTTAATGATGATTTTTTGCTTTCGTCTTCAGTTCGCATTTTCCCACCTTTAATAATTATTACATCTCCAAAAAAACTATACTTGCATGATATAAAAGATTTGCGTATTTACTGAAAATTCCTCCAGGGAAAAAGACTGTTCGAACAATTCAGACTGATCAGACCCTTGAAACTAAAGTGAAGGCAAGAATTCAAGGTTCTACTCCTAAACCTCATCTTATGAGTCTACGGAACGACGCCAAAAATTAAGGGTGGAAAAATACTAAGCATAATAGTAAGTACTTAAATGCAACAAAACTCAAGTTATAAACAAAGAAACTCTCTTAAGAGGAAAGGAGAACGGACTCAAGTAGTAGTATTAAAAAAGAAGTGACTAGATGGATCACTGAGCACAGAGATGAAATCATCGATTTTTGCGCGAAACTCGTAGAATGTAAGTCGGTTACTGGCCATGAGCTAGAGATACAGCGAGACGTCATTTTGCCCTTCTTAAAAAGAGAAATGGCATGGGATGAAATAGATTATTTTTGTGTTGTCCCAGAAGGGAAGAGGCCGAATATAAATGCTGTCTTAAAGGGAAACGGTCAGGGCAGGGGTCTTCTATTCAATAGTCATGTAGATGTTGTAGATGTTCCTGAAGCCCAATTACCAAGATGGACTAAAGATCCATGGAAACCCGATATAGAAGATGGAAAGTTGTACGGTCGAGGCTCTAACGACATGAAGGGAGGTATCACCAGCATGATCTGGGCCATTAAGGCTTTAATGGATCTTAATATTAAATTGAAGGGCATATTGGCTATGGAGTTTGTTATTGGTGAAGAATTTATGGAGCATCAGTTTGGCACAACGGCTGCAACAAAAAAATTGCTAAATAAGGGTCATACATTTCAATTCTGTATTGATCCTGAGCCCACCAACTGTGAAATACACAATGTTAGTGCTGGAACATTTGATTTCGAAATAATAATTTCAGGAAAAGAAGTTCATACAGCTATGCGAAATTTAGTCCTCTATCCCCAGAGGTGGGGCATACCAAGCGGGGAGATGGTGGGTGTAGACGCCGTAGCCAAATTGATAGACATACTTAAACTTTTTGAGAAGCTAGAGAAACAGTGGGTACACAGATGGAAACACCCGACACTAGGAAGCGGAGGCTATCCTACGCATGAAGATAGTCAAGGAGTAGGCTGCTTTACGATCAACCCGTCTTTTATTGAAGGAGGAACTTACATCGCGTCAGTGCCAGGTTATGCGAAAGCTCACTGCCAATGTTATCATCCAGCGTGGGTTAAATACGAGGATGTTGTAGCTGACATCAAGAAGGTAATCGATGCGTACGTTTCAGTCGATGACTGGTTGAGAAAGAACCCGCCAAAGTTTACTGCGGGAAAGGTATTCGTTTGGCCTCCTTACGAGACTGATGCTAACCATTCGGGGTGCCAAGCTTTAGCTAAAGCTTGGGGAGAAGCTGTAGGAAAGCCTGCTCAGCTTTCGGGGTTTAAGGCTGTTGATGATGTTGCCTTTATCCAAGCGTTAGGCATTCCCGGTGTGAGCCTAGGACCTGGTGACTTAAGTATGGGCGCCCATGGACCAGATGAACATGTCCCGATCGATCACATAATCAATTGCACTAAAGCCTTTACACACTTTATAATTGATTGGTGCGGTATAGCTAGTAAAGTTTAGTTTGGGATTTTGTGATTGGTAAACAGTTCGAATGTGATCCTATGGTGTTAGTGTTTGCTCGCGGTAAATTTAAACGCACGTTTAGAGCTAACCCCCGGCGCCATCCAAATGCGGATACGATCTCAACGAATAAACACTTTCTAACGTACCTTATATAAAGCACAGTTCTCACCAGCGCGTGCTTATCCAGCAAACATAGCCCGAAATCGCAATGGAAAGAAAATGACAGATTTAAACGACAGCCCTCGTCTAGCCCGAGGCTCCACATTTTTTGAAAATAAGCCCAAAACGCTGTTTTCGTTTTGTGTAATGTTTTGTGTAACATTTTGTGTAACGGTTTGTGTAATAATGCTTTTGGCCTCTAATTCCGCAACATTTG
>Ga0315307_1000530_pt1 | contig 16417 bp, 10 predicted proteins | sample TDP2_MG_FD_203079 | JGI IMG/M metagenome (GOLD analysis project Ga0315307, IMG submission 203079) | Freshwater sediment microbial communities from Lake Towuti, South Sulawesi, Indonesia - TDP2 | ecosystem: Environmental > Aquatic > Freshwater > Lake > Sediment | place: Indonesia: South Sulawesi... | reverse complement strand
TCGGCACTAGGTAGTGGTATTGCTTCGGAATGCCGATCTCGTCTGGGCTGATGGCGATGATGAGCGGGAGATGGCGGGTCGCCTCCAGGTAGCGTGGGATGAACTCGGGGCTGAAGGCCTGGAGCGCGAGCTGCAGCCGCGAGCTCAGCGCCTCCGCCACCTCTCGCCGACAGATCGCAGCCACCCTGAACTCACGTGACTGCGGCGGCGCGGTCGTCGGAGGAGCCACCTCGAGCCGCACTTCCAGATACAGCAGTTGCTCGCCGCGCCTCACCGCCGCCTCGACCATCTCGCCCTGCCGCCCTCGGAGCTGGAGCCAACCGACCCTGCCAGCGGAGACCCCTCCTCGCTGCCACTCCGACAAGGTCTTGCCTCTTACCTGGACGATTTCATCCCCGACACGAATGCCTGCCTTCTCCGCCGGCGATCCGGGCGTGAGCGCGGCGACCAGCAAGCGACCTTCCCGCAGCTCGAGCATCATCCCGCTTCCTGCCGGACGTGCCTCAAGCTCCTTGAGCTGGCGCAGATAGGCATCGGTGGCCAGCAGCCGCTTCCAGGTCTCGGCCACCTCCGGGAGATACTCGGCGAGGGCCCGTTCTGTGCGCAGGCACTCGTCTGTCACTGGCTCTAGGGCCAGCGCGAGCTTGCGGATCTGCAGCAGCTCATCTTCTGGGCTGACCTCGGCCTGCTCCATCTCGGCGATCTGCTGAGGAAGAGGGTCCTGATGGCCGTAGCGCCGCTCGAACACCCCTGGCGCGATGGAGTAGATGATTGCCTCGTGCATCACACCAGAGGGGATGCCATGCTTCGCGCCGAAGGCTTGCAGGACTTGCTCCCTGGGCTGCTGGAAGGCGTGGAAGGCCTCGTGATAGAGCACGGCCATCACCCGGTCCAGCGGCCGACCCCGCGGCATCTCCAGCGCGATCCGGCCCCCGTTGTAGCCTCCACCCCCGGCCCGCGGCTCAGGGCTCCATACCGCGAACACGTCCAGGGTGAGCCGCGGTGAGCCGAGGAAACCCGCGGCCTCGTCCAGCAATCGCTTCCGCTGCTCGGTCATGTCGGCCGCGAGCTCGACGGTCATCTCGGGCAGATAGGCGCTCTCCCGCCAGACCTGGTCGAAGCCGGGGCGGAAGTGCCTGAGAGCCTGCCATACTGCCTGTGCATCACGGCGCGAGGCGATCCGCTCCAAGCGTCCCCACGCGGCGCGGCCATCTCCCGCCCCCAGGAAGGCGGGCTCCAGAACCCCCCATGGGTACTGGGCGCGGACCGCGCGGTACTTGTCGAGGACCTGCCGATCCTCCTCGCTGAACCCGAAACGCCGCTCCCAGTAGTCGCGGTAGTATGGGTGCGTGGCGGCATCCCAGCGTGATACCTGATCCACCACATAGAAGAGATTGGCGCCGTAGCTGACGCGGAAGGCGAGAGTCAGTGACCGGCCAGAGGTTCGGGCCACCTCGGCATCGGCCGGCCAGTTCTCCGCCGTGGCCGCCCACAGGATGACGGCGCTGGCCGCCACCATGACCGCGGCGAGCCACCAGCGGGATCGCCTCGCCAATCTCATCGCGCTCCTCGCCCGCTCAGTCAGAGACGACATAGGCAGGGTCGAGGCCGCTCAGGGGCCGCAGCTCTGCGGTCCCGAACCGGTCCGCGTACTGCTTCCAGATGCCGTCGCACACCGCGCCCAAGCAGCAGCGCGCACACTGCTCGCCTTTCTCCTTCTCGGCCCGGAGGAGCTGTCGGTAATCTGTGATCCTGCCATCTGGCGCGCCGGAGGCGACATCGGTGCCGACCACTTCCAGACCGCGCAGCTCGAGGTTGTGCTTCTCGAACCCAGGCAGCAGGCAGGGCGGGATCGCCTCCACCATGAACCAGATCTGCCGCCGCAGGCCTCTGCGAAGTGTCCGCACCACCACCTCGGCCGCCTCCGCCAGCCGCGGCACGATCAGATCGAAGTTGGCCAGCGCGTTCCCATCGGGGTGAGGGAAAGTGAGCTGCCCCAGACGCACCTCGGGGAGCCCAGCGGCGAGGAACGGCACCATCTCCTCGACCGATCCGAGGTTGAGCAGGGAGATGACCATGTTCATCCTCACCTGGACGCCAGCGGCGACGAGATTCCTGATGCCCTGTACCGTCTCGGCAAAGCCGCCGGGGCGCTGAGTGATCCTGTCGTGAGCCTCAGCGACCGGCGCGTGCAGGGCCACAAGTGCGCTGGTCAGGCCGGCGTCGGCGAGCGCCCGGGCGAGGTCCCCATCGGCCAGCGCCCGCGCGTTCGTCTGGAGCTCGATGTGTCGGAACCCTGTCGCGCGCGCATAGCGCACGATCTCCACAAGCTCCGGGCGGATTGTGGGCTCGCCTCCAGTGATCACGAGGACCGCTTCTCCGCGGTCGCTGTAGAAGGCGATCTCGCGCTTGATCTGCTCCGCGCTCAGATCGCCGTACCGCCGCTTGTCTGCGGTCACGCAGTGGAGACAGTCGTTGTTGCAGGTGTAGCCGACCTTGATGTCTACGCAATCCATGTGCCGCTCGTCGCCTTGCAGGCCCGGCTCGCGCGGCTAGGGGAAATGTAGGCAGGTGTCCTCGCCCAGCTCATGGCAGAGCTCCACCCACTGCTGGAACATCCCCGCCAGCGGCCGGGGCTCGACAGACTCGAACCCGCGGAGCGCGGCTATCGTCTCATCGCTGTCTGCCTCAGTGGACTGCTGGCAGTACCGATAGTAGTCGCCGAACCCGCTCCAGCGAACGCGCAGGCGATACTGCTCGGAGCGACGCGCAATCGCCGAGGCCGGATCGAGCGTGTGGAACATGTTGGACATGCGGAGCAAGTGCGCCGGGTACATCTCGCGCACCCGCCTCGCCAGCGCGAGGGTTTGCTGGAAGGTGTTCGCGTTCTCGCCCGGCAGGTTGAGCGAGAAGTAGACGAACAGCGGGATCTCTCTCCCCCGGCACTCTTCAAGCACGCGAAGGAAACTATCGGTCGAGAAGAGCTTCCCGTTGATGCGCCTGACCTCGTCGCTGCCTGAGAGAGGGCTCAACTCCATGAGGGAGGTCTCCACCCGCGCGCTCTTGGCGAACGCGTCGAGGAACCCACGCGAGGGCAACTGGAACTGCTGGTGCCAGAGGCCCAGCCCCGACCTGCGCCTCGCTAGGCCCGCCAGCACCCGCTCCCAGTACTCACGGCCAGGAAGGGCCAGGTCGTGAGAGAGCGCGGCCTGGTCGAGCCCGAGATCGGCCACCTCCGCGAGGTCCCCCACCAGCCGCTGCGGCGAACGCGCCACCAGGCCCTTCCGGCCTGCAATGCGCGCGTGCGCGCTCTTGCCTCCACCGCACCAGCAGCAGTCATGTCGGCACCCGCGCGCCACGCAGAGCCACTGCCCGCGCAGCGCTCCGTACCGGGACGACTGCCGCCAGTAGTACTCCTCCCGGTGCACGAGGAACCCAAGGCCCACGAAGTCGAGAGCATCCAGCTCCAGCGCGCTGGCGGTGTAGGCGAGCGGTCCGCTCAAGACCTCGCCATCGCGTCGCAGGGAGAGGTTCGCAACCTGTGACAGATCAGCGCCATCATGTGCCAGGTGCCGGGCGAGCTGCACCAGCCCCCGCTCAGCGTCGCCCCTGATCACGAAGTCCACCTGCGGGAACTGCTCCAGGATCTCTCCCGCGTACTGGGAGGCGGTCAGCCCGCCGATCACCACCGGTGTGTTGGGGTAGACCTGCTTGCACACTCGCGCCACTTCCAGCGCGCCGAATGAGTGCTCCAGCCAGTGCAGATCAACCATCACCATGAGCGGCGCGGGCCGCCGCGCCAGCCACCCGAGGAGATCGAAGCGCGGGTCGAGGTCGAGCTCCATGGGGTAGTTCAGCCCCGTCACCTCGAAGCCGTGCGAGCCCAGCAGGTTGGCCAGGGCCACTGCCCCCATCGGCATGACATGGAAGGAGGCGAACGCCTCCCGCCAGGTGCGCTCGACCCAGCCCGGCAGCTTCGCGGGATGGATGTAGAGGACTCGCCGCGCCTGGGTCCCTGGCATCAGCGCTGGCTCAGCCTCCCATCAGCTTCTCTGCGACTCGCGCCCGCGTACGTGCCCACCCACAGATCCTCCCTGCGCGCCCGCTCGCCATCAGCCTGTGCACTCTCGCGCAGGGCGACGCAGTAAACCTCATCGCTCGCCAGCCCCTGGGCACTGGCGATGGTCCGCCATCTCCGGGATGGGCTATGGTACTCCGCCAGGCCACCGGCCGCGGTGGCGAAGTAGACCGATTCGCCATGCCTCGCGATTCCCCACACCATGTCATCTGGCAGGCCGTCAGCGCGCGTGAACGTCTCGACCGGCCCGTCGGACTTAGACAGTCGAGTCACTCCCCTGGTGGTGCCCACCCAGAGATGCTCTCGGTCTGGCCGGACCGCCCAGACCACTGGATGGACCAGGCCTTGCGAGACACCGAAGTGCGCCCATTCGCGCGTTGCCGCGTCATACCGGCGCACCCCATCCCAACAGGCGAACCAGACCGCCTCGCCCTCCAGGGCGATGCTCTCCACCGCCCGCGGCCCCCAGCCGGAGGGCGGCGACAGGAGCGTGACCTTCCCGGTCGCAGGCTCCAGGTATCCTGCTCCTCCCCTATCGGTGCCGAACCAGACTCGCCCCAGGCCGACTGCCAGAGAGACCACGAACTCGTCGGGCATACCCTGGGCTCTCGTCCAGGCAGCCCATCGTCCGGTCCTCGGCACGAACAGGCTCAGGCCGCGCCGCGTGGCAACCCACACTCGCTCGCCGTCGAGCGCGATGGCATTGACGACACGGTTAGGCACCCCGTCGCGCGTCGTCCACGTCTGCCATTCACCAGTGCGCTCGTCGAGCCTGCTCAGCCCGCCGTTCCAGTCGTGCACGCCCCCGCCAGTGCCGAGCCACACCTCGTGTGCGCCCACCGCGATGGTGTTCACCCCGCTGCTCGGCAGCCCCGCGCCGCGAGCATGGCCCCAGCGTCTCGACTTGGCGTCGAAGCAAGCCAGGCCCCGGCCGCCGGTTCCCACCCAGCGGACCGCTCCCTGCCGGGCGAGAGCAGTGACCGGCGCTCCCTGCGCCAGTCCTGGCATCTTCAGCCACCTGCGCGCCCCGGCGCGGTACCGTGCCAGGCCGCGCTCCGTTCCCACGAGAAGGCCATCGCGCTCGGCCAGGAGGCTGAGGAGCTTGCCCATGCCATCCGGCCTACCAAGCCCTAGCCAGCGGCCGCGCGACCGATCGAAGCGCGCCAGCCCGCCTTCCGTCGCCGCCCACACTTGGCCCCGCGCGATCATCAGTGCCGTCACCCGCGGATGCGGCAGCCCCTCGTTTCTGCCGTAGCTGCGCCAGCGGCCGGAGGCCGTGTCGAGAACGCTTACGCCGCTCGCGGTGCCGACCCAGACCTCCTTCTCCGTGACCGCGAGGGCCCTGACCGCGGTGTCGGCCAGCCCGTCCTTCGTTCCAAACCTCTGCCACCGACCGGCCTTTGGGTCGTAGGCGCTCAGCCCGGTACCCAGTCCGCCCACCCACACGTGGTCACCACGAACCGCGATTGCGCTGACGTCGTTGCCCGGTAAGCCGTCTCGTACGGTCAAGGTCTGCCACTGACCGGTCGCCTTGTCGTGGCGACTCGCCCCCGCATGCTTGGTGCCGAACCAGACGAATCGGGGCCCCGCGGCGATGCAGGTCACGGCCGCTTCGGCAAGGCCGTGCTCGGGCCCGAAGCGGGAGTAGCGCCTGCTCCGCCTATCGTAGCGGAGCAGGCCACCCGCGGCGATCCACACAGTCTTGCCATCCACCTCCACATCGCTGACGTACCGGTCGCTCGCGAACGTCCACCATCCGGGGCGGGTAACCCGTGGGGTCGGCCCCTGGCGAGGGAACTCGGCGCCAGCCCCGAACAGGTACAGCTCCCCGTCGAGAGAGCTGACGGCCAGTTCCGGCGCGCCGTCGCCATCGAGGTCGGCCACGGCCGGCGTCGCCTCCACACTGCCGCGGGTCCTGAAGCGCCATCTCAGACGGCCGGTGGCGCTCAGCTCGTAGACGCTGCCGTCATAGGAGCCGAAGACGAGCTCCTGCGCTCCGTCACCGTCGAGGTCCACGGCCGCAGGAGACGAGTACACCTCATAGCCCTTGCCTGCGGAGAACTGCCAGACTGGCTTGCCCTTCGCGTCGAGGCAGAACACGCGCCCGTCCGCCGATCCGGCGACCACAGAGAGGCGCCCATCGTCTTCGAGGTCGGCCACCGCCGGAGTGGAGTTGACCGCAGCCCGCGCCCGGTATCTCCAGCGGGTCTTGCCATCCTCGTCGAGGCAGTAGAGATGGCCGTCGCCGCTGCCGACCAAGACAGAAGCCACGTTCGGGCCGGTGAGGAAGGCCACGGCCGCCGCGCCCATGATGTCGCCGCCCGTCTGGCATCGCCACCTCAGGGCGCCATCGCTGCCGAGGCAGTAGAGCGCGCCGTCTCGCGAACCGATCACCACCTCCATCAGGCCGTCATTGTCGAGATCCGCCAGGGTGGGCGAAGCCTCCACCGGGCCGCGCGCGGCATACCGCCAGCGCACCCTCCCGTCTGATGCAGAGACGCAGCACACCTCGCCGTCCGCGCTCCCGACGACCACTTCGACTGTGCCGTCGCCCTCCAGATCGGCAACCGCCGGTGATGAGACGATGCGGCCGCCGACCCAGGTGCGCCATTGCCGGCGACCATCGCCATCACAGGCGACGAGATAGCCGTCGAGGCCGGCGAAGAACACGCGCGGGTACACGGCATCTCCCAGGAAGGCCACCGCGGGGGCCGCGAGCACAGGCCCGTCGGCCGGGCACTTCCATAGGAGCCGACCCGAGGCATCCAGACAGTGCAGAGAGTTGTCCGATCCCCCAATGATGACCTCCAGCCTGGCGTCACCCCGGAGGTTGGCGAGGGCCGCCGAGAGGCCCGCGCCCGTGCCGATGTGGTGCCTCCAGAGCAAGCGCGGCCTGCTCGCGGCGGCCGTTGGGATGACAGCCGCTGCCGGAGCTTGACCGCAGCGCCAAGCGTCGCCATGGAAGGTCGGCCAGTCAGCTCCCGCCGGCAAGACAGCGATTGCCAGCCAGAAAAGGAAACCAAGCGCAAGGCCGCTTCTCAGGCGTGACACCAGAGCGCCTCGGGCACCAGCAGGCTGAGCGCGGCCGGGCGGGCCGCCAACACCCTCAGCAGGCGGGGGTACATCCGGCGGTAGAAGCTACACAACGAGCACGGCCGCATCAGGCCGCCCTGGTTGAGATGTGCGTCGAGGGAGCATCCCCCCTCGCACAGGTGTCGCCAGTCGCACTCGGCGCACTCGGGGATGTCGGCCACGATGCGACTCGCCATCTGCTCGACCAGGGCGTTCCCCAGGAACGCGTCCTCCAGCCTGGCGATGTCGCTCAGCCTTCCCATCCGGCTCTCGGGGACAGAAAGCCGGTAGGCGCCACAGGGGTAGATGTCCCCGGCCGGGTCAATGGCGAGATGGTCATAGCCGGCCCCACAGGGCGAACGCATGCAGCGGTAGTCGCGCGTGGGAACGACCAGATTGCGGCCCATGGCCGCCAGGTTTTCCTCTCTCAGAGCGCGCGTGCTGGCGACCAGGTCGAGCACCTCGGAAAGGAATCCGAAGTAGTCCTCCGCGCTGACCGCGATGCTGCTGTCACGCCCCCGGCCGGTCAGGTAGACGGGGTTGAGCCGGACGGACTCCACGCCGAGGTTCACCAGATGCTCCACTACCTCCGCGGCGCGCCGCGAGTTGTGTCTGCCCACGACGCCGATGACCAGGCATTCCACCCCGCGCTCTTGCAGCAGGCCGAGTGCCCGCGCGGCCCGGCGATAGCTTCCTTCTCCGCCAGGAAAGCGCCGCACCTGGTCATGGATCTCCTCCGGACCATCCAGGCTCAGGTGGACGCGCACCCCTTGCTCGGCGAGGAAGTCGGCCTGCTCGGCGTCGAGCGCCGTGCCATTGGTGGTGAGCTGGATGCCCACCCCAAGCTGCCGGCCCATGCCTCGCTCCCGGTCCCGCGCGTAGGTGACCAGCCACCGGAAGTGGTCGAAGTCGAGCAAGGTTTCTCCCCCATCGAACTTCAGCCAGACCGACGAGGCCTCGAACTCGAGCGTCCGGTCAATGGCGCCGAAGCCGGTCTCGAGGTCCATCTGCTGCCCCTCGGCCCTGGCATTCGCGAAGCAGTAGGCGCAGGCCAGGTCGCATCGCTCGGTGGTGACCAGCTCGATGTTGTACCGCTTCCCAAACAGCGGCCCTCTGGCATAGACCGCCTGATCGAGGCCGGCCTTCCCTCCGACCTCGGCCAGCCCGAGCCGGTAGAGGTGAGTGATGAGTGTGCGCAGCCGGCCTGTTGCGAGCTTCGTCTTAGCCATCAGCTCGCTGAACCTCGCCGGTTCGGCCAGCGAGTCAGCGATCCGCACTTCGTCACTATCCAGCAGGCACCAGGTCGCGGTGTTGGGGTTGAAGTAAAGTCGGCGGCCGTCCACGTCGGCCTGCACACAGGGGAGCAGCCGGACGGCAGTATGAGGGGCGATGGCAGGGGTGGCGAAGTAGGGCAGCTCGACCTGGAACCCCTGGTAGAGATCAACGACGTGGTAGAGGCCTTCGGAACTGCGAGGGAAGAGCATGTCCAGCTCTAGCCTTCTGTCGGCGGGACCGCGGAACTGGTGCTCGCGGCCTGTCCGGCCTTTGCTCCCGGGGCCACGGGCCGGCGCACAACCGAGCCTGGGAAGAAGTGCTCGGCCATCTCGGGATGCGTGTAGAGGTACTCGATGAGATATGGGTAGATGCCGCGGTAGAACGCGCAGAGAGGATCGGCAGCGTCTAGATTCCCGCCTTCAGCCCGCGCGCCGAGCCCACAGCCACCCTCGCAGAAGTGCCGCCAGAGGCAATCGCGGCAGGCCGGCAACCGCGACACGATCCGATCGGCCATGGCGCGTACTGTCGGGCTGTTCAGGAAGCGCTCCTGGAGACCCTGCCCATCGTTGATGTTGCCGAGGCAGAGCTCGCGGTCATGGCAGAAGCGGGCGCATGGGTAGATGTCGCCCGATGGAAGCACAACCAGGTAGTCATACCCCGCGCCGCAGGGCGAGCGCATGCAGCGATAGTCGCGAGTCTTCAGCACTAGGTTCCTCGTCAGCGCCTCGAAGCCCGATTCCTCGAAGGCCCGGGTCTCGGCCAGATACTCGAGGAGGCCGGTCATGAAGGCGAGGTACTGGGCCGGTGTCACGGCGAGCGCCGCGCCGTTGGCCCTCCCCCTTCCCAGGGGCACCACCGGGTTGAAGCGCATCTTCGCCAGGCCGAGGGCGGCGAAGTAAGCTGCCACCTTCCGGGGCTGCGACCAGGAGGCAGCGTGGATGACCGCCAGCGCGCCGGACTGCTTGCCCCACCAGGCGACCGCCCGCCGCGCGGCCGCCTCGATCTCTCTGTGCCGGCTTCTCCCATCCACACCCACACGGCCGGCATCGTTGATCGCTCTTGGGCCGTCCAGGCTGATGCCCACCTCGACCTCCGGTCGCTGAGTCAGGAAGGCGGCGACTTCCCCGTCCAGCAGCAGGCCGTTGGTCTGAATGCTCACGCGAACCGCAGAGCACCGCGCTCCGGAAGCGCGCTCGATCCTCTCGACCAAGTGCTTGAGGAGGGGAAACCGCAGCAGCGACTCCCCGCCTGCGAACTCGATGGTGAGATCCTCCGTGGGCAGGGCGAGCGCCATCTCGACCGCGTGATGGGCAGTGCTCTCGGCCATGTCGTCGCCCTTCGGCCCTGACTGCGCAAAACAGTAGCGGCAGGCGAGGTTGCAGCAGGAGGTCAAGTGGATCTCAACCAGATGGCTGGCGCGGAAGAGCGGCCCTCGCGCGAACAAGTCACTTGGCCACCGGCTCCTTCCATCTACCTCCAGCAGTCCCGCGACCCAGAGATGCCCAAGCAGCAGCCGCAGCGCCTGCTCCCGGGGCGGGCCCACTCGCAGCACGAGGGCCGCATAGGGAAGACCGCGGCTCAGGTCGCGCGCGAGGGCGGTCTCCTCGCCTTCGAGCACAGCCCAGGAGGCGGTGCCCGGGTCCAGCCAGAGGCAGGCGCCGTCACGCACCGTCATCACCTCAGCGCCGCGCAGCCGCAGCGCGCTCCGAGGGCCTATGGCCGGCAGGTCTGGGGGGCCAACATCCAGTCCGAAGTGAGAACGGAGGAGCGCGTCTTCCTCCTCTCGATAGTGGTGGGTGAGGTAGAACATAGTGCCCTTCGCACACAGAAGCGAGATGTGTGATCCCTGCACTGGGCTTCAGCGGTGCTCTCGACCCCTGGCTCGCGCAGAGCGCCCCGCGCTCGTGACTCTGGCGTTTACTTCCCTGGGCGAGATCCAGTAGCCGGCTACTGGGGACCCCGGGGGGACAGGGCGGTGCGCCCTGTCCCCCCGGACTGCTGTGCTACCACCAGTCGCTGTAATCGCTGTGGTTGTGGTGGTTGCTGTGCTGCGACCAGTAGTTGTAGTTGGAGTGGCCGCTGCCGATCCCCCATCCCTTGCGCTTGGAGGCCGCTTCCCGCACCCCTGGGGGCACGGTGAGCTTCGCTGGCAGCAGGTTCTTGGGGATGTCAATGTTCAGGCCCTTGAGCGCCCCGTAGAGGTCGGTCCCGAACTTGTTGCGCGCATCCTCCTTGGTGACCAGCCCCTCGGCCGTCTGCTTGAGCACCACGCGAACCGCGGCATCGGGATGCTGGTCGAGCAAGTCCCCGAGCTTGCCCAGGTCACCCTCGCGCAACACCGACCCCGCCGGCTTGCCAGCGTCCGGCGGTCTGCCCGTGCTGACCACTTTGAAGGTGGACCTGCCACCCGCGCCCGCGTGGGCCCGGGTGACCGCCGTCACCCCGCCGAAGGCCGTGGCGATGCTGACGGCAGCGACCTTGCTCAGGAACGCACGCCTCTCCTCGTTCATCGTCTCGTTCTCCATGCTTTCACCTCCTCTCACCCCCTGGTTGGGAGCGACGGTTGCGCCCGCCGAAGCGGGTCGCGGCGGCCCCTGGGCCGAGAGCCGTTGACCCGGCTCACCTCAGCCTCCGGGACCAAGAAACCTGCCAGTTCTGGGTCTTGCGCCAGGTACTCCAGAAGGAAGGGGTAGATCACGCGGTAGTACTCGCACAGCGGAGTGGGGGCCAGCAGGGACCCATGGCGGTCCCGCGCCGCCAGGCTGCAGCCTCCTTCGCACAGATGGCGCCATTGACAGCGTCGGCAGGCGGGGATGCGCGCCACCACGCGGTTCGCCATTTCCTGAACCACCGGGCTGTGCAGAAAGGCCCATTCGAGCGAGTCGAGGTGGCGTACATTCCCCAGACAGAGCTCCGACTCGCGCAGCCAGTGCACGCATGGATAGACATCGCCCTCAGGGGTGATCACCAGGTAGTCCAGGCCCGCCCCGCAGGGCGAGCGCATGCAGCGGAAAGTGCGCTGCCGCCCCACCAGGTTGCGGACGAGCCGCTCCAGGTTCGCCTCCCGGAAGGCCCGCGTCCGGCCGATGTAACCGGTGACTGCCTTCATGAACTCGGCGTATTCCCCTGGGCTGATGCCCAGGTCCGCCCACGCGCTCTCCCCCCGACCCCTGGCCAGGATCGGGTTGAAGCGCACCCCGGCAAGGCCCAGCTCCGCAAAATGGTCCAGCAGCCTTTCGACCTGGCCCACGTTGTGTCGCGCCACTACAGTAAGGGCCCCCACCACCTCTAGGCCGGCCTCGCGGACTGCCTCAATGCCGCGAACCGTCTCCCGGTAGGAACTCCCACCAGCGGCATAGGTCCTGGTAAGATCGTTGATGTCGGCCGGCCCGTCAAGGCTGACGCCGATGCCGATGCCGAACTCCCGCAGGAACTCAACCACCCCAGGTCGCGTGAGCAAGGTACCGTTTGACTGCACGGTGACATAGGGCTCTTTGCCCGCTCTGCGCGCCTGCTCATGAATGTAGGTCACGGCCTCTCGGAAGGCTCGAAACCGGGTGAGGGTCTCGCCTCCCGCGAACTGGATGGTGAGAAACTTGCAGGGCAAGTCCATCACTAGGTCCACGGCCCTGCGGAGGGTGTGGAGGGACATTGTCGCGCGGTTGGGCGAGCCGTGGGCATAGCAGTATCGGCAGCCGAGGTTGCAGCGCTCGGTGAGCAGGATCTCGATGAGGTAGGCGCGCGGGAAGAGGGGCCCGCCAGCGTAGAGCTTCGGGTCCAGGCCCGGCTTGCCGTCAACGGCCAACAGGCCGCGACGATAGAGGTGGGTGAAGAAAGCGCGCAGTTCGCCGCTGCGCCATCCCTCTGCCGCTTCGCTCAGCGCGCGGTAGCTGGTCCCGGCGCGCAGCCGCCGCCAGAGGGCCAGTTCCCGTTCGCTCAGATAGCACCAGGAGGCGGTGCGGGAGTCGAAGACCAGCGAATGAGCACCATCGCCTGCGGGAAGCCGGCGCGGGCGGGCCGGGGTAGCCTGGAGATGCGAGGCAGCACGCAACTTGGGGGTAACGAAGGTGGGCAGCTCGACGCGGAACCGGGCGCATAGGTCCACGACTTCGACCAGGTCATCTCTGGAACTCAGATACAGCACCCGCCGCTCCCAGCACACGAGATCCCCACTGACTGCTGCTCGCCCGTCTCATGAGTGGTGGGGTCCCGCCCACGCCGCATGATTCTACCCATCCATGCCTGTTTGTCAAGCCAGCAGTCGGCCTCGGAGGAAGAGCGTGCCTCCACCAAGAAGACGGGCAGCACGTGCCGGCCCTGGCCCGTGATCGAAGGGGTCATGCATCAGGCTGGTCAGGAGCCGGTGGTGCCGGTGAAGAGCCGCAACTGCTCCTGGGCCACCCACTTCAGGTCGCCGGTGGCCCTGTCGGCCAGCTTCTTGAGTGGCTCCACAGCGCGATAGTCCCGTATCTCCCCGAGGGCCACCGCGCTCCACTTCTGCACCTGAGGATTCGGGCTGGAGAGCGCGGCGATCAGCATCGGCACCGCCCGCGCCCCCATCTGCGAGAGGGCCAGCGAGATCTGGTAGCTGAGGGTGGTGCCGGCCTCACCGGTCGCCTCCGCAACGATGCCCAGAAGCTGCGGGATCGTGCCGGTGCCGATGGCGCCCAGGCCCGAGACTGCGGCGCTCACCACGCGCCAGTCCGAGTCGTTCAGCGCGCTCACCAGGGGCCCCACCCCCTGGCTGTTTCCCTCCCAACCAAGCGCGGTCGCGGCGGAGGCCCGCACCTGGCTATCGGGGTCCTTCAAGGCAGCCGTGAGCGGGCCATTCAGGGACGGGGAGTTAGCTCCGGCCAAGGCGGCAGCGCAGGCGCGCCGCAGCAGCACGTGGGACGATCTCAGGTCTCGCAGCACAGGAGGATAGGAGACCGGGCCGCTCTTGCGGACGATGCGGTTGAGGGCCGCGATCCCCGCGCCTCGATAGCTCTTCTCCTTCTCGGTCATGGTGGCGAGCAGTGGCTCGACCGCCCGGGCGTCGCCGATGAGGCCGAGCGAGACCGCGGCATCGGCCTTCTTGTCGGTCTTCAGGAAGGGGATGATCGGGAGGGTCGCCACCCGATCGCCGATCTGCCCGAGGGCCTTGATGCCGGCGGCCTGAGACATGTCCTTGCCCAAGTTGTCGAGCGCCGGCTTGATCACCGCGCGCACCTTCGCGGCAGCCAGATCGGCGAGCGCCTTCTCCCTCACATCGCCGTCCGGACAGTAGCAGGCGAGCAGCAGCGCATCCACCCCGATCTTCTCCATCTTGGAGAGGGACTGAGACGCGCCCTTGTAGGCGCCGCGATCGGCCAGCAGTATGCGCATCTCGGGGGCCGCCACGGGGCCAATCTGCTGGAGCCCCTTGACCGCTTCCTCCAGGGTGCCTCCCCCGGCGGAGAGCGCCTTCATGAGCACTGGAACGGCGCGCTTGCCATGCTTCACCAGCGCCTGCCGGGCCCAGCGGCGGGGCGCTTCTTCCTGGTCCCTGAGGATCACGCCCAGCACCCGGATCGCCTCGTCGGTGTCAACCTCGCCCAGAGCCTTGGCGGGCTTGCTGCCAACAGAGCCCCGACACGTGCATCCCGGCGCCTCCCCGGTCTTGCTGCGAACAGAGCCGCTACAGGTGCATGCCAGCGCCTCCGCGGTCTTGCTGCGGATGATGATGGGCTGCGCGGGGAGGGCGTCCTCCAGCTTCTCCATCTCCAGCAGCCGGCGCGCCGCGTCGACGCGGACCCACATATCGTTCGTGCCCAGGTCGCGAAGAAGCTGGCGCTTCACCAGGTAGCGCGCGGTCAGCCAGCCGATGAGGGCGACGACCACCACCGCAGTCACTACGTACCAGAGCGCTCGGCCCCGACTGTTCATTGCGGCTCCTCCTGGTCTCGCGTCGCGGGCGAGATTCGGCAGGTCCGGAGCGGAATCCTTCCCCCCTTCCGGCGGGAGCCGGATGTGGAATAATCCTGTGGGGCAGGCGGCCAGCCCCGCCCCAATGCAGTTCGCACATACCGGATCTCTTGCCTCCGCGTAACGGGCAGCTCAGGCCGCCTCTCAGGCATGCTGCGGCCGCCTCGACAGAGACGCGCCGGAGGGGCTCTGTGCGCCGTCTCTCGCATCACCGCCGTCACCGTGGTGCAGGAGACGCTGGAGTAGGTAGTGGACAGGAGTGATCTCGGCGATGAAGCCGCTCGATATTCTGGTAGTGGATGACGAGCAGAGCATCTGCCTGCTGCTGCGCGATGTCCTGGGCCGGTTCGGACACCGGGTCAACATCTCCCAGGACGGCCCGACCGCCCTGAAGCTCGCCGCGAAGAACCCCTTCGATCTCGCCTTCCTCGATCTGCGCATGCCCGGCATGGGCGGCCTGGAGGTGCTCAGGCAACTGCGCCAGATCAGGCCCCAGGCGACCTATGTGATGATCACCGGCTACGCGGCCAACGACATCCTGGATGACTCACTGCGCAGCGGCGCGTCGGCCTGCCTCTGCAAGCCCTTCAGTATCTCCCAGGTGACGAACCTGCTGGAGAAGCTCTCCGCGGGACAGCTTGCGCCCGCGTGACCCACTCGGTAGGGCAGGCTTGCGCCACGCGCGGATCCCTGCCGCCAACACACAAGACAAGCTCCTCCCCTACCCCGCCAGTTCATCGCGCCAGGCGCGCGTCATCAGTGAGGCCACCGCCTCGCCCGGGGCCAGACCCTCAAACAGCACCCCATAGACAGCCCCGGTGATCGGCATCTCCACGCCGGCCCCCTCGGCCAGCCGTCGCGCCGCGCGGGTGGTCTCCACGCCCTCCGCCACCTGGTTCATGCCGGCCAGGATCTGCCCGAGCTTCCGGCCCCGCGCCAGCTCATAGCCCACGTAATGGTTGCGGCTCTTGCGGCTGGCGCAGGTCGCGACCAGGTCCCCCATCCCTGACAGGCCGCCGAAAGTCTCCGGCCTCGCGCCCAGCGCGGTTCCCAGACGGGTGATCTCCGCCAGCCCTCTGGTGAGGAGCGCGGCCTTGGTGTTGTCGCCGAAGCCCAGCCCGTCGCTCACCCCGGCCGCGATGGCGATGATGTTCTTCAGCGCTCCGCCCAGCTCCACGCCGACCACATCGGGATTGGTGTAGATGCGGAATCGCGGCGTGCTGAGCGCGGCCTGCGCTTGCGCGGCCAGTTCCCTGTCGCGGCACGCGACGACGCTGGCGGTGGCGATCCCCACGGCGACCTCGGGCGCGAGGTTGGGCCCTGACAGCACCACGGCTCGCCCTTGCCAACTGGGGCCCAGACACTCCTCCACCACCTCCGACAGCCGCCGGCCCGTTTCGTGCTCCAAGCCCTTCGCGGCGCTGATCACAGCCTGGTCATCGCGAATGCAGCCAGCCAGCCGCGAGGCGACCTCGCGGATCCCGTCCGAGGGCACCGCCAGCACAACCATGCGCGCCCCCGCCAGGGCCGCGGCGAGATCACCCGTCCCCTCTACCGAGTTGGGGAGAGAGCACTCGGACAGATACTGGGGGTTGCGTCGCCCGCGCTGGATCGCCTCCGCGATCTCGGCGCGGCGCGCCCAGAGCTGCACCCGCCAACCGGCCTGGGCGAGTACCAGGCTGAGCGCAGTGCCCCAGCTCCCCGCGCCGACCACCGCAATGGCGCCGCGCCGTTCCATGGCTCAGTTCATTCTCAGACCATCTGATCCCGACCGGCTCTCTTGGCTGCTTGGCTGCTTCGACAGCAAGCTGCCGAGGCAACCTGCCAAGGCAACCCAACTGGCGGCCGCCTCCTGGATTCGGGGCCTGCACGAGGGAACCTACCGGCTGAGCGCCGGAGCGCGGGCCTGGCAGGACCGTCTCCGGCCGCCGGGCAGGACCCTGGCCGACAGCGTGCGAACTCCTCCTACAGAGTCTCGTGAATCATGGTGAGAGACCATGATTCAAGAGACTCGCCAGGAGAGCGTCTGGCGCCCTTCTGAGAGATCCT
>Ga0315307_1000528_pt1 | contig 16444 bp, 18 predicted proteins | sample TDP2_MG_FD_203079 | JGI IMG/M metagenome (GOLD analysis project Ga0315307, IMG submission 203079) | Freshwater sediment microbial communities from Lake Towuti, South Sulawesi, Indonesia - TDP2 | ecosystem: Environmental > Aquatic > Freshwater > Lake > Sediment | place: Indonesia: South Sulawesi... | reverse complement strand
ACGCCGTATTCTACGACCTGTCCTCATGCGGCGTGATGTATAGAGCTGATCTCTTTGCGAAGTACGGCCTGAAGACACCCGACAAATGGGACTCATGGGACGACGTAGTTACAGAGGGAAGAAAACTAAAGGCACAGAACAAATCAGCCTACATGTTCAGAATATATTCAGCGCCTTCAGCGATGACCTTTTGGATTCAGGCGAAGGGCCTACAAGCCTGGGAGGTCGATCCAGACGGAAAGGTCAAGCTTTTGATTGACAGCCCCGAAGTCATCGAGCTATTTGAATGGCTTGATTCGCTGGTGAAGGAGGGGATCTGTTTCTACGAGGTTCCAGGGTCATACTGGCCTGAGCTGACCGATGGAACGATGCTGATGGACGTGCCCTTCCCCGCCTGGAACTCCTGGTTCGCCACGACGCAGGTACCTCCGGAGATGCAAGCGCTATCCGGCAGATGGAGGGTTGTGGAGTTCCCGCCATTCGAAAAAGGCAAACCAACAAGTGGTATCTGGAGCGGAAGTATGATGGCCATACCGAAACACACGAAACACCCCGAAGAGGCATGGGCCTACATCTACGCATGCACCATGTCTATGGAGTACTTCCTACGCGGTCCAGAGCTGTTTCAGGAGTACCCCGCTAACGCCTATCTGCCTATGCTAGAAAGGCCAGAGCTCAACCAGCCATACCCGTACTTCAACGGCTCATCGCCCTTCACACCCTGCATAAAAGCACTCGAATACATGCCCATCTTTACAGCGACAGAATACCATACTACGCTGTTCGAGCAACTTGGGCTTGCGTGGACTGCGATTGCCGTGGAAGGCGTCCCGGTAGCAACTGCTCTCAAAGAAGTTGCGGACAACGTCCGAGCGGAGATCGCTGGGTAGTATGTATGCCGTGGTGTCTCAGCGGAAAAAGAGAACGCTACCTATCCAAGGCATATCCCTTTCTCTATTTCCTTCCTTTTTTGATTCTCTTCTCACTTTTTTGCTTATCCCATGATTCACTCCTTCTACATCAACTTCCCCCGGTACAAAATTGGCGAGTTCGACCCAACTCCGACCCTTAGGAACTATCAAAGAATCGATCGATCGTTGCAAATTTCCCAACAGTAGTACTCCTTGCCTTTAGCTTGAAATACTACCTTAAAGGAATAACCGCTGGTGCAGTCAAAGGCTGAGACTGATGCTAGGTCTATCGTATTGGGACAATCAGCCAGAGCTCGGTGTAGAAGGATCGTCGATCGATCGAATCATCTTGGGACGTTCGCCACTTCAATCCACTTCTCGCTTTTCGCAGATTCGAGGATCGAGTCAATGATTGCACAATTGACTACCCCATCATAGAAGCTCGGTACAAACCACTCATCTTCAACAATGGATTTCAAGAACATGCCTATTTCAAGTCTGTAGGTTTCACCAAGACTCGCGACATATCCAAATGAGGAGTCCTCTTCGCCTAGATGCACAGCGCCTGACGCCCTGATAGTCTTAAACCCTTGTTTCTCAGGCGTCTCTTTACGACTATATACTCTCAGTACAGTGCATCTATCTGTATCGAACGCAATCGTGCCATCGGTACAATCAACTTCCAAACGGAGGATCGATCCTGCTCCTGCATACACCCTCGAAACTTCTAGCGTCCCGATCGCCCCGTTGTCAAATTTGAGCAACGCCGCACATGCATCATCGACATCGACTCGCCCCTTCTTGTTCGGTTCCTCTTCCAACGGCCGCTCTTTGATGAACGTCTCTGTCACGGCGCAGGTCTTCTTCACTTCACCGACCACAAACCTTGCCAAATCAATCGCATGTGACCCAAGATCTCCAGTCGCTCCGGAACCCGACTCCTCGCTACGGAACCACCAAACCAGTGGTCGCTCGGGGTCTAGCGAATAGTCCTGAAGCAACTGCACCCTAACATGCAGGGGTTTGCCGAGATCCCCGTTGCGGATCAGTCTGCTAGCTAATCTCACTGCCGGAAGCCATCGGTTGTTGAATGCAGTACAGTGGTGCACACCCGCTTTCTTGACAGCTTCGTACATCCTGAGGGCTTCTCTAAGGTTCATGGCCAGCGGCTTTTCACAGATCACGTTTTTTCCAGCTTCCGCGGCTTCCACGGAGGGCTCACAATGAAACCTGTTCGGGAGACAATTATCAACCACCTCAATCTCTGGGTTTCTGACCACGTCTCTCCAGTCAGTTAACGCTTTCTCATATCCAAAGGTCATGGCTGCTGAGTGAGCCTTAGTTTCGATTATGTCGCATATGGCCACGAGATCGGGCATAATCGAGAATGGATGCAGAAGTATGGACAGGTCTTTGTACGCCTGACTGTGGATCGTTGCGATTTCGCCAGAGCCAAGTAAACCAACGGGTACAACACGAGAAGACGCACTCGTGTATCGAGTCGGTCTCTTTCCCGTGCTTGATTGCGAACGCTGTGGTTGTCTCATACCTGATCACACACATGATAGATCAGAATTCTTTTCCTTGTACAAGAAGAAATCGCCCCACTATTTTTCGAAAATCGGAGCAATCCTCAGATCGATATATTCCTTGGCGATTCTGGCGCTCTCCTTCGGATTTGAGGAAAAATCCTGCTCATAGGTGATCCAACCATCATATCCTACTGATTTGAGAATTCTCATGAGCGGAGCAAAATCTATCTCACCTTTCCCGGGGTCTCGGAACCTGTCGACCCATTGAACACCACGACGGGCCGATTTATCGAACCCCTCTTCTCTGGGAGCAAATTCTTCAGGATGAATCGCATCCTTAAGGTGAATGTAGTTGATTCGGTCGGCATAATCTTTGAACGTTTGCTGCACATGACAGCCACTGATCGCTAAATGACCGGTGTCCGGTGCAAAACCGACATACTCTGCGTCGGTGAACTTCATCAATAGGTCTATCTCTTGCCTACTTTCCACTATTGATCCATAGTGATTATGGACCCCGATTCGCACATTGAAGTCTAGCGTCTTCTTTCCTATCGTGTTGAGAATTTGAGCCATGTTCTTAATGTGTTTCTCGGTTAGTCCTGAAAAGCGACTCGGAGGACCTATTACGATGTTTCCTGATTCGGCCCCAGCGAGAAATTCAGCCCATCGGAGAGCCTCTTGTTCTATCCTTGGATGTTGGGTGGCATCATGGTAGTCTGCTCCAAGGTAGCTCGCAGCCAGAGCTAGGTCCTTCTGACGCAGTGCATTCATGAACTTCTTAGGGCTGCCGTATATCTTTTCTATATCCGGGACATCTGCTTCGAAACCATCAAACCCCAAGGAAGCTACTATGTCTATGATCGTGGAGAGACCCATCTCTCCGAAGACCATGGTACACGAGCCATATTTCATGCAAAATACGACTCTTAAGCCCTAGATAACCCTTTTCTCAGTAAGACTGCCACAGGCGAACGGCGATCGGAAAGATTTATTATTTCGGGGAGCGGCGACATTGCTTCGGTGAGTCATACGTGAGGGATGACCGATCGATCGAGAAAGAGAAGCTGAGACGCGCGAACCTGATCAATCTACTGGCAGGGACAGCGCTCCAATGTAGTGAAAATGGGCGTATCTGCAGATATTGATGAATGGACGGGTCGATCTATGTGGAAGTTTCAAGCCGCACAGAAGACGCTCCGAATTGGAGACGTAGATCTGGGAGGAATGCCAGGAGAGCACCCGACAGTTTTGATCGGAACCATCTTTTATCACGGACAGAAAATTTTCACAGATGAACATTCAGGCACTTTCGATAAGCAGAGGGCTGAGCAGGCCATTGTGGAACAAGATCAATTTTCGGATAAGACTGGCAATCCATGTATGGTGGACATCGTCGGGGTGAATCCTGATGCGGTGAGGAACGAGCTGAGTTTCGTAGCAGACGTCACAGATGCCCCCCTCCTGCTCGACTCTCCCTCCGCGGAAGCGCGCCTGGCTGGACTCAGATACGCTAGGGAGGTCGGATTGATGGAAAGGACGGTGTACAACTCTCTCGCACCTGAAGCAACGCCTTCCGAACTTGCGGAAATAGCAGGCTCAGGAATCAAAAATGCCGTGCTATTGGCATGCAATTTCAAAGATTTTACACCTGAAGGACGCGTGAAGACTGCAAGAGCTCTGCTGTCAACAGCAAATCAATGCGGCATAATCAACCCGCTGGTTGACATGTGCGTGATCGACGTACCGACGCTTGGAATAGCTTCCAAAGCCATCTTCGAAATCAAGAATGAGCTGGGAGTTCCTGTTGGTGCTGGGACTCATAACGCAATCGGAACATGGCGGGGATTGCGGAGCAAAATGGGCAGGCAAGCCATTATGCCTTGTACCGCCGCCGCCGCAGTTTTGGCAATAGCGGCGGGAGCGGACTTTGTGCTCTACGGCCCGATAGAAGACGCGAGGTACGTGTTTCCAGCTGCAGCCATGGTCAACGCCGCCTATGGACAATTGCTCATCGCCGGTAAGAGTAAGGTGAGCAAGTCACACCCGTTGTTCAAGATTGGATGACTCTGCTAGCGGGCGAGGGCTCGATCGATCGTGAAGACGCATACTGTCTGGCAAATTCCTCCCCCAATTTCTCATTGGCTGTTTCCAGATCTCAATCACGCGGGGATAACGATCGACCACCGACTAGCTCTCAATGTTGGACATCTTGAGCTTTGCCGCATCTTCTATAGCTCAAACCTGAACCGGCATGTTCCCCCGGACATGAGGAGACTTAAGGGGGACGGTCCAGATAGATAGCTCAGTGAGAGAAATGAATAGCCGTGAACGGGTGGCCAAGGCCATAGAGTTCGAAGGGCCGGATAGGATACCCATAACTCACGGAATATATGATGCAACAAAAAGGAAGTACGGCGAGTCACTTACCAGTGTCTTGGAGCGGTATCCAGATGATTTCGCTGACGTTTCCATCGAGAGCCCTATGACTGAGAGGGGAGTCCCGTTTCAGGATAAGTGGGGCATCGTTTGGGAGACGACGTATGACGGAATACCCGGTCAACCGATCGTCCATCCGCTTGCGGACTGGGACACCCTTGACACCTACGTCTTTCCAGACCCACAAGATAACCCCACCTTCGGATCGTCTTTTGCCCAGGTCGAGGAATACATTCATCGCCAAGGACACGATAGGTACATTTGCGTCGACTACATCTGCGTTTTTGAGCAGATGCAGTGGCTTCGAGGCTTCTCGAACCTAATGCGGGATTTAGTGCTGGGAGAAAAGAAGCTTCAGCTTCTCCTGAAGCACATCCTCCGATACAATACTGAGAGAATCAAGAGATGGAACGAGACGGAAGTCGACGGGATATTAATTGGAGATGACTGGGGCAGTCAAAGGGGCATGATCATAGACCCTAAGCTCTGGCAGAGGCTCTTCAAACCGGTCTATCGGGATATGTTTGACCTTGCCCACAGGGCAGGGAAGTTCGTTCACTTCCACAGTGACGGCTTGATCACGCCAATAATTTCGGATCTAGTCGAATGTGGAGTTGATGTGCTGTTCATCCAAATGACGCTTCTGGGGATCGGCGAATTGGGGAAAGGGTATGGGGGCAAAGTCTGCTTCCAAAGCGACCTAGACAGACAAAATATACTTCCTTTCGGATCTGTGACAGACGTGAAACAACATGTGAAAAAGGTGATTGACTCATTTGCCAGTAGTCTCGGAGGCCTTATAGGATACGGGGAAGTAGCACCGGACGTGCCTCTTCAAAATATAAAAGCGATGTATGAGGCGTTCGAAGAGTACAGCCCCAGTGCTCTGTAACATCTCAACTGCCAAGCATTGCGCTCACGGCCGCTAGATCACAGTGCGCCTCAATAGCTAGTTCGATTGGACAAAGTCTTCTCAAACACCAGGAGGACTCTGATTCTCCTTCTCTTCACAGCAACTTTCATACATCGATCTAGGAGAACCAGGCCATCGACGATCGCGACAGACGAATGTCACGGATCGATCGGTCAAGTTATCCGATGGGGTGCCCTCTTTTTCTCAAGAAAACCAAGAGCTTCATCGAGTGAAGGGATACCTCTTTGACCTCCTAGCTTGGTACACTTGATGGCGGCAACTGCGCTCGCAAACTCCACAGTTCTTGAAAGCGGCCATCCCCGTAGTACCCCGAAAACGAAAGCACCATGAAACACGTCGCCGGCTCCCGTGGTATCGCGAACCTGCACCTTGAACGATTCTCTTTCTATTTCCTCCTCCCTCGACATACATACAACCCCCCTCTTCCCCAAAGTTATGGCAACGATATCCGGGCCCAGTGATAGAAGCTTCCTACAGGCTTTCTTGGGATTTTTCTCCCCTGTATAAGTCAAAGCCAAAGCCTCCGAAGGAATAAGGATGTTGACGTTCTCTATGAGCTCGCGTACTCCTGGCTGCGGACTCATGTCCAGACTCACCTGAATTCCTTCTCTCCTGGCCAACTTGGCGGCCTTCAGCGAATCTCTGAAGAAGTAGCCATCGATGTGAAGAATATCACACTCCTTGATGAAATCTCGGTCAAAACCTTTCATGTGTGTCTTCCTGGCAACTCCCGCATATTCCAGAAATGAACGCTCCCCTGTCTTGGTGTCGACAAGAACAAAAACGACAGATGTTTGCTCGTCAACCTCTCGCACGACGTGACTCACATCGACTCCCTCATCTCGGAAAATCTTCATAACGAATTCTCCGAACCCATCGTCTCCTATTGCTGTCATCGCTGCAGTCTTGGCACCTAACCGTGCTAGAGTCACAAGAGCAGTCGCTGTCATTCCGCCTCCCTGCTTATCGTACTCAACAACCTCAACATCGTGGCCGAGATCGACGCCAGAAGGGATTCTAAGAAGAAAGTCTACCGTGTTCAGCCCAAGTCCGATGACTTCAAACCGTCGCAACTGCTGACGACCCACTTTTCCTAGATCAAAACTGGCTCTATACCCAAGATCTCACAGATGGTTGTCAACTCATCAACAATATTGCCATAGGCCAAGGAAAAATGATGCTCAAAGCCACTTCGGACTATCGTATTCAACACCTTTCCGACGTCATGTCCAACCCTTATTTCGATGCTGGTTCCTTTGAGAAGAGGCTCAGGCGGTGGCTCAATTGCCTCCACTCCTCCTATTAGCATTCTATACTTTCCCTTCATGTTTCCGAGCCGAGCGAGCGTAGCGGGGCCTGGCTTCAACGAAAACTGCAGCGCTCCTCCCTTGAGATAGTCCTGTTCTAGGCGTGTCTGTTGACGATCCGAAGCCAGAGAGACTGGCGCATTCCCGCAATGCCAGAGCAACGCCGTATTCCTGTCTTGATCAACTGAAACGAGATCACTGAAGAATGGCACTTCTCCCGTCAAATAGTACTGTATCAACATGGTCACCGCGCCTTCCATGTCAGCCTCACACGCCGAAATCAATCCTTCCTCAGTCAGTTTTCCAAGCGTCGAACAAGCGGCGCATCCAAACACCGAATCAAATTCCGGCCAGCACTTGATTGCGAAGGCGTTTAACCCGAATTTCTTGGAAATGGTGACAAACGACAAGTACATTCTGGCAAGATTCTCAAAATGTTCATCAGGTTTCGCAACACTAACTGAGCCCACAGCGTTTTGGATCTGAAGGGCCACTCGTCTTGCCTCGGTTTCAGGTAATGTCTTTGCTTCCTGCTCCACCTGCGTCAGGTCGACGTGATGCACCGAAATGCCAAACACGCGTCTAAGCTCGAGCTCATTGAAAGTCGACCCGTAGAATCCAGGCACCCTATAGCCAACAAGCCCGATGCATGTATTCCCCAAACGCTTGATCGTTTCTAGAACCTTTGCATACCTTTTAAAAACTCTCTTGAAGTTCTGGTCTTCAGGCAGACCATAGAAGAATTGATAATTTCTCCCTGTTTTCTTCAGAGCGCTCGCGTTCATCATTGCGCCGCACAAGGAATTGGACCTCAGCTGACTTCGATTTCCCAAGGATGGCTCTGGAACAGCCCAAAGAACGATTGGAACTTGCAGCTTCTGCGCGAGGTCGACTGCGAGGTCGCCAAGAGCAAAAGTCCCATTTTGCAAGACCATGATGTCAACTTCTTCTCGACGAAAGAGCCGAGCCGCATCTGCAGCGTCGTCCTTTGATGTCACTAAGCGATCGGTGGAAATGACTCTCAAGCCCAGTGATTCGAGGCTTGCTAGCGACCTGCGTGCTATATCGTCAGCCCAGTGGGCATCGAAGAAATCCAGATCCCCTGCGAGGGTGACATACCCGATGATCAACTCATTTTTCAAAGACATGTGCTGGATTGACAGAGTCTTTCTTATAGAGTTTTTTCCCTGACTCACACTTTTATAGGTCTGCAGTGAAGAGGAACTCTGGAGAGCGAAGAATGGGCTCAACCGTGGGAAAGACGCTCAGACTGGGCAGGATCTTCAGAAGCGACGGAAGAACGGTGATCGTGGCGATGGACCATGGCGTGGACGGGCCGGTAGAAGGTTTGCGTAGGCCAGGAGAGACCATCGAGAAGTTGATCGAAGGCGGCCCCGATTCGGTGATCACCACCCTCGGCATTCTGAAATTGTACTCAGGGAAACTGGCACTACTCCCCTCGACGATATGGTCGATCGATCGGTTGAAGCCCGATCCAAGCTATGTCGATCTTGCCCTCAAACTTGGTGTGGATGCAATCAAGATTTCCGTTTTTGCTCCCCTTGAGCAGCGTGAGAAGTACGAAGTTTTCGGCCCTCTTGCGCGGGCATGCGAAGAGCATGGGCTTCCGCTTCTGGCTGAGCCAGTGCCCGTTGACGAGCAAAACGGGCGTGTTGTCCTGGATGTTGACCAAGTTGGGATTGCGGCTCGTTTTGGAGCGGAGGTTGGAGCAGATTTTGTGAAGGTCGCCTACACGGGGAGTCCCAAGACTTTCAGGCCCGTGATTAAAGACTGCCCGGTCCCCGTGGTCATAATGGGTGGCCCCAAGATGTCCAAGGAAATCGAGGTTCTTGAGACCGTCAAGGGAGCAATTGATGCCGGAGCAGCTGGTGTAGCCATCGGCAGAAATATTTGGCAGCACCAGGACCCCACCTCAATGGTAAGGGCGATAGTATCTATAGTACATGGGAGGTCTTCTGTTAGAGACGCAATGAAAGCCTTTCGCCAGTAGGTTTGTCAGCCGGTCGATCCATCTTTCATTCAGACATTAGTTATATCAGTCGAAGGCTCCTGCCTCAGGAGGGGTTCTGGACGGGAACTCGCTGGAGAATGTCTGAAGCATCGCTCAATCCAAGATCTGCTGAGGTTAGACCGTCATTATGAGTTCATGTTGCGGAGCACCAAGCCGCAAAGACCCGAAGGATGGTTTGCCATGTTTGTAAGAATCGCTTGATTGAAAAGTCTTATATTGAGTCCGCCCCGAAAACCAAAGGGGTTTGAGCTGCCATGGACGTGACACTGCAAGAAGTGAACAAACGATTTGGAAAGGTACAAGCCGTTAAGAACATGAACCTTAGGGTGAAAGATAAGGAGTTCATTGTTCTCTTGGGGCCATCGGGCTGCGGGAAGACGACAACCCTTAGATGCATTGCAGGACTAGAAAAACCGGACTCGGGAGGTATATATATCGGCGATACGGAGGTCACCGACCTGCCTCCCAAAGATAGAGACGTAGCAATGGTCTTCCAAAGCTATGCTCTCTACCCTCATATGAAGGTTTACAACAACATAGCATTTCCCCTCGAAAACAGGAAAATACCCAAGGATGAGATCAACCGCAGGGTCAGGGAAACCGCAGAATTGCTTCAGATCAGTGAACTTTTGGATCGCAAGCCAAGGCAGCTAAGCGGCGGCCAAGCGCAACGCGTTGCGCTTGGCAGAGCCATCGTAAGACAGCCTCACGTCTTCCTGATGGATGAGCCGTTGAGCAACTTAGACGCGAAGCTTCGGCTACACATGAGGGCGGAGCTGAAGAAGCTGCAAGGCCAGCTTGGAGTCACCACCATTTACGTCACTCACGACCAAGCAGAAGCTATGACGATGGCGGACACAATCGTTTTGATGAATAAGGGTGAAATCCAGCAAATAGATAACCCAGACGGCATCTACATGCATCCGAGGAGCGTCTTTGTAGGCGGCTTCATCGGTAGCCCCGCGATGAATTTCATTGACTGTACGTTCAGAGAAGAAAACGGAAGAGGATACTTGGACGCCGCGGTCTTCAAGCTCAAGCTTGGAAAGGAATTCGTCGACATCATCAAGGAGAGGGCATCAAGCTCCGAGCTGATATTGGGGCTTAGGCCGGAGCAGCTTTCCATCGCCAGTAAAGTGGAACAAACTGAAAACTACATTCCAGCGGAGATCTACATTGTCGAGCCTCTTGGCACGGAGACAGTTGTGGACGTGAAGGTAGGGGAGGAACTAATCAAGCTGAGGGAGAGAGCAACCTTCAGGCCGAAGTCGGGCGAGAAGGTAAAACTAGTCTTCGATGCGAACAGCATGCACTTGTTCGACAAGAAAACCGAAAAAGCCATACTCTAGATTGACGTATCCGTCGATCGATTGCGCCAATAGGGCAAGCATCTCTTGATGTATTCCGCGTGCTCCTTCAATTTCTCCACCATCATATTTGCAGCAGCCAGGTGGTCTATGCTTGGGAAGTAACCGCCAGCTTCCTTCGATCTTGACACCTTGAAATCTACATCTTTCCTCATCGCTTATCCTCCTTTAACAATTTCTCTTTTGTTCAGGTTTCCTCCCAAGAATACCTTCTGCTCATATTTCTCCTTATGGCTATGGCACTCATTCCAACGTGCACTTCAAGGGGCACAGCCCTGTGAGTCTCACCTCAATTATCAAGCCCAGTATGGCATTGATGGTTCCGTCGCTATCCACCATTATACGGTCGGCTGTTTCTCTTTAGAAAGGATTCAAGTTTCTTGTGGTGGGGGAGAACAGATTCCCTGTGGAGTCGGTGAGATATTAGATCCGTGTCTTTCCGCCATGTCTTACAACTAATACACCATGTCTATCTGATCCTTCAGCGGTTCAACGGCTTCCTTAATGCCTTCTACAATGAAATACTCCCAATATTCTGCTATCTCATGCTCAAGCTCTGGGTCTTTATAGAACATCATACTAAACGAAGGGATGTTCATTTTTTCGCTTCAAGGCCACAAAACGCTAAACACCAGGATGGTATTGCACTTCTTACAGTTTTCGAGGTACCTATGTAAGCATCCTTGTCCGAGTCCTTAGGATATCTGCTAGGATCCTCTCGATTCAGACGTTTCTTTATTCCTCCCAACTTTTTCGATCCTCAATAGAAAAACGAGGATACATCGGCATGTTGTATAACCTAGTTCCTTTGAGTCGCCTTGCAAGAGTTCTCTGTTTCACCGAGAGTCTCAACATACCTATCGGTTTCTCTGATGATTTGCGTCTTGAATCTAGGAATGGGGCCGAGGTTGACGAGTACGATGTGGGTATAGAAATCATGACAAAGTAGGAGTTTGCGTCAAATCCCATGGGTACGTTATCATTTTGCAGAACTTCACCATCGATCGATCGCGGAGCTTGTCGTGTGAGGCGAAATAGCGAAAGGTCGATCTCGGGGCGCGCGTTAGGTTGACCCTAGTTTGATCGATGGATTTTTTGTGTGCTGGCTACCCATCGCTCGCAGATTTTTACGCCACGTATCGCATCGTTTGCGGACCCATCGGCTTCAACCGACTTGGCGTACTCGTCTGTTACAGGTGCACCGCCAATTATTATTTTGACGCTTTCTCTTAGTCCAGCTGCTTTCAATGCTTCGACAACTCCTCCTACACCTAGCATTGTCGAGCTAATCAACGCGGATATACCAACTATATTTGGATTCTCTTTCTTCACAGCTTCAACGAACTTCTCGGGAGGTACATCTACACCCAAGTCCACAACCTGGAAACCCGCGCCAATCAAGCATATTCCCGCCAGGTTTTTCCCAATATCATGCAAGTCTCCAGGTGCACTTCCGATCACCACCTTACCCCTATACTTCGCTTCCTTGGAAGTCAACTGAGGCTCGATCATCTTAGTGATCTCTTGCATGATTGCTCCAGCAGTTATCAATTCAGCAAGGAAGTACTCCCCCGACTCCCACTTTCGCCCGACAACGGTGCTCGCCTTACGCATCTCTTCCATCAAGTTATATGGCGAAACCTCAAGCTTCAAACCTTCTTTTGTCGCCTCAACCGCACCATCGAGGTTCAGATCAACTATTGAAGTATTAAATTTCCCTAAGATATCTTTACTCTTCATTTTTTTCTCCTTTGATCTCACGCTCTCATTGGGTACCGCCCGTACTTAAGTGCTGCGTCCTACATTGCGCATATGTTCCATGGTGGCACTTCTGGTTGAATACAATGTCCTGGGGCTACTATATAGCCGCCGCCCGGTGCAGCAATCTTTATGGCTCTCTTAACCTCTGCTTCCACTTCGCTCACCGAGCCACGCGGCAATATGTGTTGTGAGCCTATACCTCCACAGAACGTTAACCTGTCTCCATACTTCTCCTTCAAGTCCTCTAGACGCATATTTGGGCATTCCGGCTGCACAGGGTGAAGGATGTCGACGCCGATCTCAATCAAATCATTAATGTACATCTCTATTTCGCCGCAAGAATGAAAATACACTTTCCCGCCTGTCTTACTATGTACAACATCTAAGACCTTCTTCTCACGAGGCTTAATGTACTTCCGATATGTATCAAGAGACATTAACCCCCTGGTCTGACCACCCAAATCATCACCCGATCCGACCATCGTGGCATAATCACCTACTTCACCGAGAAGCATCTCGTACGCTTCTATCTGAAGCTCAGTGACTTTGTTCAAGAGAGCCTCTGCCATTTTCGGATGTAGATACATATCTTCATAAAACTTGTGAGGGCCTCTACGGAACGAAGCGGACTCCAGAACTCCACCAACTGGATTTGGATTTGTCACGGCTACAGCGTAGCCTGCATCATCCAGCATTCTCGCCCTTTTGGCCAAACCATCAACAGAATAGGTCTCCTCCAAGTCTGGCCAATAGGGATCGTCCACGATCTCCTCGACAGTTGTTGCATGCTCCAGCGTCCAAGGCACAATCATCTCGTTGTAACTTTCTCCTGCCCTTCTGTGTACTCCCCACTCATCGATATAGCTCCCGTCAGGGTAGAGTTTTTGAGGCACAAAAGGCTTCTTGTGATATAGTCCTACCGGGCGGAAGTCAATTCGAAACCTGCGGTATATCTCCTCATCATTTCCCATGAGCCACCACGGATTATAGCTCGCAGGTCTCGGCCAGAAATCGATTTCCGTAAACTTCAGAGGTATGTGAAGATAGTGTTTCAGCCTAAAGTAAGCCTGTTTTGTGATATAAGACAGACAACCCGCCAATTCAGCGGTGACTCGATCTGGTTCCTCGTGCTCCAATATTTTCCAAACTCTTTCCCTGGGAGTATATCGTTCTCCTGGACATTTCGGCGCCTTCTCTACCACTTCTTCTTTTTCAAATAAGGCTGGGAATGACACCGCGCATCATCCCTCACCAGAAAAAATTCATTAATAAACCTTCGCTTCAGTAGATGCTGATCAGGTGTGGCTCACAAATTCTGACATCTTCCTCATGGCCGAGGTCATTCCATCGAAGACAACGGCTCTGACCACATTGACGGCATCCAGCACAAGGGTTCCATGAATCACGTTGACAAAGATGATCTCGACGACTTTGACCTCCCTCATCACCAAGACCCACGCGACGATGCTCACAACGGAGAGAACAGTCGTCACCACGGTCATAACGATGTACACGATGACCATCAACAAAACTCGGGAGTTTCTCGCTCGGCCGCCTTGAGGTCGGACAACATCATGAAATTGAGATTATGACTGTTGATTCCCCTGAACTTTTTCGCTACATCTCACTGTGGGAAACGTGGAAGGCGCGGTTGTTGTCTTCCGTTACCTCAATATCACGGGGCCAGGCGATCAACATAACAAACTACATGAACGGTCTTGACTTCTACCTTGGCCCAGGCGACTCCATGGCACCAGTCTCTGAGAATCGATCGGGAGCCGGTACACCGACGGTTTCTATGGACAATGTGACCGTTGTATGAGAACCTGGCCTTGACGGAGATAGGCGCAGCTCTCACGGAGTTGAACTTGGAAGGAATGAAGGGGGCCGCTGATAGAGCCGTCAAGATCGGACCGAACGTGAGTCGGATTATCAACCGATGTGTAGGTAAGCGGTTAGAAGGGGTAGAGAAGAAATACGGCGGCGAAGAATGTTTTCTCACAAAACTGGTGACGGCTGGGCACGTCAGGAAGGAAGTCATGAAGCATATCGATCGAACGCGAAGCGGACGTAACACATATAGCGTACTGAAGCGTGAAGGTGGACGACTCGCATGAAAGCAGCAGTTCTGCACGGCCCTCGAAGGCTCAAAGTTGAAGAGGCACCGTCACCGAAGATAGAACCTGAGGAGGTTTTGATCAAGGTCAAAGCCTGCGGGCTTTGTATGACCGATCTCCACATGTATGAATGGGACTTCCCTGTAAAGACCCCAGTGATTCTTGGCCATGAATTCTCAGGAGACGTGGTCGAGACAGGGAAGATGACAACAAGTGTCTCCGTGGGAGACAGAGTTGCGGTCAACCCCCTTCTATCATGTGGAGCATGCACAGACTGCAGGGAGGGCAGAAACAATCTCTGTAAGACAGCTCAAGCCATCGGCGGGGCTGGAAACACCATAGTGGACGGCGCATTGGCTGAGTATGTCAGGACTCCTCAATCAAATGTGCTCAAGCTCCCGGAGAACGTGTCCTACGACGCAGGAGCGTTCGTTGAGCCCTTGGCTTGTTGCGTTCATGGCGTTGACTTGTCGAAGATAAGGCTGGGAGACAGAGTTGCGATAGTAGGAGCTGGCACCATCGGCCTACTAATCCTTCAGTTGGTGAAGTTTCGGGGGCCTTCGCTCACAATGGTTTCAGAAATGAACGCAACGAGATTGCACACGGCCGGCACACTCGGAGCGGATGTTACAGTTGATCCAATGAGAGAGGATCTCGTTCAAAAAATCATGGATGAGACCGAGGGACGAGGGGCCGATGTTGTCATCGAAGCTGTGGGTTCCCCAAAATCCATCAGAGACTCGATGAGGATAGTGAAAAGAGGTGGAAGAATCGTTGTTTTTGGAGTATCACCCAAGAACTCGGCACTCGAAGTTAGCCCCTTTGAAATATACTTCCGAGAGCTTGAGGTTGTAGGAGCCTACGCACTTACCCCAAGCGCGTTTTATCGTTCTGCAAGCCTTCTCGCCTCAAACGCAGTGGAGGTTGTGCCTCTGATCACCGAGCATCTGACTCTCGAGCAAGTTGAGGAAGGCCTACACAGGATGAAGAACAAGGCTGGACTGAAGAAAATCGTCAGCCCCTAATCGATTGCGTTCCAGGACAGAGAAAACACCGAAGAGAAAATCGATCGATCGAGTAAAGAGCAGCGAGACAATGGTTGAAGTAGCCTGACTCCAGACTCTGCCTTTTTTGACGTCCTGCACCGATCGGCCGTAGGAGGAACTAGTCGGAATATCAGGCGATGGAACTTTCCTCCATCTGTGTCGCGGGATGAGGTTGCATCGTTCGCTGATCGATCGAATGATCTGCTAAGCACGTCTATCCCCTCAATTGGCCGAATGTCTGTGGCGGCTTGTGCGGGGTAAGTTATCGCATGGAGCGGATCGATCGTATCCACAACTGGGGTGTCTGCAAAGCCCTGCAAAAAATAGAGAAAGATATTCAGAAGCTATTTTCGAATAAGGAGTCAAAAGAAACCCGATAGCACAGCAAGAAACCACATTCCGACTCCTTAGGATAGACCTACCCAGCAGTGCCTTCCGCCGGGCAAAAGAGCTGAAATTGGAGGTCAAACCCCCCGGAAAAATGACCATCTATTTTTCTGGCTCTCATCTACAGACGGAGGTGATTGGATGACCAAGCAAGCAGCAATTGACCTGGGAAAGCAAGGTGTACTCGCTCCCACACACCTAGGCCTCAAGACTAGTTTGAGACAAGCATTGGGAAAGGTTGTGGCAGCTCCAACCGCTGAGTCCAAACCCGGATTCTGGATTAAGGGAAGCGGCCCGGTGTACATACCTGTGAGCCGCGCCAACGAAGTACCAAAGGTTCTGGAGGAGCACCGAAAGCAGGAGTACAACCGGGTTATACTTTCCACCTACTTAAGACGGGCATTGTGAGCTCTCGCCACTGAGGATAGCTCGCTATTGTATCGGGCTATCCTCAATAACGAGCTTTCCCCCCTGAACATGCCCGCGTAGAAATTCCCAGAACAGAATCGGGCCTGACTTTTTTGGTTTTTACATAGGCTTCTTAATGATTTCGTCAACGTGCCTTTTTACGGGCTCCTTATCGTAAGAGATGCGTATCTTGACCACTTCTC
>Ga0315307_1000524_pt1 | contig 16531 bp, 11 predicted proteins | sample TDP2_MG_FD_203079 | JGI IMG/M metagenome (GOLD analysis project Ga0315307, IMG submission 203079) | Freshwater sediment microbial communities from Lake Towuti, South Sulawesi, Indonesia - TDP2 | ecosystem: Environmental > Aquatic > Freshwater > Lake > Sediment | place: Indonesia: South Sulawesi... | reverse complement strand
GTTCTGTGGTGCGGCCGCCGGGATTTGGACCCGGGTTCTTGCCGTGGCAGGGCAACGTCCTAGACCAGGCTAGACTACGGCCGCTCGATCAAATCAGAGCAAGTATCTACAAGCTTTAATATGTGGTGTCTAAAAATCTTTCTAGCAAACAATGATGGAGCAACGACCATGAACCCGATTACTCCGAAAACATTCGTGGCTAGAGATGGAAGAAAGGTCACGTTGAGATCGCTAAGATGGGAAGACTTGAATGACTGCATCGAATTCATCAACTCGCTGGTTGACGAAGGCTCGGACATAGCATTGGAAACCAAGGTTACTCGAGATGAGGAAGCTGATTGGCTGGGCAAACGTCTCGCTAGTATGGAGAAGGGTGAATTAGTCGACATTGTGGCTGAAGTTGACGGCAAAATGTTTGCCAACGCTGAAGTTGGCCGAAGAAGAGGCAACATGAGTCATGTGGGTGACATTGGAATAGGGATACGCGCGGGCTACCGTGGAATTGGGATTGGCACTCTACTCATGAAGACTCTCATTAACCAAGGAACTAAGATGCAGCTAAAGACACTGGTTCTTGACGTCTTCGACACGAACAAAACAGCTAAAGGACTCTACGAGAAAGTTGGGTTCAGGGAGAATGGGAGGGTTCCCAAAGGCATCTACAAGAATGGCAGATACATCGACCTAATCCACATGGTCCAAGAACTCTAGAGCTGCACGAGTCGCGTCTTCTCGCTGGTCAAAGCTCCAACCACTCAGCAACCGTCGGTAGGTCAAGGTTTAAAAGAACAAAGCGGTCATTCAGCTTTTCCAAAAACATGCGTCAGTAACGGAGTTTCAACGCTTTGGCAATGCTCGAGCCCTTGGTTGCCTTTATTGTCTCTCTTGGCTTTCTGCTTATCCTACTCTACAAACGTGTCAATGTCGGAATTGCCTTGAATGCAACAGCACTGCTTCTAGCTTTTCTCGCGCTTAACTGGCAGAAAATACCCGAAATCGTTTACAACACCGCCAATGAGCCACTCACAATCGCTGTTGTGCTCGCAACATTCGGCATAATGCTGTTGAGCCAACTCTACAAAGAAACAAGAGTGATCAACAGTCTGAGTGAAAGCGCGGGCAGATTAATCAGGAACTCCAAGATCGTGTCCAGTGTGCTCCCAGCTATAATCGGGCTACTTCCAGTCGCCGGTGGAGCCCTAATGTCAGCGCCGCTTGTAGATGCTCAGACGGAAAAACTCGGATTGAAACCTGAGAAGAAGGCGTATGTGAACGTCTGGTTTAGACACACAATTTTCCCTGTTTATCCGCTGAGTCAAGTTCTCATTATAACGTCGGCGCTCACGGGAGTAGCAATAACGTCAATCATCATACGCCAAATTCCAGTTGTTGCCGTTATGGTAATCACTGGTTTTCTTATTGGCTTCTGGCAGAGTTCAACCGAAAAGAAAGGAGCGCCAAACACCGCTGTTGAAGAGAGTTCAAGTCTGAATGTTGAGTTGAAACGTTTCGTGGTTGCATTCTCACCAATCTTGGCGACAATTGCTGTGGTTGTTGGTTTGGGAGCCGCTAACGTAAACACTGCTGGCCTAGACTTGTTTACATCGACTATTCTGGGTATAATAGTGTTGATCGCCATAGCCAAGCCGAGCTTTAACATTCTGGCCAAGCCTCTAAGAAAACGGGAAATCTACGGAGTCACATTAGCAGCTTACGGCGCGTTCCTCTTAAGAAACGTGGCTGTGACAGCTGGAATTTCAGAAATAGTCAAGACATTCGCTGTCAACGGAAACATTGATGTCATCGTGCTATTGACCGTTGTGCCTGCAGCTCTAGGATTCATAACGGGATCGCCTTCATCAGGAGTAGCCATAAGCGTTCCAATACTGCTCGGAATGCTGACTTTTTCGCCAGCATCAGCCGCGCTGCTCTACATCAATGCTTTCCTCGGCTACGTGATTGTGCCATCTCATCTATGTCTAGTCTTCACAATTGATTATTTCAAGTGTTCAATGGGCAGAGTTTATAGGTACATTCTCCCATCATTCGCGGTATCGCTCATCGCCGCATTGCTTGTCTACTTCTTCGCCTGACATCAAACTAGTGAATAGTGGCGCAAGGGTGGCTTCACTGTTCTATCGAAGATTGTTTCACAAGGCATAAATCATGATTGCAGCGTATGTTTACTTCGTTGAGTCTACTTTCTCGTTGACAATGAGACGCGATAGAGGGAAAGGAGGGCGCTGAATGGAGATAGAAAAGCCCGCAGTCTCCACGACAATGTCTATACTGCTTATCGCAGGCATGGTGGCAGTGGCCGTGTATTATGTAGATCCCATGTTCTATGAGAGAGAAGAGACAACAGCGAAAGAATTCTCAACCACACTCAGTTATTTGCCAGATGCTGTGCCTCCTCCAACCGAGTGGAACAAAACTTATGGAGGCACTGCCTGGGATGTCGCCAACTCGTTAGTTCAAACAGGCGACGGAGGCTACATGCTGGCAGGCTTCACAGCGTCATACGGAGCTGGAGGTGGCGACTTCTGGCTAGTGAAGACCAACTCTGCAGGCAGAATGCTGTGGAATCGAACCTACGGCGGGTCGGATTACGATGAAGCTCAATCCTTGATTCAGGCAACCGATGGCGGATATGCACTGGCTGGGGTCACACGTTCTTATGGCGCTGGGGTCACAGATTTCTGGCTGGTCAAAACCGACTCAGATGGTAATCATCTGTGGAACCGGACATACGGAGGAGCGGGCTACGACTATCTCTTTTCTGCGATTGGAACAAGTGACAATGGTTTCGCGCTGGCTGGGTGCACTGAGTCGTACGGTCTAGGCGGCGATTTCTGGCTGGTTAAGACTGACTCAAACGGGATCGTGCAATGGAATGAAATCTACGGGGGAGACGGCTGGGAAGAAGCCCGCGCAATAGTCCAAACTAGCGACGGCGGATATGCGATTGTGGGTGAAACTGATTCAACAGGAGCAGGTTCAACAGATATCTGGTGGGTCAAAACAGATGCAGATGGAAGGAAGCGACGAGATCAAACATATGGCGGAGTGAATGCTGACGGCGCCTGTTCGCTAGTTCAAACGTCTGATGGAGGCTATGTAATCGCGGGCTACACGGAATCCTTTGGCTATGGAATACCCGGCTACCCGGATTTCTGGTTGGTCAAGATCGACTCAGCTGGAAGAAAGCTTTGGGACCAAACGTATGGCGGGTTGAACGCTGACTCCGCTGAGTTTTTAGCTAGCATGCAAAATGGCGGATTCGCAATTGTAGGCGCCACGCTGTCTTCCGGCGCAGGTGATCGGGATTTTTGGCTGGTCACAACTGATTCTGCTGGAAACATGAATTGGGGTCAAACTTATGGCGGCGTGGGGTACGATTATCCATATTCTGTAATCGAGACGAGTGATAGAGGCTTGGCCCTCGCTGGCGACACATTTTCTTTTGGTAGGGGAAGCGGTGACATGTGGCTGGTCAAGGTTGAAGGCAGCATTCCACGACATGACGTAGCTGTTATCGATGTTGCACCATGTAAGGCCGTGGTTGGTCAAGGCTACTCGTTGTTCATCAATGTGACCGTTGAAAATCAGGGCAACCGACTGGAAACGGTTAGCGTAACAGCATACGCCAACGCTATCATTATCGGCGCGCTGGCAAACCTGCTGACAATAATGCCTGGAAGCACAATAATCATCGTTTTCACGTGGGACACAGCTGATGGAGGGTTTCCGAAAGGCGCTTATACTATAAAGGCTGAGATCACAATTGCGCCGCCGATTGTTGATGATGATCCGGCGGATAACTTGCACATCAACGGCTTTGTTACCGTCTCTTTCCCGGGAGATGTTGATGCCAACGGCAGAGTCAATGTTCTTGATGTCTATGCGTTAGGCAGGGCATATGCTTCGCACAGTGCCAACTCCAACTGGAATGCAAATTGCGACATAGACAACAGTGGTGCAGTGGACACAGCAGACCTGTCTATAATCAACGAAAACTATGGGAAAACCAATGGCTGACACTGAAGACTTCGATCAGTATCTGTCCCTAATGGTTGTGAGAAGCCTTTGTTTTTTGCAAGAATGAAGCTGGAAAGTCTTTTAAATTAAACCATGAAGCAAGTATTAGGGGCTGGCTTACCAGAGCATCTAGAATAGCGTTAGCCTATTCTTTGGTTATCTTTCGTCACATGCCCCTTTGAGCGCCCCAAGGAGGCGCAATGAAAGAAATTTCCACCAAAACATGGAGAAAGAGGGAAAAGGAGAGAGAAAAAATTGAAACGTCTAGTAGTAACTCTAACGTTTGCACTATTACTAACAGCTCCCCTAGTCTTCATAACGCCGAAAGTAGAAGCAGTTACCCCAGACTACGATTACCTGTTGAAGATAGACCGAGACTTGCTGAAAGTCATGAGCAATGGTGAAAGCTCTTCTGTTGATACAATTGCAGTGGCCTCAAGGAGTATCGATGCTGTACGCAGACTCGTCTTGTCTTACGGCGGTACGGTTCGATTCTCGTTGGAGTCGATTAACGCACTTGCCGTGACTCTTCCATCAACCAGCGTAGAGAGCATAGCAAAGAGCACCAGTGTTCAGAAGATCTGGTTGGACCAACCGGTGAATCTGGTGGCTCAATCAGATGTCTCGAACATGAAGGCTGATCTGATAAGAAGCATAGTCAACAAAGTTGGCGAGAAAGCGGCAAACGCTGAGAAAACCAGTGAAGACAAAGCATTCCTTGAAGGCCTAGATCCTGACTTGTACGCAATACCTCAAGATGGAATGCTCAGTCTTGCTAAGGAAAAAGAAGGCATCAGCCTAATGAGTATCGAAATAGCTGATGTTTCGCCACAAACCTACTTCACGTATCAGGTTGGAGCTGAAGTTCTGTGGTCAATGGGATACACTGGAGCAGGAACATACGTGGCTGTTTTGGACGTAGGCGCCACAGCATCGCATCCCATGATAAGTGGCGCTATAGTAGGCGGACACTCCACGGTTCCATCTGAACCCGACTGGGATTCAGTCTCGGCTATTCACGGAACAATGACCGGAAGCATGGCTGTTGGCAGACCAGTTGTGGCTGTCATGTCAGCCTCGGACAGTCTCGCCAGAGCCATAGGGCGCTGGTTCCCAGACAAGATCATACCCGAAGGCACTTATCCGTGGGGAACAATTCCACCTGGATACGTCGGCATAGCTTTCATCGGTGAAGCACCTAGCGCACGGCTTTGGGTCGAGAAAGTTCTAGCGTACAGTGGAAGCGGCGCTATCTCGTGGATTCTTGAAGGCATGCAATACGTGCTGAATCTGAGAAAGAATAAACTATGTCACATCGACGTCGTTAGCATGAGCTTGGGACTGGGGCAACCTTGGAGCGCCGTAAACGACGGCACTGACCCCTGGTCGCTTATGGTCAATGTGCTCGCCTACAATGGAATCACAGTGGTTCAGTCAGCTGGAAACGAAGGTCCAGGTGCATTTACCATTGCGCAATCTGCAGTGGCTGACAAAAATATAGGAGTGGGCGGATACGTCTACGCACGCATGATGAAAGCGTACGTGGACTGGTACTACTACTACGGAGCGTCCGACTATTACACTCATATGGGCGACGACGAGGAAATGGTGTTCTACTTCGCAAGCAGAGGTCCGACACGCGACTATCGAACGGGAGTTGCGGTGGTAGCACCTTGCGCTTACACCATAGGCGCGGGCGGAACGAGTGGTCTATATTGGGGTTCAGGAACGAGTTTCTCTGCACCCAGAATCGCAGGCGAAGCCCTACTTCTGATACAATATTATCTAGCGCAAAAAAACGAGTACCCAACGCCTGAAACTGTTAGAGCTGCTATCGCGGTGGGCGCTGATTTCATACCAGGCTATCACAAGATAGATCAGGGCGGCGGACGCTGGAACCCATACAAAGCCGCGGGACAGATTCTCAAGAGGAATGTTGTCGGGCAAGCAAACAATATCCTAGATGTTAACAACTATCACGACCTCCGCGTAACAAACGCCTTAACCTTTACGAATGGTGTCTCAGAACAGACTGTGGCATCACTCGGCATAGAGCACTACTCTCGATTCTACTTCGAATTACGTGAGCCCGACATGTACCGTGTTGCGATCACAAACATCGCCGAAATGTATCCTGGAGAAACCACGTTATACTTGTGGATCTTTGACCCCAAAGGAGACCTTGCACACATATGCCAAGCTTGGACAAGCGGAGGAACTGTTCTAAACTATGCCCAAATGGGATACTACTACTACTCTGTAGGTACAACACAATACAGCGGCGCCTACAAGTGGGATCAGCACTGGACACCCATGGACCCGGGCATCTGGGAAGTTGTTGTTGAAAACGACTTTTTCAGCAGGGAAGCCGTGGGATACACGATCCGCTTGGAAAAAAGCGAAGTCGCAATGAGTGTCTCAGCTGACAAAGTTGTGCTCAAGAACGACGGAGTAGATTTGGGTCTAAGCGCACCAGGTGGACTGAAAGCCTACGAAGGCTACACAGGCTCCGTAGCGGGTACAATCAAACAAGGACGGGTCTATGACACAACCTTCAACGTCTTGCCCAATACTAGAGAGTTGTTGTTCACTCTGGATTGGGATGACGACTACACAGCCAAATATCCCGCGGATTTGGACCTTTATCTCATTGACCCGAACGGGAAGATGTGGATTACGAGTGACCCGCCTTTCACGCCTATGGGTGTCTTTGGTGGAACCGTGAATATTCCGGAAACAGACTACTTTGGAGACTACACTGCAAGCAGCATCGTTGCAGGAACATGGACAATTCTTGTCGCCGGCTACAAAATCACACCTGTGACGGCTTCAGAAAATTACGTGCTTTCAGCTGAGGCCAGGATAAGAGACGCAACGAGACCTACAAAAGTGTACGACATTGAGAGTCTTCCCTACGATTTTGAATTACCCGATGTGGCTCAAAAGCTATTCAGCGGCGACGACACCTATGCAGCTTACACGTTGCCGTTCAACTTCCCATGCTATGACGGTAACGACTACAGCACCGTCTATGTGGGCTCAAATGGCTACATAACCTTCAAACAAGGCTACACGTATTACAGTGACAGCAGCATTTGGAGCATGTTCTTAACAACGCCTACTATCGCTGTAATGGCCAGAGACCTAGTAACCAGTGTTTATGCAGTACCTCACGGCAACCACGTCACCATACTATGGTATGGGCGAGAATACGGAGGAGGACCAGATCGCAATCTCATGCTTGCCCAGCTCTACGACAACGGAGACATAATAATGTCTTACAAAGATTGGGTAAGTGGATTAGCTGGAGTGAGCAAGGGAGACGGAACAACATACACGACAATATTGCCCGCCGACATGACCTCTTATCAATTCACTTACTCAGCAACCATCATCATAACCCAAATCTGGAGCTACACGGTGACAAGCATACCCTTCACGTGGGACCCGACTGGTACGCTACTCTTCAGCGGCGACGACACATACGGCACATATACAATGCCTTTCAGCTTCCCGTTCTACGGCAACAACTACAATAAACTCTACATCGGCTCTAACGGATACATAACCTTCGACCACGGCCACACAAGTTACTCACCATCCACAATCTGGAACACCATATTCTTAGTGAGCCCTACAATTGCTGTGATGGGCAAAGACCTAGTTAGCCAAGTGTATGTATCAAACCACGGAAACTACGTTACAATACGCTGGTATGGGAGAGCCTATGGCAACCCACCGGACCACGACTTGATGCAAGTCCAATTGTACGACAACGGCGACATCATCATGTCCTACACAGACTGGCAATCTACGCAATGTGCAGGAGTAAGCAAAGGAGACGGAACAACATACGTAACAATAACACCTGCATCCGGCACATCGTTCCAGTTCTTATATACACTTACAACCATCGAGTACAAAATCGTCAGCTACACAATCAGCCCTGTGGCTTTCGTTTGGGAAGACATTGTCATGCCGATCGTTACGGGCGACGACGCTTACGCTGCGTACACGATGCCCTTTGCCTTTCCATTCTGCGGAAGCACCTACAGCACTGTCTACGCTGGCACCAACGGATACATAACCCTGACCCAGGGCTACACAAGCTACTCCGGGCTCGCAAGTTTGTTCACAAGCACACCCATGATTGCAGCCATGGCTGAAGACTTGGTCTCAAGCATCTATGCCCTTGACCATGGAACCTACGTTACGTTCCTTTGGATTGGTCGCCAATGGGGCGAAACAACAGAACGTCCATTAATGGAAGCAAAGCTGTATTCCGATGGCGCTGTGATTCTGTCCTACGCTGATTGGGCTTCTCCAGACTACTGGGGAGCAGAGGCAATTGCTGGAGTTAGCGACGGTGACGGCGTCAACTACGCTAGAATTTATCCAGAAGACCTGACCACTTTCAGCATAACTGTGGTTGACATCATTCAACCTGCCGTTGAGTTCGAAAACCTAAATCCATGGCTTCCGGCAGGCGCAACCGTCGAGGTCTACTACACCGAAAACGTTGCTGGAAACTACATCTTTGTGTCCAAGCACTACTGGGTTGAGAAATTCTTCAGAGACGGCGGAACCTACGCCTCAATCTTCGGACGCTTCCTGTACGACAACTCAGAAGCATACCATTAGACAACAAAGCAAACATCAACCCCTACTTCCCCTTTTTTGGCGTTTCAGGATGAAGAAGAGAAGCAAGACTAGACTTTGTCAGATGATTATTAATGGTGCCGAGGGCCAGATTTGAACCGGCGACAACCCGGTCTTCAGCCGGGTGCTCTCCCAGGCTGAGCTACCTCGGCTCAGCACAACGTGTTATCAACATCAATACACGGCTGTTTTTAAGGTTTCTCGATAAGTGAGCATTTTGTGTACGTGTGTCGATAGATTTTTCTACCTATGTCGATCCCGAATACTATTTGAGAAAAAGGTGATGACTGGCCGCCTAGTGCTGCCGTAAGAGGCTTAAGAGCGTCAACTGGTGCTGACAGGGCTCTTCAATAGGTAAAATCTTTCGTAGAGCGGGCCACTCGCCCTCATCTCCCCCTACGAGCCCTAGGGGCCTCCTGCTCGGAGGTTCATCTCCGCCTTTGACGCGGCCTTACGGAAACAGCCATGCGGCAAAGGAACCCGATTTGAATTCTAGGCGGGTTACTCCTTCCTCTCTCTTCGGCATCGATTGATAGTCGCATGATGCCTTATTTTCTTTGTGGAAGTAAGTACTAGAACATTAAACACTATCTTTTTTAGTGGGCCGGGCAGGATTCGGACCTGCGACCTTCGCCGTGTGAGGGCGACGTCCCACCAGACTAGACTACCGGCCCATCATAGAAGAGCCAAGAATTCCATATCAGACCTCTCAAAATAAAGATTACCTTACTTCAACATGGTAGAAGACGGGCTTAAGGGTCAGTCACCTTCTTCTTCCACACAGTCTTCCAGCCACAGCCAGCAAACATTCAATATCCCGTATGATGAAGAGACTAAGCACTGTTGACCAATCATCAACACATAAGAGGATAATCGTGTACAAGTGAAACTTGACCGCACAATGTTGGCAGAGCTATTTTACAATCTCCCGCTTCTTCCAGCGCAAGTTCTTGCTGCGACACTTGCGACACTTGACGGCTGACCCAGCATTTCTAGCGCCGCATGCACGACAGATTTTCATGTACAACCTATGTTGCTGAGCAATGGTCTTCTTGAACGGATCAGTGATCGGCATAGCCTAGGTCATCTCGTAAACAGACTAGGTCTCACACTCCACACGAACAAATAACCTTTTCCTTGCAATTTCCAGCATTTCCATACTTCCCAGCAACTCCTCTCTTTTCCTGGTTTAGAAAGAGGAACACACCCCAGCATGATCTGATTACTTCAACACCTTGACAAGCTGCATAAGATCTTGAATCGCAGGAATAGAGGCTCGATCAAAGTCTTCTTTGCTGCCGAATCCTGTCAAAACTCCTATAGTCTCGATCCCCAAATCCCTCGCCGGCTTCAGCTCGCTAACCGAATCGCCTACACACAACGTATCTTCAGGTTTTACCCTGGTCAACCCAAGCGCACATTCATATAGCTTTCTTCTTTGCTCCTGAAAAGGAAGCAACGGTATTTCAGCAACTCCATGATATTTCGCGGCAACCTCACGAGTAACAATTAAAGTAAAGAATCTTCTGATATCGAACCGTTCCAGCTCCTCTTCTGCGGACGAAAGAACGTCCCTGGAAGTAACGATAACCAGTTTATACTTGTTGAACAATGCGGACAGCGCATCATATGCTCCATTGTGGATTTTCGTCAAGTTTGAAGCTTCTCTCTTCATAAAATGGGCAAAACTTAATTCGATGAACTTTTTTGTCTTCTTCTCCGTCATAACTATTCCGAGCTCTTCAGCTATGTTCATGTGTCCCATCCCGTAACGATAGTGCTCCCTAACTTCCTTCAGAGAAATATTGTAACCAAGCTCGTTGAGTGCTCGACAGCGTGCAAAAGCGTCCCTGTCAAGGAAATCGAAAATCGTTCCATCCAGATCAAAAAGAACTACTTTGAACTTCATCGCAGTCCACTCAGCTTACAGAAAACGGAGAAATCGCCGACAAGTCAAATTGGCTTGTAGATTCTGTTTCCAGCTTCCCAACTATCCCTCCACTCAACCCTGTCCGGAATGATTCTTAACAGACCGAACTCCTTGCACTCTGATCCTTCTGGAAAATGCTGGGATAGGTCAAAAGATGCCAGATTCCACACTCTCCTTTTCATCTCCAAGTCAGGAACCATATGGGCTTTGCCGAAAACCACAGCTGCCTTGTGACCTTGGGGCTGCTCGACAAATGCAAGACAGATTTTCGGATTATTCTGTATGTGTTTTACTTTTCGGGAAGTGCAGAATGTAGTCACCCAGATTGTCATGTCTTCTTCGACTATTGGAGATACAGGCCGAACAAAGGGCTGGTCGCCATCACATGTAGCTAGGTAGGCGTGAAGAGAGTTGTCCTTCATTATCTTTACGATTTTCCCCTTATCTGATACGCTCATAATTCCACCTTATCGGACAAGATCATTAGGATTCGCGATTTCTTAAGATTTGGCTTTGATGAGGCGCTCAAAGTGGATTGTAAGAGTGATCTCGCTCTGCTATTTGAAATGTGGAATCACTCGGTTGGCGAAGAGTTTTAAGCCTTTTACTGATGGAAAGTCATAGAATCCCGCCACGATTTCTTGAGCTCCGGCTTTCTGATACTGTTCGACCTTATGCATACATTGATCTGGAGTCCCGATGAGACACGCCACTTCTTCTAGAGGCTTCCCCATGGAACGGATCAGAGGTTCAGCTAGTTTCCTAACTGATTCTTCCTTTTCTGCGACCAAGGCACAACCGCTTCCCCCATAGGCTATAAGCAATTTTCGAGAGTCTCTTCCAACACGGTTCATCAGATCCCTAATTTGCAACACTCCAGTAGCTAGCTGGTTTGGTGTAGGCAAGACTGGAATCCAGCCGTCGCCGGCCATAGCAACGACATTCCTGATAGCCTTGGAGTTTCCACCGATCCATATGTGCGGATACGGTTTTTGAAATGGTTTTGGCTCTAGAGTTGCGTCTTTCAATTGAAAGTATTTTCCGTTGTAGGAAACGTGATCTTCAGTCCAGAGTTTCTTTATTATTTCTACAGTTTCTCCAAGACGTTCTACTCTTGTTGAATGTTTGTCCCAATCGAAACCAAAAGCCACGTGCTCTTCTCTATTCCAGCCAGCGCCAATGCCCAGCTCTAGTCTTCCCTCGGAAATGTTGTCCAATGTCGATGCCATTCTGGCTAATAATGAAGGATGACGAAATTGATTGCAGAGCACATACGTACCCAGTCTGATTCCACGCGTTGATGACGCTAACGCAGAAAGCACTGTCCACGTTTCTAACCCGTACGACCGGCTGTCAGGTGAAATGAAATGATCAGAAACCCAAACTGAATCATATCCAAGTTGCTCAGCTTTTTTCGCCAGAGTCGAAAAGTTACGCCAACTAGCGTAGGCAGCAGAAACATGAAGAACTATCCCAAATCGCATTCAGATTCCCACAAGAATGTAAAGCACACATTTACTTATTAGTTGAAATTCATAATCCTTTTCTTTCTGCGCATCTTTCCATCTGCTAGGTAGGGCTTAGTGGTGAACATCGGGAAACTCATGGTCAAAAACGTCATCACTCTTCAGAAAGACGCCTCAGTTCATGAAGCTGTAAAACTCCTGAACAAAAACAAAATCGGCTGCATAGTGGTTGTTGACAACAGCAATATTGCTGGAATAGTAACCGAAAGGGATCTTCTTGAAAGAGTCTTAGAAAAATGCAGGAATCCGAAAGAAACTCAGATTTCAGAAATAATGACGAGGAACGTAATAACTGGAACGCCTGACATGGACACTCTGGACGCAACTAGGCTCATGTTTAAACTCAAAGTGAAGAAACTGCCAATAACAGAAGGAAATCGATTAGCAGGAATAGTCACGTTGACTGACATAGCTCGTGCTACAAGCGTTGACGAGAAAACCATTGAGTTAATGGAACAACTCTCAAACATGCACATAATCGCGTGAGATCATAACCTTAGAATCCGTGTTTCTCTGGCACGTTGCGTTCGCTGCATTCTGAAAGCAAATCTGGTTCTTTCAAACGCTGTTGTCCTTTTACAGTTTTAGCAGGAAAGTGAATACAGGAGCATTGCAGATTCCATTTATACAGAAATAGTGCGGGGGGTGGGATTTGAACCCACGAACCCCTACGGGATAGGCTCCTGAAGCGACCGCGTCGCTTTTACCTGCGACTCTACGCCTTTGACCAGGCTTGGCAACCCCCGCTCTCATTTGACGTGAGAAAATTCACATGGTTCCCACTAATTAACTCTCCTACGTGCAGAACGAACAAGTAAAGCAGGTGTCTACACTAGTGAGTTGACTCTCTTCGTTTCACCAATTCTACGCGTCTTTTGCCTTTTGTCAGGGCTGAAACGTAGACTTTGCCTTCCACTTCCATCTTCATCAACGTCTTGTTCAGCATTCCGAAACCTAGATCGTCGTGGGTCTCCTTGAGCAGGTTGAACAGTTCCTCATCGGTCATTGCGCCTTTCTTTTCCAAGACTTCAAGTATTGTCAAGTCTAATGGGTGAGGTCGCCAAGTTTTGACAGCCAAGCAATTCACCTCATATCATTTTGCTAGGCAACTGGCGTCGTTGGCTTCTGCACACGACGGAACTGTTTCATGAAACCTTTGTACCAAGTTTCCATGTCGGGCAATATGCTGGGGCCTATCTTCTCCATAGCCTTCTTGAAGTCAGCCAGCGTAACTTCCTTCGACTTCACATCTGTGCGCAATGCGATCATGGCTGCTTCTCGACACAAGGCGTCGATGTCAGCGCCTGAATACATCTTCGTGTCGGTCGCTAGTCTTTGCAGGTCAACGTCTTTAGCCAACGGCATATCCTTCGTGTACAATTTGAAAATCTCGAGACGCGCCTTCTCGTCAGGCTCAGGCACGTAGACTAAGCGGTCGAATCTGCCAGGTCTCAGAACCGCGGGGTCAACTATGTCGGGGCGATTGGTAGCAGCGATTATTACGACATCTTCTAATGTGGAGACGCCGTCCATCTCAGTTAACAATTGGCTTATCACTCGTTCCGAGACACCGCTGTCAGCGTAGCCCATGCCCCTTCGTGGTACAAGAGAATCAAACTCGTCAAAGAAAATCACAGCTGGAGCAGCCATACGCGCCTTGCGGAAAACCTCTCTTATGGCTTTCTCAGACTCACCAACCCATTTAGAAAACACTTCAGGACCCTTAATTGTAATGAAGTTAGCCTCGCTTTCGGTTGCCACAGCCCTAGCTAGCAGTGTTTTGCCGCAGCCTGGCGGACCGGAAAGCATTATGCCCTTCGGCGCACGAATACCCATGCGCTGGAACATTTCAGGATTCTTAATAGGCCACTCGACCGCTTCTTTAAGGTCTTGCTTAACCTCTTCTAAACCGCCTATATCCGTCCAGTGAAGCGTGGGTACTTCAATGTACACTTCACGCATCGCCGTGGGTGTGATCTCCTTGTACGCGTTGATGAAATCCTCCATCAGGATTTCCATCTTCTCCAAGACTGCGGGCGGAATGCGCTCTTCCTCTAAATTGATTTCAGGTAGATAGCGTCTCAAAGCTTTCATAGCAGTTTCGCGAGCCAAGGAAGCCAAGTCAGCGCCAGTATAGCCATGAGTCATGTCCCTCAACTTCTTAAGGTCAACATCCTGCGCCAAAGGCATGCCTCGAGTGTGAATCTGCAAGATTTCATGCCGCCCCTGCTTATCTGGCACGCCAATCTCTACCTCCCGGTCAAAACGCCCGGGTCTGCGCAGGGCTGGATCTAATGCGCCAGGGCGGTTAGTTGCGCCTATGACTATGACGTTTCCTCTTCCGCTCAAGCCGTCCATCAAGGCTAATAGCTGTGCCACGACACGGCGCTCCACTTCGCCAGTTACCTCCTCTCGCTTGGGCGCAATGGCATCCAATTCGTCTATGAAAATGATGCTTGGCGCATTCTGCTGAGCCTGCTGGAACATTTCTCGTAAGCGAGCTTCAGATTCACCGTAGAATTTACTCATTATCTCTGGACCGTTTATCGAGAAGAAGTTTGCTTCTGATTCGTTGGCAACCGCTCTAGCCAACAGTGTTTTGCCGCAGCCTGGAGGACCGTGAAGCAACACACCTTTCGGTGGTTCTATGCCCAGTCTTTGGAAGATCTCGGGGTGTCGTAGCGGCAGCTCAACCATTTCTCTGATGCGCTGTATTTCCTCATGCAAGCCGCCTATGTCCTCATACGTGGTTCTCGGCATGCCCACTTTGGCTTCAGGAATGGGCTCGTTCAAAATCTGAAACTGAGTCTCATAGGTGATGCGCACTATGCCGTGCGGACGAGTCTTGGTAACCGTAAACGGTATGGCATGGCCTAACATCATAACCAGCGTTGTGTCGCCTTCAACAAACGTACGTTCCATCAACCGGTTTTTCACAAAATTGGTGAAATCTTCATCCACATTCAATCGCATGTCAACAGGCGCCAAAACCACGTTCTGCGCATCCTTCACTTTTCCAGGCTTGATCAAAACGTATTCGTTTATCGCTACGCCAGCGTTCTTTCTCGTAAAACCGTCGATTCGGATCAAGCCTCTGTCCTGATCCTCCGAGTAAGCGGGCCAAGCAATAGCGGCTGTTGTGCGTTTGCCCACGATTTCGATGACGTCGCCGGCTGAAAGACCAAGTTTCTGCATGGTTTTTTGGTCTATGCGGGCTATGCCTCTGCCCACATCTCTTTGACGTGCGTCTCCTACACGAAGTTGCATTTCGCTCAAACAAGGTTCACCTTCGGGACGCGTAAATATTCCATATCGGGAAATGCTTTCCTATTATTTAAACTTAGATTCAAAAGCCTCTGGAAGGAGTTTAGCGTGGATTCGAACCTTGAAAAACTGGGCTACCATCGTTGCATCATGAAGGTTTCTATGTTGCTCACGCCTTGGATGTGCCTAATACCGTTCTCGATTTTCTCCAATTCATCCTGCTTTTCTTCAGGAACGATAACGTGAGCGATCAAAGCGTTCAAGCCATAGGCAATTGGTTCCTCGTCAAACCTGAGAACCTTCGAATCCTTTGGAATTATAGCTTGGATTTGTTGCTTAAGCTGATCTAACGGTATGGTTATGTCCTCGGGGAAAATCTTCATGGAAACAAGCATGTTAGCCATCCGAAATCGACCTTTCTCTCCTTTTTTTATGGTCCTTCAAACCCGCATTTTGGGCATTTGTAGGTTCTGCCGAACTTGCGGCATCGTGTGCACCGCCAGATCGTGATTTCGCCGCAGTTGGGACACTGAAACTTTGTGGCTTCGGTGCCTGGTGAGATTATCTTGTGGCATGAGGAACACGTTGGCATAACTGCAACTTCTGCGGGCTTTTCACTCATTCTATCCCAAGCCTCAATTGACGATTCGGCATAGTCTTACAATGGGCTTACTTATATGTACTCTGCTTTGGTCAAATAGGCCAAGAAAACACGCCAGACTATGTGGAAGCGCACCACAAACTATGTTGAAATGCACCGGAAGATAGAAGCGAACAGCTGCAAAGCCACAGCCAGAAGCAAGAGCAGAACCCAAAGCATAAACTGAAAAGTATAACTTCCAACACAAGATTTTTTTCAGCGCTCATGCTAATACCTAAAGAGTATGGGCGTTAACCTGCGCGATCTGGTTCCGAAAAGCACTGTTAACCTAGCCGATCTCACAGGCAAGTCCATAGCCATAGACGCCTACAACGCGCTCTACCAATTCCTAGCCATTATTCGACAACCAGACGGCACGCCCCTAAAGGATCATTCAGGCAGAATAACCAGCCACCTGAGCGGATTGCTCTACCGCACTAGCAACTTGGTCGAAATGGGCATCAAAGCAGTTTA
>Ga0315307_1000522_pt1 | contig 16559 bp, 17 predicted proteins | sample TDP2_MG_FD_203079 | JGI IMG/M metagenome (GOLD analysis project Ga0315307, IMG submission 203079) | Freshwater sediment microbial communities from Lake Towuti, South Sulawesi, Indonesia - TDP2 | ecosystem: Environmental > Aquatic > Freshwater > Lake > Sediment | place: Indonesia: South Sulawesi... | reverse complement strand
AGGCATCACCCCGGGCCTCATCCGCGGCAGAGGGAGCCTTGGATGAGTTTCGTCGTTTCCCGGCTCAATGACACAGCTTCCTTCTTGGTCTTGGCCTCGCAGATCACCCTGACTATGGGCTCCGTCCCAGACTTCCTCACGTAGATCCAGCTTGAGTCCCTGATAACCCTGATGCCGTCCGTTAGGTCGATCCTCTCGCCATCAAAATAGTTTTTGACTTCTTCCAGAAGAACTTTGGAGCGGGACGGGTCACAAGGGATCTTCTTCTTGATCATGTAGTACTTGGGCAGTCTCTTCGCGAGAATGCTGAGTTTCCCCCCGAAGTGACAGAGGCCCTCAAGTATGAGCGCCGTGGCGGCGGGGCCGTCCCTTGCGTACTGGATGGCAGGGTTAATGACGCCCCCGTTGCCCTCGCCCCCGATGACGGCCCCAACCTGGATCATCTTCTCGACGACGTTGGCCTCCCCGACTGCAGAGCGGACCAATGGACAGCCCCGCCTTGTGGCGATGTCCTCAACCGCCCTTGTGGTCGCCACATTGGTCACGACGGGGCCCAGCTTGTGTTCCAGGACGAACTCCGTTGCGAGCACCAAGGAGTATTCCTCCCCCAGTGGGACGCCCTTTTCGGTTACGATCGATATCCGATCGCCGTCGGGGTCCGTGGCAAATCCGATGTCAGCCCCGCCCTCGATCATCCTCCTGCAGAGATCCCTCAAGCTGCTTGCAGTGGGTTCGGGGCCTCTTGGGAACGTGCCGGTCATCTCACAGTTCACCGGGATTGCCTTGCATCCGAGCCTCTTCAGGAGGACCTGCATGACCTCGGAGGGTGCGCCGTTGCAGCAGTCCACCGCAACCACCGGGGCTTTCCTCGATACTGCCTCCACGTCGATCGCGCGTAGGATGTGCTCGACATGTTCTTCTGCCGCGTTCGGGTGGGTGACAACCTCTCCCAGCTTGTCCCACGAAACGTAGCGGATGCCCTTGCTTCTGTAGATGTGGATGAGCCTGCGACCCTGCTTGGTATTGAGGAAGACGCCCGAGGGCCCGATGAACTTCATGGCGTTCCAGTCGATCGGGTTGTGGGAGGCCGTGATCGCCACCCCTCCCTTCGCCTTGTGACCCTTGACCGATAGCTGGATGGTCGGCGTCGTCACGATGCCAAGGTCGATAACCCGGCACCCGGATGCCGTCAGTCCTGCCGCAACCGCCTCCCTCATCATAGGGCCAGATCGACGGGCATCCCTGCCTATGACAACGCTCCCGCCCCTGCAGTATGTGCCAAATGCCGCCGCGAATCGTGAGACTAGGTCCGGCGTCAGCGTGTCGCCAACGACTCCTCTAACTCCGGATACGCCCATCATCAGCAAAGTCACGACTAACTCACCGGGTCGGTGCCTGCCTACCAATAGGCTCGCTCGCCACTGGCTGAAAAAGGTAACCGGATGGCGCGCCTGAAGGGATGCTGATGCTACAGGGGGACGGGGAAGGTCAATGGCAAAGGGCAGCGGGCAGCTCCAACAGTGAGCGAAGGACCTTCTTTGCGCCCCGCCTGGCAAGGTCCTCTTCAGAGGGCGTCGGCAGCCGGTCCGTGAATCTCAGGACGGCTATCCCTTCGAAGCCCGCCGCAGCCGCTGCCTCCATGTCGGTGGGATCATCCCCTACGTAGAAGCCGTGGCTGCAACCGAGTCCCCGGGCACAGCCGAGGAGCCTATCCGGTGAAGGCTTGCCTCTCCCGGGGCTTTCCCTTCCCCAGATGTTCTCAAAGAACCTGCAGATGCGAAGCTTCCGCGCCGTTTCCCGGATGATCCGAACTGAGTTGGAGCTAACCACACCGATCCTGAAATCATCCTGCGCGAGCTCCGAAAGCACTTGGCGGGCGCCTGGAAGGAGGGTGGTTCTTTGGAAGGCCTCGAACTCCCCCGCAGCCATCGACTCGTCTAGGAGCCGTTTCATGCGATCGCGGTCAGGGTCGTCTTCCAGGTGGTGGTCAACGATCCTCCGGTATGCGGCAAAGGAGCCCTCCCCTGGTCGAACCAAGCCCTCGAGGCCAAGGGCTTCAGATGCGTGAAGCAGATGTCGCACCATTACCTGCCTGTCTAGTTTCAGATCGGCAAGCGTGAGATCGTAGTCGAAGATCGCGCATCTGGCTTCCTGAGACATCCGGCCCAGCTCCGAGGCCGGGCTAATAAGTAGATCACTGCGATACATTCCCTCTACTTTTGTCCAGGGCCTCGATGCCTCGATGTGACCTGCATTCTTCTCCGTTCCGTGTGGCCGGCCGCCTCACGAGGTGCGATGCAGTGGAACTGCAGCCTCCCCACCAGGCATGGACCGCACCTAAGATATTTCAGTCTGGCCCTCAGCGCGGTTCCAGATCGAACTCACGATTTGGCTCCTATGGCGAAAAGGCGAATCGGTGGCCACACAGAAGGATGCCTCAACAGGCCTTTCCGGAGACCGAAACGGTGAGATCACAAACTGTGATGACCATTGACCATGAGGGAAATAGTGTCGGCCGGTGGAGTGGTCTACCGGACGATGGGCGATAATGTCTTCTTCGTGCTGGTTGGCCGGCGACGGGGCAACTACTGGTGCCTGCCGAAGGGCAGGGTAGAGGAGAGCGAGACCGAGGTCCAGGCAGCCAAGAGAGAGGTATTCGAGGAAACTGGCATCGCCGAGGCAGACGTGGGGGAGAAGATCGGGACCATATGCTACGAGTTCTACAGAAGATCCACCGAGACATCCTACAAGAAGTTGGTCCATTTCTACCTAATGACGGCCAAGTCGAGCAACCTGAACGTGGGACTGGAGTTCGACCGTGCCATGTGGTTCGCGGCCCGGGATGCGTTGAACATGGTCAGCCACCGGAAGGAGAAAGAGATCGTCACGAAGGCCATGCAGATGCTGGGCCTGCCGGTGTGAGGCATTGCGATGGCCATGCCCTTGATCGTGGGAATCGGGACGGACGTAATTGAGACCGAGCGCTTGAGGCGGGCTGGGGAACGAACGGGCGAACGCTTCCTTCGGAAGGTTTTCACTCAGGAAGAGCTTTCCTACTGTAGGTCCTTCCACGATCCGTGGCCACATCTTGCGGCCCGGTTCGCCGCCAAGGAGAGCGTCATGAAGGCCCTGGGTTTCCACGCCGACCCCCTGGACATCGAGATCCTTAGGCGGGGCACTGGCGCTCCTCGCGTTGCGCTGCGTGGGTCTGCAAGATCACGCGCGCACAAAAGGGGCGTCGGTGAACTGAAGGTTAGCCTGTCACACACGAGCCGGCTGGCCATCGCGCAGGCCGTTGCGGTCGGGCGCTAGCCTAGCGCTTCTTCGCCTTGACCCTCCGCTTCACGTACTCTATCGTCTGGCCAACCGTCGTGTTCTTCTCAGCATCCTCCAGAGGGATCTCAATGTCGAACTCCTCTTCGGACGCCGCCAGCAGTTCGATCGTGTCTATGCTCTCGACGCCGAAATCCTCGACGAAACGTGCGTCCATCGTGATCTTCTCGCGCTCGACGCCCAGGACATCAGTTATTATCTTGATCATCCTTTCTTCCACGGACATGCCGGCTACGACCTCGCGCGTTTCCTCCGGTCTCTCCTTATCAAACTTTCTCTTTCCTCAGCCGTTGCATCATAGATGTGCTTGAGCACCGCGATCTCATCCGGCCCAAGCTCGACGCCTCTCCTTGACATGGCCTTCCCTGCTGTCTCGATCAGGTTGTCAAATCCAAGGCCGCCGCGAATCTGGTTCCGGTGCAACAGACAGAAGGACGGGATGTTCTTCGGGGACACCTCGCCGCTGGGCATCACGACGGTCATCACGCCCACCACCGTGCCCGTGTTCAAGAGCGTTCCTATCGCGGTCTTTACATGGTCACCTATGGCCGAGCCGACCTTGGTCAGGTTGGTCTCGACCAAGCGCCCTCGGAGGAACACCTGCACCGTGGAGTAGTCGTTCTTCAGGTCGCTGTTGGTGGTCAGAGCGCCCAGGTTGACCCACTCTCCTACGTAGCTGTGGCCTATGAAGCCATCGTGATACTTGTTCGAGTAGCCCTGGAAGATGCTCTCCTCGACCTCGCCACCAACCCTGCACACGGGGCCTATGGAGCATCCCTCCCTTATCTTGCCGCCCACAAGCTGAGAATCCTTGCCGATGTAGCTTGGCCCCTCAACCCGCGTGTGTGGGTACACCCTCACACCCTCGTCCAAGTATATGGGGCCGTTGGCCGCATCGAGTACAACCAGCGGGTCCACCTTGGCCGTTGGGGCGACGTAGACGCGCTCCTTGTCCCCAACGACATACGACCCATCGGCCATCTCTCCCTGGATGCCGCTTCTTCGAAAGCTGCGATAGTCCTCCGCGATGGCCTGGGAGTTGCGCAGCACTAGATCCCAGACGTGTGCGGCGAGGCCCGTGTCCGCTTCGGCCCGATCGCAGTCCTTCAGCAGGCCTTCCAGGAACAGCTTGAAGTCCGCGCACAAGTGCTTCTTCACGGTCTGTTTGCTGGCCGCTATGAACGCCACGTCTTGGCCTCTCATGCCCGCTACATCCGCTTCATCCAGGGATATGCCGATTGGGTTCATGGACCTGCCGTTCAGGAAGAGCCAGTCGTCCCTCGCCATTCCCTCAGTCGAGTTCACCGGGATCCCCATGGACTTCCGCGAAGTCGCTGCCAGATAGCCCCTGCAGAAAGCCCTCTCCACCTTCAGCCCGAGGAGCCGGGAATCCCTCTTGTACAGTTCCTCCATCCCCAACTTGAGGCCGAAAACCGGCCTGGTTAGCGAGATGGGGTAGAAGTCCTCGCATTTCTCATCCTCAAAGATGCAGAGCTTCATTGGCCCTTACCACCCCTGCCCGACAGTATGCGATAGGTTTCCGATGCTATGACCTGCTCCTCATCCGTTGGCACCACGACCACCTTCACGCGCGAGTTGCGCTTGCTGATGACCATCTCCCTGGCGATGCACTTGTCATTCAGGCGGGGATCGATCGCGATTCCGAACTCCTCGAGATCCGAGCAGATGAGCCTTCGCATGTACGGGGACCTCTCGCCGATGCCTGCCGTGAAAACGAGACAGTCCAGGCCGCCCAGGATCGCCGTGTACGCGCCGATGTACTTTTTCACCCTGTAGGCAAAGATGTCCAGGGCCAATCTGGCTCTTTCGTCCCCTTCGCAGCTCGCCTCGATCACCGTCTTCATATCGTTGGAGATGCCCGAGATCCCGAGGAGGCCGCTTCTCCTGTTCAGGATCTCCTCGACCGTATCCAGGTAATAGCCCCTCTTGCTGACCAGAAAAAACACAACGGAGGGATCGATGTCGCCGCTTCTAGTGCCCATGACCAGCCCCTCAAGAGGGGTGAACCCCATCGAGGTATCTATGGACTTGCCATCCCTTACCGCGGTTATGCTGCACCCGTTGCCCAGATGACAGGTGATCATCCTCACCTTCGCAGCGGGCTTGCGCAGGATCCGCGCCGCCCTGTGGGAGACGTACCTGTGCGAGGTGCCGTGAAAGCCGTATCTGCGTATGCGATACTTGTCGTACAATTCCACGGGTATGGCATACAGGTAGGCGGTCCTCGGCATCGTCTGATGGAAGGCCGTGTCGAACACAGCCACGTGCGGGATTCCCGGGAGACGCTGTCTCGCTATGGCGATGCCAAGCAGATTGATGGGATTATGCAGAGGCGCGAGATCCTCGAATTCATGTATCGTCCTCAGCACCTCGTCCGAGATTTCGACGGAGTCGAAAAACCTGTCGCCTCCGTGGACCACCCTGTGGCCAACCGCGGCTATCTCGGAAAGGCTTCGGATGACGCCGCTCTCCGGGCTCGTTAGGTATCTCACCATCAGGTCGAAGGCCTGTCGGTGGTCAGCGACGGGCAGGCTCCTAGTGACATGTTCACCCTGGGCTTCGTGGCTTATGCTGGAGTCCGTGGCACCGATCCGCTCTATCAGGCCATCTGCGAGGATCGATCCCCGATCGGGCTCCGACAGCCTGTATTTCAGCGACGAGCTGCCGGTGTTGAGGGTGAGTATCTTCATCTGCCTGCCCCCGCTTGGATCGAGGTGACCAAGATTGCCCCCGCTATCTCCTCCGCGGTACACCCCCTGGATAGGTCGTTTATCGGCTTGCGGAATCCCTGCATGAAGGGGCCATACGCCTTCGCCCGCGCGAGGTGTTTGACGAGCTTGTAGGCGATGTTCCCAGCGTCAAGATCCGGAAAGACTAGGACGTTGGCACGTCCTCCCAGTATCCCTTCGGCCTTTTTCCTTACGGCGACCTCGGGCACGATCGCCGAGTCTGCTTGCAGTTCCCCATCCACGCACAGGTTCGGATCAAGCTTCCTCACGATCTCCGTGGCCCTTGCCACCTTCCTGACGTCGGGGTGGTCCGCTGACCCTTTGGTGGAGAAGGACAACATTGCGACCCGGGGTTCCACCGAGAGAAGGCTCCTTGCGCTCGCGGCCGAGGACACAGCGATCTGAGCCAGCAGCTCGGGCTCAGGGTTCGGGTTCACAGCACAATCGGCAAAGATCAGGGGATCGAAGCCTGGAACCACCATGATGAAGAAGCTCGAAGCCTCGGTCATCCCTTCCCGCAGCCCTATCAACAGCTTCCCGGCCTTGATCACGCTTGCCGTGAGATTGGCTGCGCCCGCCACAACTCCGTCAGCTTGTCCCATTCTGACCATCATGGCGGCGAAGAGCAAGTTCTTCGAAAGGAGTCTCTTGGCAATGCTCCGGGTGATCCTCATCCGGCCCCGCATTGCGATGTATTCGTCAACGAAGGATTCCATGGCCTCTCTGTTTTGCGGGTTCACGATCTCGGCTTTCGACAGGTCGACGGATGCGTCCATGGCTCTCGCGCGAATGTCCTTCTCCTCCCCGACTAGGATCGGAAGAGCCAGCGACCTTTCCGAGACCATGGATGCAGCCTCGATGATCCGTGGGTCCTCGCTTTCGGGCAAGACGATCCGTCTTGGGCTCCTGCGGCACTTGAGTTCGAACCGACTCATGACGTCCATAGCGGATTCCGACCCGGCGGTGCCACCTGCTCTGTGTTCGCGATATCTTCAGGGCAAAAAAATTTATCCTGTGGCCTGCAGACCACGGATCTGGACCGTTTTGTCGTAGGCTGGTCGGTCGACGATGAGGGTCATCATCTGCCGCGACTACAAGGAGCTTAGCAGGAGAGGTGCATCCATAATCTCGGCCATGATTCGAAGGAAGCCCACCTGCGTCTTGGGATTGGCGACCGGAAGCACGCCCGTTGGGACCTACGAGGAGCTGGTCAGGATGCACAGAGAGGAGGGCCTGGACTTCTCAAAGGTGACAACCTTCAACCTGGATGAGTACCTCGGCCTGGGCCCTGACCATCCACAGAGCTATCATCACTTCATGCGGAAGAACCTCTTCAACCACGTCAACGTGGATCCCACGAGGGTTCACATCCCAAACGGATTGGCCAAGGATCTTGAGAAAGAGGGCCAGGCATACGAAAGGATGATCAAAAAGGCGGGAGGGATTGACCTCCAGGTACTTGGGCTGGGCAGGGACGGGCATGTGGGGTTCAATGAACCCAGCTCCTCCCTGGGATCCCGGACCAGGGTCAAGACTCTGGCCCCAGAGACGATTAGCGATAACGCCCGCTTCTTCAGCCGCCAGGAGGAAGTGCCAAGGTATGCTCTGACGATGGGAGTGGGCACGATCATGGACGCCCGTTTCATCCTTCTTCTTGCTTCAGGGGAGGGCAAATCCGAGGCGCTCAGGGCGACCATCGAGGGCCCCATATCTGCGGAATGTACGGCCTCCGTCCTTCAGCTTCACCCCAAGGTCACGATAATCGCAGATGAGGAGGGCGCGTCGCGGCTGAGGAGGCAGGAATACTACAAGTACGTGGAGCAGAAGGCCCAAGAGCTGGGCCAAGACATGTTCTGGTTTCACATGTAGTGGTAGCTTTCCTCTTCCTCGCTCTTCAGCTGGGCCGTCACCATCTGTTGTATCTGCCGTTCAAGCTCCTCGGCCTCTATCAACTCCCGCGTATCGATCTTGAAGCCGAGCATGTCTGCTAGCTTGCCTATGGCAACGGCAGCGGCCCGCCTGTCCGGGCGCGCCTCTGCAAAGGGCAGAAGCGCCAGCGCGGGCAGGCCCATCCTCTCAGCATGAAGGAGGAGCCCCGCAAGCGGCCCGACGATGTTGAGGTCATCCAGCATCCAGGGGATGTCGTATCTCTTCATCAGTCGCCTCGCCTTGGAAGTTGCCACACCCATGAGCGGCGGGTCCTCCTTTCGCCTCACCGCTTGCGTGAGCCCGCCCACGACGATGGCGGCTCTGAAGCCTGACTTGCCTATCCATCTCGCGATGTCGCGGGTGATCGTCATCGTACTCTCATCAGGGAAGGGAGCTTCGTTTGACAGGAACACGTTCCCCCCGATCATGAACAGGTCATGAGGATAGCTTATCTCCTTGTGCCATAGCCTGATGACGGGGCGCATGCCCTCGAAGTCAAGGTAGCCTATCTTCCTTCCGCCAATCTTCCCTATGAGGAACCTGTTGGCGATGTACCCTGTCCAGCCGATGCCGTGGAAGCCGGTGACGAAGTACCTTCCACGAAGATTCACCTTCTTTGTCAGGACTATTTCCGCCAATCAGGAGGCCCGATCAGGGCCTGATCCCAGCGCGTTAAAAATGTTCCAAAGAACCGGGCAGATCCCCAACCAAGAGGGAGCCAGCGCTCCTGCGACCCTCCACGGGAGTGAGCGTGGTTCAGGTTCCCTCGCGGCTCGAAAGGAAGTCCCTTATCTCATCCATGTCCCATTCAACCACGTAGGACATGTGCAGTTTGTCCCCCTCCCTCCTGACGAGGCCTTTCTGAACCAGGTTGCCCATGTGCAACGACACGGTTCCCTTGGTCCTGTCCAATTCCGAGACTAGCTCGCCAAGACTTGCCCTCCCGTGGTGACGGCGAACCAGGGCATCGAGGACGTCGATCTGTTTGGGTGTGAGATGCCGCAGGATCCTCCATGTGAAGGAGAACTTGGCTTCTTTTATGACCTTCTCCACTATCCCCATGGATATTGTGCGGGCGCCTGCGTTGCGTCCAGTATCCACGGCCTTCTCGCAGATCTCCATCAGTCGCCGCGGGTTCCCGTCGGTATACTCTATCACAACCTCGATGGCTTCCTGTGTGAACGGATGGAGTGGGTCCGGCTGGGGCAGCCCGGGGATTCTTGCGGCCTCCAGCCTTGACTTGATTATCTCCGCCTGCTCGAGCCTTGTGAATGGCTCAAGGTTGATCTCGTTGCCGATCCGTCCGCATGTGGACGGTGACAGCTTCTCGAGGAGATTCGGCGTCTCCGGGTAGACAGCAAGTATCCATGTCATCTCAGGCTCGAAGAGAAGGTTATCGAGGAAGGGCAGGTTTCCCTGGCAATCGTACTTCACCATGGTCTGGGCGTTGTCGACCATGAACACGAATTCCTCGTCGAGTAATTCCCGGAGAAGCACCAGATCCTCTTGCACCGAGAGAAGGTCGTAATGGACCGGCGACTTCGCGTATCTGGTCATCCTCACCACGACCTTCCTCAGCTCGCTCAGCTTGGAGCGGTCTATCTGGTCCACCAACCGGTTCCTTCGCACGAGGTCCAACGCCAGGGATATGATCATCTTTCGTATCGATGGGTAGTATGAGCCGCAGGCAACGAGGTACTTGTCCTTCCACTTGTTCTTGAGGCACAGCGCCCCAACGTTCAAGAGGCTGGTCTTCCCCATGCCGATGTCTCCGATGAGGAAGCTGTTCCTGTTCCTCGTCACATTCTCAAGAAGGTCTTGCAGCTCCCTCTCTCTTCCGACGAAGTAGTGTAGCTCGCCGGATATCGGACTTATCTTGAATGGTTGTCTCGACAGTCCGAGGAGGGAGTAGTCCTCCGCCATCTGGACTCTGCTGAGGATCTCGTCCAGTCCTTTCATCGATACACCGAGAGGGGCTCACGGCGGCATGGCCCAGTCGTCGGAGATCTATAAAAAGCAATACCTCGCATGTTGCATAACGAGAACCGATGATGCATTTGGGAATTTGGTACGATCCTCATGCGGACAGCCCTCCATTGGACCTCTGCACGTTGGCGGATTTTCGAAACTGTCGGGGAGTGACGCATTCGCTAAATGGTCAACGTGGCGAAGCAAGTTGTGTTCAGAAAAAAGTTCGTATGCTTGGCCATGGTCTCGTTGCTTAGCAACTTAAGCCGTTGCAGATCCTCGAAAAATTGAAGTTCAATTGTTTCACACTCGCGTGATGAAGGTGACTTTTAAGCGGCGTCGGATGTTTTTCACGAGATCGTTTTGCCTGAAGAGCATCCCAGGATTCTGTCGGCTTCTCTCGGTGGAAGGAGACACGCCAAGGCTTCTTACGAACTTGTGTAATGACAGTTCAGGATTGTTGAAATGCGAAGTTGCGCAGCGCCCTCTCGGCCTCCGACAACATGATGTCGATGGGAGCCTTCTTGCCCGTCCATATGCGTATCGAATCGGCAGCCTGATAGACGAGCATCTTCAGGCCGCCGATCGTCTTGCACCCGACTTCACGCGCCTCTCGCAACAGTCTTGTCGCGGGCGGATTGTAGACGAGATCCATGACCACGATCTCGGGCCTCAGCATCGCAGAGTCCACGATGGATTTGCCGACGTTGGGGTACATGCCGACGGGCGTGGCGTTTATGAGGACGTCCGAACGCGGGATGGCCCGCTCCAGTTGCCGCCGGTTCAAACCGGCGGAGGATATGCTTGCGCCGGGGACGTGTAAGGACACATCCCTCGCAAGCCTCGCGGACTTCCTTGCAGTCCTGTTGAGGACAACTACCGCACAGCCTTCCTGGGCCAGGCCGAACGCCATGGCCCTCGCGGATCCGCCCGCACCTAGCAGCAGGGCCGAGCGGCCGGACAGATCGTCTCCGGCGACCTCTCTTAGGACGCGCATCGACGCGGCCACGTCCGTGTTATAGCCTGCCGTCTCCTCACCAAACCGGATCACATTGACGGCCCCAATCTTCCTTGCCAGCTCATCGACCGCATCCAAAGCCCTGATGACCCGTGACTTGTACGGTATTGTCACGTTGAGCCCGCTGATCCCGAGGATCGGCGCAGCCCGGACGGCTTTCACCACACTGCCGCGAACCCGGAAGCACAGGTACACAGCGTCAAGGCCCATCTTCGCGTAGGCCGCGTTCTGAATTTGGGGCGATATGGAATGCTCAAGCGGGTCGCCTATCAGGCCATAGACTGAGGTCCTTGAGGTCAGCATCTCGGCCTTCCCCAACCGAGCGTGTCTTCAAGATCCTGATAGATGCGCCTCATCGTTTGTACCGAGAGCATCCCCGGCGCGGCCGGCGGAAGCCCGTCTGGGTGGGCGTAGGTGAACTCCGAGCCGAAGAAAGGAGCAAGAACCCGCCCCAGGACCCCCTCCCTGCCCATGGTCACAACGATGGAGGGAGAGACGATCGTCGGCAGGGAGAGCATGCGCAGGGTGTCACGGGGGCACGTTACCAGGGTTGCGATCTTGCAGACATCGCCTCCAAGCGCCTTGGCCCTGCACGCCACGCTCAACAGGGTCTCATCTGGAGGGGTCGACCTGAAGTCGTGGTGGGACAGGATGACCTTTGAGCCGCTCCCCTTCAGGGCACCGATCCTTAGGTTCGTGGCTGAGTTGAGCTCAAGATCCACGTACTGGAACAGGCCGGCAATGCCGTCAAGGCATCCCAACCTTTCCGCCTCCGGTCCCTTGTACCTGCCTCCTTCAGAATCATTCCTTATCGTGGCAACAACCGGGACCCCAAGATCCCTGCACCACCTCAGCTCATCCGCGCTAGGGAGCTTGGGCAAGTGGTCCAATCGCAGTTCAAGGAGATCGGCGCCCTGCGAGATCGCCATTGCCGCAGCCGACCCCAGGCGTCCTAGGGTGGGAACCGCCACCGTGGCACAGATCCTCGGGCGTCCGCTATCTCTCAATGAGCTTCTCCTCGATGGCCATCCCGAAATGCCTTGCCTGGCCCGCCAGATAGGCAAGGACCCGGTCGCCCTTCTTCAGCTCCTTGATCGACACCGGCTCTCCGTCCGCTTTTACGAGCCGGATCGTCTCGGCGTCCTGCAGCACCACATTGAGGTTCCGATTCCCGCGCTTCAGTTCCACAATTGCGAGGGGCCTGGTCTCGATCTTGACCCTCCCTATCGTGACGACGCGGCAGGATCCGTTGGCTCCAACGACAAGCGCGGAATCGCCCGCGCGGAGGTCGCTGATGTAGCGGGTCTTGTTGTCCCTGTCCAGAACGTAGCTGTGCACTGCGCCCGCATTCACCCTGAACGGACGCGACTTGACGTACTGGGTCTCCACCGTCTCCGCATGTACCAAGGCGAGGCCATCTGCCTTGCTGCCCACCAGCAGGCCTTCCCCCTTCCCCAACAATGAGCAGGTGTCTATGCAAGCGCGGTCGCCCATCCCGACTGGCAACACCGAAACCACCTCCACCTGCTCCAGTGGGAGGACCAACACTCCGAGTTTCACAAGGGACCCAGTCCTTTCCACGTCGCCCGTCTTCTGGCTCTGCAGTACAACTCCGTCCACTCCCCTTTCAAGGACGCCCAGGGCAAGCGTTGCGTCCTCCGGGCCGGACACAATGGCGAGAAGCCGGGTGTGAGTGCGTTGGCAGGCGGCAACCAGGTTCTCAAGTGGTATGATCCTCCAGTCCTTGCAGTCGACGATGAGTGTCCCGTAGTGCTCGGCGAGGGCTGCTGCGAGGTCCTGGTCGGCCCCGCTCCGTATCGCCAGCAGGGCCGCCTCGCTTTGTTTGTTGCCGCCCGCCTGCGGGTCCGGATCTATCCGCAGGGCATGGGGGGGAAGATCACCCGTCTCTGATACTACGGCAAGGCCCTTCACGCCCGTTCCAGGGACTTTGCCGAGATCCTCGCGTCTCACTATGACCCTGTCGGCGTGAGCGCGGGCAGCCGATTCAACAATTGCTCTTCTTGCTTCCCACGATTCCGGGATGTCCGCCCTCACCCAAAGGAGCTTCCTAAGGGTGGCCTCACTTCCCCTTCTTGATGATCTTGAGGGCTTCACCGACTTCCCAGTTCTCATGGACGATCTTGGCAATGGCTCTCACCATGTCCGCCGTTCTGTCGTGCTGAAATACGTTGCGCCCGGCTGCGACTCCCATGCCTCCAGCCTCTATGGCGCCTTTGACTTGTGTCAGGAACTCCTCATCTGTCTTCGTCTTCGGGCCACCCGCGGCGATGACGGGGACCGGGCAGCCTCCGACCACTTCCTTGAAGGTCTCGGGACTACCGGTGTAGTTCGTCTTGACGATGTCCGCTCCGAGCTCTGCGCCAACCCTGGCTGCGTGCTTCACGAACTGTACATCGTTCTGGTCGCTGATCTTCTCCCCCCTAGGGTACATCATGGCCAGCAGGGGCATCCCCCAAAACTGGCACCTCTCCGAGATCGATCCAAGCGAGCTCAACATCAAGTCCTCATCGGCCGCTCCCACGTTGATGTGGATCGACACCGCATCGGCGCCTATCCTGAGCGCTTCCTCGACCGTTGCCACGAGTACCTTCTTGTTGGGGTCGGGGGCCAGGCAAGTGCTGGCCGATATGTGGATGATAAGGCCTATGTCCTTTCCGTAGCCTCTGTACCCCGATTGCACCATGCCCTTGTGCTCAACCACCGCGTTGGCTCCGCCCTCTGCGCACTGGTTGACGGTCTCCCTCAGGTCGATGATCCCCTGGACTGGTCCCAGGGTCACGCCGTGGTCGAGGGGCACGATTACCGTCCTCCGAGTCTTGCGGTTCATTATCCGCTCCATTCTGATGAACTTCCCGATCTCAGGCATTCCATCACCGAGCTAGTGTGAGACACTCTAGCACGATCGATTTATAAATGTTCATTCACTGCTTACCTCGTTCATGCCCCAGGATCTGATTTGCTCCAAGTCCTTGAGACTGTCCGGTCGCGTTCAGGCTCCGGGCTCAAAGAGCCTCACCCACCGTGTCTTGGTGATCGCCTCCTTGGCAGAGGGCGAATCTGAGCTGACCAACCCCCTCGTGTGTTCCGACACCCTCGCCACGGTCGGAGGGTTGAACGGCCTTGGGATCGAAACCGAGCGTGATGGGGATCTGGTCCGCGTCAGGGGCAAAGGTGGGAGATTCTCGCCTCCGACGCGGGTCATCGACGCGGGAAACTCGGGCACCACCCTGCGTTTCATCACCTCGCTGGCGGGGCTGGTGCCCGGCAAGTCGGTCATCACCGGGGACGAGTCCCTCAGGTCCAGGCCCATGGGAGATCTGATCGCCTGTCTCCGTGACCTCGGGGTCAGCGTGACTTCCATCAACGGAACTGGTACCGCGCCGATAGAGGTCATGGGCAAGGGCAGCGTGCGGGGCGGGGATGCGAGGATAACGGGCTCCATCAGTTCCCAGTTCATATCCTCCTTGCTTATTCCATCGCCCTATTTCGGAAGGGGGCTCAGGCTTGAGGTTCAAGGCGAGATCAAGTCCAGGCCCTACATAGACCTGACGGTCGAGGTCATGCGGGATTTCGGCATCGTCCCAGGTGTAGATGGTCATCTGTTCACGGTCGAAGCCGGACAAGTCTACAGGCCGCGACGATATGCGGTGGAGGGGGACTACTCCTCGGCTTCCTTGATCATGGCCGCCGCCGCGATCACCGGCTCCAGGGTTAGCGTTGGCGGGCTGCGACCGAAATCTCTACAGGCCGATGAAGCGTTCCCGTCGATTCTTGAGAGGATGGGCTGCAAAGTGCACAGGAAAGGCGATGTTGTGGCCGTCGAGGGAGGCAATCTGATTGGGATCGATGTCGACCTGTCGAACAGCCCCGATCTGCTTCCTCCGCTATCGGTTGTGGCCGCCGTAGCTGAAGGGCCCACGAGGGTGAGGGGGGTCGAGCACGCCAGGCTGAAGGAATCCGACAGGATCGCCGTGATCAGAAGCGAACTGGCCCGCCTCGGGATCGGCGTGGAAGAGAGCCCAGACGGACTCGCCTTCCGGGGGGGCGACAGACCCGGGCGCGGGGAGGTTTTCTCGCACGGTGACCACAGGATTGCGATGGCCCTTGCAGTTCTGGGCCTGATCTCGGATGGACTGGTAATCAGGGACGCATCCTGCGTCTCGGTTTCCTACCCGGACTTCGTCCGGGATCTATCCAAGCTTGGCGCGGACCTCACGTGGGTCTAGGTCTACCTGTACAGGTCGGGCCTGAGAGCCGACGGGATCACCGTGACGGGTCGAGTCGCCCTCTCCATGACCTCTACGAGCACGTTTCCCTTTATCCACTTCTTGAGCGTGGGTTCAGCGGTAGCGCCCATCACGATGAGATCGACCGCATCCTTGTCGGCGGCATCAAGTATGCTGTGGACGACATCCCCTTCGACGAGCCGGGTGCGCACCTTCACCGCCGCCTGTTTGGCGGCGTTCTCGAAGATCCTGAGGGCTTCTCTCTCCTCCTTCTCTGTCAGCTTGGTGTCCTTGGACCTCACATGGATGACGATCATCTCAGCGTCTATGTCCTTGCAGAGGCCGGCGATGAAATCGGCGCTCCTTGAAGCCGGCGTCGGACCGGCGGTCGGCACGAGAACCTTCAAACTATCACGCTGGGCCTCGTCCCTCGATAAGATATAAAAGTGTCCCCCTCTCCTCGCGGCGAGGAACCGGCCGCAAGGGACGGCGAAGTTCGACATCAACCCCTGTGTGGCCAAACCACCAGAACGGCGGCTAGTGACTTGGTTCTCCTCAGTTCTCACCGAGTGCGGTCCATGTCTTACGCCATACGAGAGGTCGTCGAACACGCGCGTATCCTGGAACGCCAGGGCCACCACATCATCAAGCTGAATATTGGGGATCCGGTGATGTTCGACTTCAAAACGCCGGAGCACATAACCCGGGCCTTCGTGCGCGCCATAGAAGAGGGGCGTTCAGGCTACTCGGATTCGGAGGGCATCCCGGAGCTGCGCGAGGCAGTTTCCAGGAAGGAAAGGAAGGATGGCGTGGACGTGGACCCCCAGGATGTGGTCGCCACGACCGGGGTGACGGAGGGTCTGGAGATGGTTCTGGCCGCGACCCTTGACGAATCCTCCGAGATCCTTGTGCCGGGTCCATCCTATCCCGCCTACATTGAGTATGCGAAGCTCTTTGGGGCGAAGCCCGTGGCCTACCGCAGCATCGAATCCGAGGGGTGGAGGCCCGACATAGAAGACGTGCGAAGGAAGATGGGTCCCAAGACGAGGGCCATGATCATCTGTTCACCCAACAACCCGACCGGAGCGGTCCATAGCCGGTCTGACGTCGAGGCCATGATGGACGTTGCAGGGGAGAATGGCATATTCGTGGTATCCGATGAGATCTACGATAGGATAGCGTTCGAGCAAGATGCCCGCAGCCCGGCCTCCCTCAACAAGGACGTCCCCACCGTTGTCCTGAACGGGCTGTCAAAGGTCTATCTGGCCCCCGGGTGGAGGGCAGGCTACGTTGCCTTCCGTGACCATGCTGGCG
>Ga0315307_1000521_pt1 | contig 16565 bp, 12 predicted proteins | sample TDP2_MG_FD_203079 | JGI IMG/M metagenome (GOLD analysis project Ga0315307, IMG submission 203079) | Freshwater sediment microbial communities from Lake Towuti, South Sulawesi, Indonesia - TDP2 | ecosystem: Environmental > Aquatic > Freshwater > Lake > Sediment | place: Indonesia: South Sulawesi... | reverse complement strand
GGGCCCCTCTTTGCTGTTCTCGCCATAGCATGGAAGAAGGCGACACACAGGTCGCCGTCAGCCAGATGGCTCATAATATTCGTCATCACAACAGCTGTAGGCATCGGATTGACGCTAATCGGGCAAACCCTGTCAGCTTCTGCGATTCTCCAAATAGGTCTAGCTGTCGGGACGATCGCCCCCTCGCTCTTTACAGCCTATGTCGTGGCGCTCGGGATAGCAAAGATCACATAGATCCGACGCAAGTCTTTCCTTTAAGGGCTGAACGAAATAGGCCTGCCACTGGAGAATCCTGCTAGACGGCATCGGAGCGGGCTAACGTTGAGCAAACCTACGTCATCTAATCTGACGGCTGCGATCATCGATTCGACATCCTACACAGGGAAGTCAGGCGAGAGGGCTACGGAAGTTCTCAGTCTCCTAAAGGGGCGGATGGCTCTGGAAGAGAAAACTATCTTGGATCTGGGGTGTGGGCCGGCCCCCATATCAGAGTTCTTCCGACAAGGTTCCACCCTCTCAGTGGGCCTTGACAAAGAGAGACGGTACTTGAGGCAAGCCCGAACGAAGAGGTCCTTGGAGTTAGTCTTGGGCGACGCAACAAGCTTACCATTCAGAGATGAGAGTTTCGGATTCGTCCTATGCAATGATGTATTGGAGCATGTTTTTGACCAGGCCAAACTGATGCAAGAGCTTATCAGGGTCTTGGCTCGAAACGGGGCAGCGTATGTCCAGTGTGCGAATAAGTACCAGATAATAGAGCCTCACTTTCTGCTTCCGTTTCTTTCATGGATTCCTCGACCGTTAGCAAACATCTACGTCAAGGTCGCCCGCAAGGGAAGAAGCTACGAAGGGTACTTCCCTAAGACTCGCAGAGGTGTCCTTGCGCTAGCCAATATCTATCGAACAGTTGATCTAACGTATGAGAGAACGCTCATGAAAATTAGAAGCCTCAACATACAATCGAATGTGCTTCGGGGAATTGTCTTGGTTGCTCGAAGAATCTTGTCTGACGAGTTCCTCGCCACACTGGCACAGAACTTCAGCATAGTCTCAATCCTAGTGATGAAGGATTGATCATATCAGTCACAGTAGACGATTGAGTAGCGCGGCTATTCCCTACGTCAATGATTGGGGGGTGTTGGTCTTCATGCTTTTAAAAGGCTGAGATAGACCTCTCGACCATCGAAGGCCATCACTGTCGATGCAGCATCAAAAATGACCAGCACATGTTGATTTTCGCGTGAAATTGTTGTCGGCTCTATATGATAATGTGCTTTGAACTGCTTTATGCCACGAGACACGACGGTACGGGGCTACTCTGCACAGGGAATTCGTGAGAAAGGAGGAGCACTCGTGAGAAAGGCGCCCAATAGAATTCCTAGGTTACTTATTCTTTTGAGCATCATATCTACCATGTCGATCCGATTCTCAAGCCCCCCGGTCTCGGCATTGGCTACCCCTGCCATTCCAACGCATTTCTCTCCCCCACTCAATGAGACAATCCCGATACCACTTTCCTTGACAATTCCACTGGGATACGGGCTTGCACCATCAGGCTCTCAATCTGCAATCGTACTCTGTGTAGAATTTACCAACCTGAACCACACAAGAACGAAGAGCGAAATCAGCGACGTAGTCTTCAACAGAGTCAACCAATACTATCGGGAAGTCTCCTACAACAAGATCTTCCTGACTGGAAGCGTTTCACGATGGTACCAAATGAATAAGACTGTGGGAGCATACGGACGTGACAGCGCATTGAACATCGACGATACGAACAGCGATGGATCTCCAGATAGCTATACGCTTATTCAGGAAGCGATCGACGCAGCAGATCCGGAAACAGACTTCAGCCAATACTCCTATGTTATAGTGCTTCATGCTGGCCCTGGTCAGGAAACTTCAGGCAACTCAAATGACCTGTGGTCATGCGCATATCTAATGGGGATTTGGTTCAGGACTCGAGACGGTGTCTCCTTCTCGAAAGCGATGCTTGTTCCAGAAATAGAGAGTCAAGGAGCGGACACAGTCGGAGTGATCGCGCATGAGTTCGGCCATCTTCTCGGTCTTCCCGACTTATACGATCCGTATCGAAGAAGCGACTATGTCGGTAGATGGGGGTTGATGGGAAAAGGACTCTGGAACGGCAACCCACCGAGCAGTAGCCCTGCTCATATGCTAGCTTGGGAGAAGATCAGGCTCGGATGGATATCGGAAAGCCAAATAGCAGTTGTGTCCAGTGGAGTCATCCGCAATGTCACACTCAGCCCGTTTGAACTGAATGGAACCACACTGGTTGTCAAGATTCCAATCACAGACAGGACATATTTCCTTCTTGAGTTAAGGCAGAGGATCGGATTTGACGTCGGCCTACCAGATACTGGTCTACTAGTGACCCGCGTCGACGGAGAAGTCAGCGGTCCCGGAAGTGTCACAATCGTCGACGCAAATCCTCTCACTGCTACCATGGATGATGCGACATTTAAGCCGGGGCGCACATTCAGCGATCTGACCAACAAGATATTCGTGTCAATCTTGGGAACAAGCGAACAGAACTTCCGGCTAGTGATCAACCGTGTAGGACCTGCTTCTGATCTTGCTGTGACAAGGTTTGAGTTTTCTCCTTACCCTACGCGTGCAGGCCGAGTGACCACGCTATTGACCTACGTTACGAATCAGGGCACAGTGGCGGCTTCAAACTTCACCGTGGAGGTCTATCTTGACGGCAGGCTCTTTTATACTGGCACGTATACGATCGAACCCGGGCAGTCTCAGTTCATTCAGTTGACTTGGAATGCTACTTTTGGCAAACATGTCGTAAGATGCGTCGTTGACCCTGCAGGTCGCTTGAGCGAGCTCAATCGTTACAATAATGAGATCACTCGTGAATTCGTTGTCGGGTCAGTTCTTTCGATAAGGCTTCCATGGGAAGGAGGATCAATCCGAGTCAACAGCACAGTGTATGCCGCAAACGGAACACGGGTGATCGAGGTCCCAATTCTACCAGGGCCGCAGACAATTGAGCTTCCGTTTGAGCATCCTCTGTATCCTGGAAAGCGACAGGTCTTTGTCCGATGGAGTGACGGTGATACCTCCAACCCTAGAGTCTACTCGGCAGCGGGAGACATAACATTCTCCGCAGAATACAGAACTCAGTATCGCCTCACAATAGAATCAGGCAAGGGCACAACCTCTGGGGATGGCTGGTATGACGGAAACAGTACAGCAACAGCAAAGGCAACATCCCCCGTCCTCATGAGCAGCGGGAAGACTCGTTTGGTTTTTTCTCACTGGAGCGGAAACTACACCACGAACTCGACTACTCTCCAACTCCCTATGAACTGCCCATATAATCTCACCGCAAACTGGCTCGTCGAACACTATCTCACAATAGTCTCAGTAGTTGGTCCCTTTGCTGAACAAGGGTGGTATAGAGAAGGAGCGACAGTTCGACTGAAGGCATCGTCTCCCGCCGACCAGGGTAATCAAACTAGAAAGGTATTCGTCAGCTGGTCAGGCTACTTGACCTCTGAGTCAACTGAAATTACTATCGCAATGACGGGTCCGCGGACTATTGTCACGAACTGGAGGACGGAATATGAACTTCGAGTACTGAGTGAGTTCGGAAAGCCGTCTGGACAGGGATGGATCTCAGCAGGTGCAACCGCAAGGTTCTCCATTGAGTCAATGGTTAGCCCTAGAACAGGGGTTCGCTACGCCTTCACGAAGTGGACAGGGGACCACGAAGGGTCTTCCTGTGAAGGATCAGTGGTGATGAATTGCCCAAAGACTGTGACTGCAACTTGGAGAACACAGTACCTAGTTTACTTGAAAGTTGTCGGGCTCCCGAATGGGACTAATGTCTCCATCAAAGTCAACTCAAACTGGCGAAACGGGATGATGCCCTTCGATCTCTCCGAGTGGATGGACTCGGGCGCCATGATGTCTCTAGATGCCCCGACAAAAATCCAGACGGGTATCGACGAATACGTGCTTCAAGAATGGAGGAGCTTCGATGGACAGCCTGTCGACCCACTCCAAACAGTAAACTCGCCTAGAGGCATTGAGCTAGCATATCTCAAGAAGGCGAAGGGGCTTCTGAACGTACTGGCTGCGACTTACGGGCCGGACAAACCCGTTGAGCTCAGTGTCCTGGAGGCCGCTAGGGAACGACACATCCCCAGAGCATTCGCTGCAAGATACTGGTCTGAAGCCTTTGATCAGCTATGCTATTCCATGGCGCCTGACCTGCCGACATCAATAAGCGAAAATCCCGCCCTGAAGATAGCCCTAAGAGGGCTCCTCTACCCTACTCTGCGGATTCTGACCTTATCGGCATCAGTCTACTTCACAATTGGCGCAAGTTCGGAGTTTGCCTTCTTCGTCGCAGGGTTCGCTGCATCTGCCCTAGTTGGCGTCGTTTATCTGACGCCGCTTTTCCTTCTAGCACTTCGAATTTTCCAAAAGAGGAGGCCTGCTCTAGGACAGAACTTGCCCAAGTACATTGCGATAGCCTTCATGATTGGAACCGAATTAGTAGTCTTCGGTGAGATCACCCGTGCCCCAATAACAACCACAGCCGCCACATTCATTTTCCTCATTGCAACGTCATGCCTGTCAAGCATTGTAGCAGCCCTAGTCACGCAATGGACGATCAAAAAGATTCGGGCGTGGAACGTAGCGAAACACGCGGCGGAGTCAAAAACCTTAATGAGTCTGTATCCAAATGTTTCCAAAGCGAGGATGATGAGCCAATGAAGAAACGGATGTTGCCCGTACTAGCAGTCTTCGTAGCCTTGGCTCTCCTCTTCTTCACAGGCAGCTCACCTGACGCTGCGGGTGGAGGAACTTTAACCGGCAGAGTCTGGGGATACAACATGTATGATGAGGCCATGCCACTGGTTTGGGCTAGAGTGTCGGCGTACAAGGACGGCGTCTTAGTGGAATCAGTCTCGACCGGCCTCAACGGCAGTTATGTCATGTATCTGCCGTCTGGTATCCTCAATGTGACGGTTGAGTCTCCCGGGTTCCTGACACAGGCGAGGGCCATAGCAATCTCCGATGGGGTCGCGGCGCAGATGAATTTCTACCTGGAGAGAGCAGAGATTCCGATACCTGAGTTCGAAGCCTATCTCCTGCCGATCGTAGCCGTTGCTTTGCTGGTTCTAGCTAAGGCTGTGACGAAGAGGAAACGCTCCTAGAAGCCCATCTCAGCCTGACAGAAGGCCTTAGTGAGTCTATCCAAGGCGGCTCGTGCAGACCCAGATAGCGTACCCCTTCTATGTCAAAGAACCTTTAAAAACGATTTAAGACTCGACACTCGACCCAACGGAGACACTGTCGATGGATTAGAAGGAGCCCGGCGAATTCTGGTCTACATCAAGAAGATCGAGCTGAGAGGTTTCAAGACCTTCGAGAAGAAAGCGTCCATCTCACTTGACAGAGGTTTCACTGTCATAACGGGGCCCAACGGGTCAGGCAAGTCCAATGTCATGGACTCAGTCAGATTCGCATTGGGCGAACTCAGTCCGAAGGAACTTCGCTGTACTTCCTTCAGCGACATAATTCACAAGACCTCCCCCCAACTTCAGTCTCGATCCGCTTGGGTTTCGATTCAATTTGATAACTCAGACAGACGAATACCTGTCGAGGCCGACGCAGTCACTATCTCGAGAGAGTTCAGAAAGGGAGGGGAAGGAATCTATCGGCTGAACGGGAGGCGAATATCCCGGAAGCAGCTAACAGACATATTGTCCTCAGCTGACATTCAAGTCACTGGATACAACCTGATTCCTCAACACGCAGTAACGAGGCTCGCCGAGGTCACGGCCGACGAGCGTAGGAGAATAATCGAGGACATGATTGGAATTGGCATATATGACTTGAAGAAACAGGAAGCCCAGAAGCAACTCGGCATAGCTGACACTAATCTAAGGGTTGCCTCTGCGAGAATTGAAGAGGTCAGAAACAGGGTAGAATCGCTTGAAAAGGAAAGAAACGACTTCCTCAGATACACCTTTCTGAATAGAGAGATCAGCAGACTGGAATCTACAATTGTATCAAGAGAGCTTAGAGGGCTACGTGAGGCTCTCAAACAGCTACAAGGTAGGGCCGAAGCAGGGCAGAGGAGAATTGACGAAATCAAGAGAAAGAGAGAGGAGCTCGGAAAGCGGAGAGACCTCCTTGAATCGCAAAGAAGACAGTTGGAGCAGGAAGCGGTCGTCAAAGGAAGCAGCGAACTCTTCGAAGCGGAGAGAAAAATCGGAGACATCAATGCAACCATAGCCAGCTTGAGCACTCAGATCGAGTCAGAACAAATCAGCTTGGGAGCGCTGGGTAGGCAGAAAGAGGCGCTCCAACTCCAGGTTGACCAACTTCAGTCATCCCTGAACCAAATGAAGGAGGAGCAGAAGACCCTCCAGAAAAGACATCAAGAAGTCTCGTCATCAGCAGCTGAGGAACAGGGACAATATGATATACTCTCTGATAAGGTTCGCTTCACTAGAGAGAAGCTGGGAGAGAACACTGCTAAGATCGAGGAAATCGAACACGAGATGGAAAATCTTTCCAAGTCACTAGCAAGCATCGAAACTCAGATCGCAAGCAAAACGGCAAAGATTGAGCTGTTGGAGAATCAGGGACAGGCTCTCGAGGCGCGGTGTTCAGACTACCTAGGACTCATCGAGGAAATGAACACTCGGCTGAGTGAGATTACTCGATTACGTGAAGAAGAGGAAAGGCGAGTCAAAGCCAGTAGTAGCAAGCTTGAGCAGAGTCAACTCCTCCTGAAAGTGAAGGAGCAAGAGATCGGGGAGGCGGCCGAGATTGCGAAAAAAGCTCGAATGTCAGCATCTGAGTTCGAGACTCAGAAGGATCTTGTTGAGACATTGGCGCCGGAAGAGAGCGCTCTGAGGAGAATCGAGGAGATGGCTGCAGCAGGGGCAATAGTCGGGGTCTACGGGAGACTTCAGAACCTCATCAAGATCAACGAGAGATGCATAACAGCTGCGGAGGCAGCATCAGCTGGATGGATGACTGCTCTTGTAGTCAGAGACGTTGAAACTGCGTTGATCTGTGCCGAAGCCCTGAAGCGGGCAAAGCTTGGCAGGCTCAAGATCATACCGGCCAACAGCGTCTCGCCTGCCCAACCCGTCGAGAATCGCTCGGATATCCCTGGCCTTGTGGGGCGGCTAGTGGACTTCATGGAATGCCCTGACGAAGTCAGACCAGCCTTGAACTTTGTCTTCGGTGATACGATACTCGCTGAAGATCAAAAGGCCGCTTTCTTGGCTTCTATTGAAGGACTCAGAGCTGTGGTGCTCACAGGAGATCTCTTTGAGCCTGGAGGAGGAATAGAAGCCGGATACTTCCGAGAACCCCTGGACTTAGCATCTATCATACCAACCCCCTCGGCTGTACAGAATCTTGATCGAACACTTCATTCTCTGGAAACGCTGATCGAGCGAGGGGAAGCTGAAATAGAGAGACTAACTGAAGATGTCGCAGCCCTGAAGCAAACCGAAATCGAAGAAACAAATACCATAGAGAGAGCTGGCAGACAGATAACAGAGATTCAGGAGAACTTTCAACATGCCAAGAAATCACTAGAGGCAGCGAAATCACGGGCCAAATCAACCGTCGATGAAGTCGGGATAGAACATGAAGACCTGTCCCGTCTCAAGAGCCTTCAGAGTGAAGCTAGGCCAAAACTGATGCAACTACAGAAAGAAAGAAATTCCCTAAAGCTTTCAGTCAAATCAAGCTACCTCATTCAAATCGAGAACGAGCTTCTCGCCTTGACAAGGCCGTTGAACGAGTTGAAGCAGGAGCAAGTACACATCGAGGGAAGACTTTCGTCCCTAGGAAAATCAATTGAGACATTGGCCTCAACTCTGAATCAGACGCGCGTCCAGTCAAAGGCACTATATCAAGAAACCGAAAGAAGAGAAAGAAGCCTAGATGAAGCTAAGAAAAGCTTGGATGCAGCCAAAACTGAGCTAAAGGCCCTAGAAGCAAAGAGAGAAGCGCTTTCATCCACAGTTTCGTCGATCAAGGAACACCGTGATGCAGCCGAAACCGAACTCAGTAAGATACAGGACGATATTGACAAGGCATATACAGAGTACGAATCCGCCAATCAAGCCAGCAACCAGCTCTCAGTGCAGATCAGAGAGAAAGAAACGCAGATCTCAATGTGCCTTGCCAAACTGAGAGACCTAGGATATGAGGAGCCACCTCAGCCAAGCTTGGAACAGACGAGAAGAATCGAAGGTACTCTGGATACACTGCGTAAAGAGCTGGAGCGCATAGGCGCAGTGAACCAACTTGCTCCTCAACAATACGAGGAAGTAATCGGCAATTACAAGCAGCTCTCAGTGAGAATAGGCGAACTCGAAAAAGAGAAGCTTTCAATAATCTCCTTCATGAATGAACTTGACAGGAAGAAATACGACGCGTTCATGGGAGCTCTAGGTCAGGTCAACAAGAATTTCCAAGAAGCATTTTGTGAGATAACCAGCGGAGGTCAGGGGAGGCTAAGACTCGAGAATACTGAGAGACCATTTGAGGGGGGACTGGAAATGCTTCTTCAATTTCCAGGTAAGGCGGAGCTTACAGTCAGCTCTGCCAGTGGAGGGGAAAAATCTGTGGCAACCGTTTGCTTCCTGCTTGCACTCCAAACCATTCATCGGCTGCCGTTCTATATCTTCGACGAGATCGACGCTCATTTAGATGTTCTCAACTCCCAAAGATTGGCTGAGCTCCTCAAGTCAAGGTCAGAAGGATCGCAGTTCATTGCAATCTCGTTGAAGGACACAACCATAAGCCGAGCCAGCAAAGTCTACGGTGTCTTCGTACAAGACGGCATATCTCAAGTGGTTTCGCTTCCTATGGCGGTCGCATCCAATTGACAGAGTACGTTAGCGAGAAACCATTCTGGCTGCAACCGCCACATGTGCTTCTCTTTGACCTGATTCGCCTCCATAGGCTCAAGCCCTGGGACGTTAATATCACATTTCTGCTGAATTCCTTTCTCGCGGAGATGAAGAAGAGCGGATACATAGACTTCACGGCCTCGGGAACCGCCCTCCTCTCCTCAGCGGTGATCCATCGCATGAAATCTGAGCTTGTACTCAAACTGGAGGAGCCGCCTAAGCCTCAGCTGCAGAGGATAAGCGAGGAAGTCCCTCCTCCTCTTCCTCTTCCGATACGCTACGAATTCGTTTCAGCCTCTGCCGAGCAACTATTGAGGGCGCTTGAGGAGGTTCTTGAAAGCGAGAGAGCTGTGTTGGCTAAGCAGAAGAATCCCATACTATTGCCCGCCCAGCTTACTGATGGACTAGACGAATTTCTTACAGATATAGATCGGCGATTGGAGGCTTTCTACCTTCATCTCAAAGAGCTGTCTAGCAAGAGTCCATCGATCTCGTTTGTGACGCTAACGAGAGGACTGCCCATTGTGGAGATTATTAGACGGTTCATTATGGTCCTGTTCCTCGCATGTCAGAAAAGGCTTGTTCTCTATCAGGATCACGAGTTCGGTGACATTGCCATAACTCTTACAAGGACGGTTTCTCAGGTTGGCGCAGAATGAAGCCGTAGACGTCTCAACAGGCAAGAGCAAGTTCCAACTCGTTGAGGGCGCGCTCTACGTGGCCGGAAAACCACTCGACCTTCAGACCCTCGCCTCAGTCGCCAAGATGAGATCAGAGGACAAGGTCAAGGAAATCGCAAGGTCGGTGGCCGAGCGATATAGGCAGTCTGACACATCGCTTGAGGTCCTTGAACTTCAGGACGGAAGGTTCGTGATGCAGCTGAAACCAGAATATGTCGGTGCAGTCAAGAAACTCGCCACGAGAAAGCTACTGACCCCTGGTCCCCTGAAAACTCTGTCCTTCATTGCCCTCAAGCAGCCGGTAACGCAATCCTACGTGGTGAGGGTTCGGGGGAAACTGACATACGATCACGTGAGACAGCTTGAAGATCTTCAGTTGATATCCGAGTCAAAGCTAGGGCGGACCAAAGTCCTGAGGACAACACAGACCTTCGCAGACTACTTCAACCTGAGCCAGGATGTTAGGCTGATGAAGCGGCAGCTTGAGAGGCTCTTCAAGGAATTGTCTCCAGTCAAGGACGGGGAGAAAGAAAGGGAAGGCTAGCAGACAGGAACTCTTCCCTCCGCCAGATCCTCGCAGAAACGATGCAATCTGTCTAGTTCGTCATCCATGATGTGTCTTGCTTGAGACGACACATCCTCTATTTTCGTCGTCTTCGACAGAACAAGTTGCGCCGATGCTATTGCGGGCTGATCGATTGGTATCCCTATCTTACTTAGAAGCCAGACATACACTTCCTCTATGCCGGAAACTTCCCTCTGCATTCTGTCAGCGATCTTGAAGCTAAGCAGGTTGTAGATCTTGCCGACATGGCTGACAGGGTTCTTACCTGCAGCTGCCTCTGAACTGGAGGGTCTATTCAACGGGATTAATCCATTGACCCGGTTTCCTCTTCCCACCTGACCACTATCGGCGTCGTCAGCTGATGTGCCAGTGACTGTTGTGTAGATCCCTGAGAGTCCCCTTCCCCTTGCATCCAACGTATTGAAATCTATGTCAACCTTGTTGAAGGCCGCCCTGGATTCTGTGAAGTCTCTTAGCGCTTCGAGTATCGACTCCTTCTTTGCGAAGTAGTCGTTCTCACTTCCGACGAACCTGTCGACAAAGGCCATCGAAACTGTGAGTTCAAGCTGATCGTTGTGTCTCAGCGCCATGACTTTAATGTCTTCCCCGCTCTCAGGATAGCTCTTCTTGAAGTCAGGCGAGTTCAGATGTCTCTCTGTTTCGAGCACTAGTCTTTCCGTCGGAGTCAGGGGAGCATATCCCACTGCTGCAGATGTGTCATTCGCGCCTAGAAACTGCCCTTCTGATTCTCTCCGTTTGAAGATGTCTGTAAGCTCAGCCGAGCCAGGCTTGATTTCAACCTGATACTTCACATCCCTTTCCGGATCAACGAACCTGAGCTTCGTTTTGAACCAGTTCTTAGCTGTCTCAACGGCGATAGAGTCAACATCAACCCTGTCCTTATCAATCTGGAATGTCGCCCTATCTCCAAAAACCATCAGCATAGGCCGCCTGATAACACCCCCTCCGAAACGGCCCTCAGTCTCACCAGCAACGAGAAGCCCCTTGTCGATATTATGGTGAACGATTACTCCAAAACGCCGTCTATACTCTCTGCTCAGGGCAATTGAAATCTCGTTCATTATGCAATCGCAGATATAGTCCGGATGTCCCAGACCCTTTCTTTCAACAATTTCAACTCCTTGTTTCTCCAATGGCACCTGCTTCAACTCGCCTACAGTGATCTTCCGCATTAGCGCAGCCTCGCGACGAGAAAAGACGAGAATTCACTATTAATGCCTTCGTACTCTGATTATTCCTAAAGGAATATAGACAGCGCTTGTCACGTCTAACAGTATGCTACCTCATTTGCAGGAGATACCGAAGCGAAGAAGGAACCTCGGCCTTACTCAGAATGATTTGGCTCTCTTGGCGGGCGTCAGCCAATCCATGATAGCGAAGATCGAAGCCCTCAAAGTCAGTCCTTCCTATGAAGGAACCAAGAAGATATTTGATGCACTCGGAGAACTGGAAAGAAAAGTTGAGACCAAGGCCAAGGAGATAGCCAGCCGGAAAGTTGTTGGAGTTCGTCGACAAGACCATGTGGCAAAAGCCACCGCAGCCATGAGGCAGACAGGCTTCTCACAGCTCCCAGTGCTCGATAGCGGCTTCGCTGTAGGCAGCATCTCAGAGAAATCCATACTCACCCAAATAGCCAAGGGCAAGAACCTGTCAGAGCTCTCTCATAGGCACGTCGAAGACATTATGGATGAGCCTTTTCCTCAACTGGATGAGGATTCTCCACTTTCCGCTATAGTGGCGCTTCTCCAATACAGTTCTGCAGTGATTCTCACGAAAAAAGGTCATCCATCGGGCATAGTTACAAGAGCAGATCTTCTTAAAGTCGTTCGAACCAGAAGCTGAAGAACAAACAAGGTATGGATAACGATGGGAATTTTGCTGAGCGACCAGCCACAACTGAGTACTTCTGCTTGAGTAGAAAGGAAACAATTGTCGACTGCCTGCGCTCTTTTCTGCGAGAGTAGTGCTGAAAATCTAGGCCTTTTCGCCTCGATAGGACTTGACCATCAACTCAGCCAGATCATATACCTGAATCAGCTCGTAACCTAACTCTTTCAGGATGTCACGTATCTGAATGTAGCAGAAAGGACATTGCGTGACGCAAGCATCAGCCCCAGAGTTTATGATGAGTTCTCCCTTTCGTCGAGCGATCATCATGGACATTGGCCGTTCACCTGCACGTACGCCTCCTCCGGCGCCGCAGCACCTATCAGGCTCCTCCATTTCGACCATATTGAGGCCAGGTATTCTTCTCATGAGATCTTCTAGATCGTGTGGCGCATTGAGGCCTCTGTTAAGGTGGCAGGGATTGTGAAGTGTTGCTTTGATATTGACTGCCTTCCCCATGTTCATGTTAAGATCTGCTGTTTTCGTTAGGTATTGTGTAAAATGCATTATCTCGAAGCCAAGTTCTCTCCCAATCAGCTCAGGATAGTTTCGCTTTATGGTCATGCCACACCCAGGGCAGCCCGTAACAACGGTTTTGACGCCTATTTCCTCAAGGATCTCTATGTTCTTTGGTACAAGGTTCTTCTTCGCCTCATCTACTAGGCCAGCCCTAAGGAGAGGTGAACCACAACAGGTGAATTCCGAAGGCACGATGACTTCGATGTTGTTCATTGTGAGAGTCTCTATGATGGCCTTGCCGATTTCTTGAAGCCTGTAGTCGGTCAGGCAACCGGGGAAGTAGCCTACAGTGTCTTTGGGATTCTTGACCCTTGCCGCATATCCTGTCTTGATCATTTCGAGTAGTGATGTCCCTATCTTGTCGACAGTTCTACCGAACTTGAGCGCTCTACTTGTGAATTCTTCATGTCCCGGCAGGGGTCCTAGCCCGGTTCTGGCGGCGATGGCTCTCATCTTCTCAATGGCCTTCTCAGGAATGTTGATTTCCTTTGGGCATGCTTCCACGCACGCCCTGCAGGTAGTACACTTGTATAGGCCTTCAATGAAAGCCAATTTCACGCGATCTTCGACGTTTCTTTGATCAAATTGAAATCGTGCAAGTTTGGCGTGAAACATTGGGCCCGAGAAGTCTTGCCAAGCCTCAGCGACTGCAGGACACGCCGAGATGCATGACCAGCACTCAATGCACTCCCGGATTTCTTTTATCGGTTCAATAGCTTCTGCAGCAACTATTTCAGGTCTCGACGGTTTCTTGAGTCTCTGAACAAAAGGGTGCATTCGCTCGATTCTGCGCTGACCTCTTTCTAGATCTACAACCAGATCTTTCACGACTGGAAACTGGAGGAGAGGTGTCAAAGTAATATCCTTCCCTTTTTCGATCAGTGTTCGGCACGCTATCTTGGGTTTCCCATTTATGATGAGGGCGCAAGACCCGCATTGCCCCGCACGGCATGCCCAGCGATATCCAAGTGTGCCGTCGATTTGGTCATAGACGTAGGTCAAAGCATCTAGGACCATCATTCCTTCTGTGTACGGAATCCGGTAGGTCTTGTAGTATGGCTCTTTGTCTAGGTTTGGGTCGTATCGGAAGATCTTTACATTGAACATCTCAGCCATTTTTCTACATCTCCGGTCTTAGGAGGGTCACAACTACAGGGATCTTGTTGAAGCTCATTTTGCCGTTCTCCTGCTTCACCATGATGTTCACGAACCAGTTCCTGTTGTCCGTCTTCGGAAAGTCTCTTCGAAAGTGGGCGCCGCGACTCTCTTCTCTCATTAGTGCTGCTCTCGCAATTGCATCAGCAACGAGGATCATGTTCTCCACCTCAATCGCCTCGATCCATTCGTGGTTGTATCTTGTGCCGTTACCTGTGACGTGAAGTTTGGGTAGTTCTGCTTTCTGAATTCTTTCAATCTCGGAAATGGCCTGTTGAAGTTCGCTTCGCGTTCTGAAGATGCCTACCTTGTCCCACATCAGTTCAGCAAGCCTGCTCTTGATTCTGACTGGCCTTATTCCGTCTTCTCTCCCCTTGAAGCTCTCTATCCCTTTGATCTCCTTTTCCACGTCCTTGCGATCTATCGGTCTACTTTGGTTAGTCTTCGCGTGTTTTGCGGCGTTTTCTCCAGCTCTCCTCCCAAAGACTTGGGTGTCAAGGAGAGCGTTTCCGCCTAGGCGATTCCCGCCTTGTATGCCACCTGCAACCTCGCCTGCTGCCCACAATCCTTTGAGGTCTGTCGCCGCCTCCTCGTTGACTAGGAGACCTCCCATTAGATGATGTGCCGTCGGGGCAACTTCCATCGGTTCCTTTCGTATGTCCACGCCTGTATCAAGGAACTGCCTCAACATGGTTTTCAAGCGCTCCTCGATGATGTGAGGGTCTACGTGAGACACGCTGAGGTAGACGCCTCCGCGAGGACTGCCTCTTCCTTCAAGAATCTCTGTTGCGATGGCTCGTGCGACCACGTCTCTGGCAGCCAATTCGAGGTTTTGGGGGTCGTACCTCTCCATGAAACGTTCATTGTTCTTGTTGGTAAGTGTCCCGCCTTCTCCTCTGACTGCCTCGGTTACAAGCACTCCTCGAACTGATTCCGGAGTCAACATTCCGGTCGGGTGAAACTGAAACATTTCCATGTCTATGAGGCTCGCTCCGGCGCGGTATCCTAAAGCATATCCGTCGCCCGTGTCTTGAGCTGCGTTTGATGTTATCTTGTAGACTCGGCCTGTGCCTCCAGCCGCCAGAACTGTTGCCTTCGACTTGAAAACGCAGAAATCTCCTGTCTTGCATTCAATTCCCAATGCTCCCACAACCGTGTTGTCCGTCTTCAGGAGGTTTGTGACGAATACTTCCTCCATCACGTCGATGTCTCGACGTCTGACCTCCTCGACCAAAGTTGCCATAAGCTCATGGCCAGTTCTGTCAGATGCGTGGCACGTTCTGCGATAGCTTTGCTTACCGAAGGGTCTCTGAGCGATCTTTCCCTCCGGTGTTCGATCAAAAACTGCCCCATATTCCTCGAGGTCAAATATCCGTTCGGGGCCTTCCTTCACCAAGATTTCGACTAGCTTCTGGTTGTTGATCCAAGCTCCTCCGGTGACAGTGTCCTTGAAATGAATCTCCCAATTATCTTCCGGGTCGACGTTTCCGAGTGCGGCGTTGACTCCTCCCTCAGCCATGCAAGTCTGCCCAAGCGCTTTTGCGCTGTTAGTGGGCCTTGCCTAGCAGCTCCTTGCTGAGGAGAGTGACCTGTACGTTGTAGTTCGAGGCTTCTATTGCGGCTCTGCTTCCTGCTCCGCCTGCACCAATAACCAAAACGTCGGTCGTGATCGTTTCAAAGGACATTCGAGTTCACACCTAGCCATCTGACTTGACTGTCGGCTTCCTACCCCCTTGCTGCAGATATATAAGATTGGCACAATGCTTGAATGTCATTGTGAAACTCCAAGAGCTCTCAGGATTTCTGTTCGTTTCTCTTGCGCTAATCCTTGGACGATGTCATGGAGGTTCTTTCCCTGCGAATCTATTGTAACGGTCATCGGGCCAAAATCTTGGACCTCCAGAATCCAAAGCGCCTCAGGCATCCCCAAGTCATACCATTCAACACCTTTCACTGCCTTCATTTTCTGCGCGGCCAATACGGCTGCTCCGCCTGTGAAGTCGCAGTAGATCGCGCCGAACTTCTTGGATGCCTCAGCGGTTTTGGCACCCATTCCGGCCTTTCCGACGATGATTCGAGCTTTGAGCTTCTCAAGGAATTCTGCTTCATAGGCTTCCATTCTAGTGCTCGTCGTTGGCCCTGCCGCGACTATCTCCCAGTGTTCATTCTTCTTGACCGCTATCGGCCCGCAGTGAAATATGACGCCTCCCTCAAAGCTAACTGGAATGGGCCTTCCTGTCCTAGCATATTCCAGCGCTCGTCTGTGTGCTTGGTCCCTGGCCGTGATCATGATTCCGCTGACGTACACGGTGTCTCCTATCTTCGGTTTTCTGGCGTCTGTCTCACTAACCGGTGTCGTGAACTTGAAAGTGGCCATCTGAATAGCCTCCTAACTCATCATCTCTACGTTTCCGTTTCTATGGATGCGAGCAGTTGCTCGCCTCGCAGCCCAGCACTGCATATTTAATCCCACGGGAAGGCTGGCTGTGTGGCAGTAAGCGTATTCCATGTTTACGCCTAACGAAGTGAATGTTCCGCCAAGCCCCATCGGTCCTATCCCAGTCATGTTTACCGCTCTTAGAAGAGCTTTCTCAAGGTCAGCGATCTCCGGCTCTGGATGCCGCATGTTTATCGGTCTGAGAAGAGCCTTCTTTGCGAGCTTCAAGGCGATGTCTGCTGAACCCCCGACTCCGACGCCGATGATGGTTGGGGGACAGGGTTGAGCTCCTGCTCTGATCACTTGATCAATCACGAATCGCTTAAGAGCAGATACACCCTCCGCTGGTGTCAACATGGCGAAACTGC
>Ga0315307_1000520_pt1 | contig 16582 bp, 17 predicted proteins | sample TDP2_MG_FD_203079 | JGI IMG/M metagenome (GOLD analysis project Ga0315307, IMG submission 203079) | Freshwater sediment microbial communities from Lake Towuti, South Sulawesi, Indonesia - TDP2 | ecosystem: Environmental > Aquatic > Freshwater > Lake > Sediment | place: Indonesia: South Sulawesi... | reverse complement strand
CACCTCCCGAGAGGTCGGCTCGCCCTTCGTCCATCCTTCGGTCATCTCTTCCTGAGGCTTATGTCGATCCCGGCTTCCGATGCAAGCCTTGCGATCAACTCCCTCATGGCTCTCGCCTTTGCTTTCAGATCCGAAAGATCAACCGTGCCATCGTTGATCTCCTTCAAAGCTCTGGCGATCAGTTCGGGCGGCATCAGAGCGCAGGCCGCGCAGTAGAAACTCATGGAGCGTCCCTCGTTGCAATGCTCCAAGAGATGCTCCGCCAGGAGCCGTCGTTCCCTTTCCTCCTGGAGGTAAGCTTCGATGCCGATCTTCCTGATCCTCTCGATGTTCGGCAGTGCAGGCTTGTGGCTGATGAAGCTGTCGAGCCGTTCCTCGAAACTTACCCATTTAGGATTCTCCCAAATGGTGTTCGATTCCTGCATCATAGGCAGGCACCTGCGCCTCCACCGTGGGAGATGCATGGACCTCCCGCCTCAGACAGGCGTTTATGGTCTCCGCAGAACTTGCGGCGACCTTCTCCAGATTCAGAGCCGCGTTCAGGTCACGGTCGATCTCCAGGCCGCACGCGGGGCATCTATAGGTTCTCTCGGACAGGGCGATGCTCTGGGCATGACCGCAGGCCGAGCAGGTCTTGGTGGAGGCATAGAACCTGTCGGCCACGATCAACCTAGACCCGTACCAAAGGGTCTTGTACTCCAGCTGCCGCCTGAACTCGCCCATACCCGCATCGCTCATCGACTTGGCCATGTGGTGGTTCTTGTGTATGCCCTGGACGTTGAGGTCCTCCACCACGATGGCCGACTTGGTTCTCGCCAGCCAACTGGTGGCCTTGTGGGCGGCGTCTCTGCGAACGTTGGCGATCCTGAGGTGGAGCCTGGCGAGCCTGAGCTTCGCCTTGGCCCTGTTGTTGGAGCCTTTCTGTTTGCGGGAGACGGAGCCTTGGAGGCGTTTGAGTCTGCGTTCGTGCCTGTTGAGGGCTTTGGGATTTTCGAACACGGTGCCGTCCGACACAGTGGCCATACGCGTTACGCCAAGATCCACGCCTGCCACCGCTCCATCGTTCTCTGGGACCTGTATCTCCTCCTCCACCGCTACCGAGACGAACCATCTCCCCGCCCTCTCCGACACCGTGGCCGAGAGCATGTGTATGTGGCCATCGGTAGGGATATGGTCCTTCTCCTTAAGCCTTATCCTGCCGAGGCGCGGCAGCTGTATCCTATCTTGAAAGACGCTGATCGCACCGGTCAGCCTGAACGAGCATGCCCATCTTTTTTTTGGATCTGAATCTTGGGAATCCGGCCCTGCCTTGATAGAAGTTCTTGTACGCCCTGTCCAGGTCTCTGAGGGCCTCCTGTGGACAGCACTTGGAGACCTCGTACATCCAAGGGAAGAAAGCCTTCTTGTAGCGGTTGAGCTGTCTATGTTGGGCAATGGCGTTGCTGGATCTGCCGGTTGCCCGATTCTCGTCTATCCGTTTCTGTAGGCCCCAGTTCCACGCGAATCTGGGAGTTCCTGCACTTCTTGATAGTAGAGTTTTCTGTTTGTTGTTTGGATCCAGCTCTGTCCTATAGGCTCGCTTTACAGTCATACAATCACACAATCACGCATTCGGGCATTCGCGCATTCATACCGACCAGCGCCTGGGATAGTGCTCCGCAGCCCCCCTTTCTCCTTCTTGCTTTCTACCGGTTCGGGTCACTGTGGCAGGGGAGACTCGTTCATACGGGCCTAAAACCGTCTGTTTACCCCCTCTCTGCTGAGACTTGTCCGGGACTTGTCCGGATCGGTCATTGCGACGGTGGTTTTGACGGAGGGCAAAGCGGTAGCTGTCGCAGGGGAGAGCCCTGCATGGAGAACGGTGCTGTACCGCGGCATTGTTTGTAGGCGATCGTGGTTGGTTTGCCAGGATCTCTCCGGTGAGAAGTTGTTGGGGTTGGTATGGGAACTTGTCGAAGCCGCATAGGCACACAATCTTGTATTCTAGTTCTAACCCTCTTTTCCGAGCCCGGTCAGAGTCATGAATGGTACCACTTGGGCACAAGTGGTAGCGGATCTTCCTACTGTTGCAACCCTTCCTCGATGCCCAAGACTCTCAACAGCCTCTCGCAGGGGTGCTCGTCGCACTATGCGCAGGTACTGAATCCGTGCCGATTGCAGCAGCGGTAGACGCTGCAGTAGGAATGCTGCTCGCCAAGCTGGCAGCCGATGCATCGACTGGGTGCCTTGGACTGAAAGCGGGGGCACAGGCCGCAGTACAGTCCGCAGCTGCCGGCCAGGTTCGCCTCCTCGTCCACTCCCATTTTGCTGGGGAGTCCGAGCCGTTGATAAGGCCTTCGGTCCGGGGTCCAGGCTTCCGGACGCGGCAAACATTTCTCAAGGCTCCGCACGCATTGGGTTCCAAGGCCCTGCGGGGCGGCAACGAGAGGCCAGGAAAGCCCGCCTGTGTTGGAGGAGCCTGCATTTGGAGAGGAGCCTTGCGCAGATCGTCGGGCTGGTATTCGATCTGGATGGAACCCTTGTCGAGTCATATGCGGCCCACATCAAGTCCTGGAGCAGTGCCGTCGCCTCCTTTGGTGTCGCGGCGCTTGAGAGGGACATCAGGCCCCACCTGGGAAGATCGAGTGAAGACATAGCGCGTGCTCTGCTGGGCAGGGGGGATGATCGGGATGTCCAGAAAGCCTTTCGCCTTAAGGACGAGATCTACCTGAAGATACTCCCGAGCGAGCTCAAGCCCGTTCGGGGAGCCTTGGAAACCCTGGCGAGCCTCAAGGCAAGGGGGTACAGAATATCGATCGCTTCGTCGAATCCCACCCGCGTCATCGCTCGGAGCCTTGAGGCAGTGAGGTTAAACCATCTCACCGATTCCATTGCCAGCCAGGATGAGGTCAAGAGAGGCAAGCCCGAGCCGGACCTGTTCCTGCTAGCCTCAAGGAAGCTCGGCTTGGAGCCGGGGAAATGCCTTGCCATAGGCGATACTGCCTACGATGTTCTGGCGGGAAAGGCAGCCGGCATGAAGACTGCGGCCTTCTCGGGTGGCGTCCAGCCTGCGTCGGAGCTTCGCAAGGCAACGCCCGACCACCTGATACGGGATCTCTGCGAGCTGCTCATCCTCCTCCCCGAGTCGGGCCCCGGCCGCTAGACCTCACTCGCACAGCGACAGGTCAGCGCTCAGCCCTTCGGCGGCAAGGGGAGGGAGCCACCTGGCCTGACTCTTGAGAGCGAGCTCCTGAGTCGGCACCGTCTGATGCTGAGGAGTTCGATGCTTCTCTAGATCGGAAAGATGGCTTCCAGTGGTTCTCGACTCCCCAGATGCTTCAGAAGGGCCAACCACAGCTCCTTGGCAACCGGAACGAACTCCTTCTGCTCCAGCATCTTCTGCAGTCTCAGCCGCCCCACGAATCCGGTCTTCGATGGATCGACCTCATCGCTGGGCTTGAGCCTTCCCTGCACCGCTGCGACGAAACAATGGGAGGTTTCGCATGCGCTGGGCGAGTACAAGGGCCTGTGGAACGGCTTGATCAGGGGTCCGTCCCGGTCGATCACGGACAGCCCAACCTCCTCCTCCAGTTCGCGGATCGCCTCCTCGCGTAGGACCTCCTGCAGGTTGAAGAGCAGCTGCAGGCAAAACGAGACATGCCCGGAGGCCGAGTCCGTGTAGGCCCCCGGGCAGGATTCCTTGCTCAGTGATCTGCGCTGGACGAGAAACCTCCCGCGCCGGTTGAAGGCCAGGACTCGCACAACCAGGTGGTGAACCGCATCCCTGTGAACGCGGTCCCTAGGCATGGGGAAGATCGTGCCTTCGCTGCCAATGCAGGCCAGGAGTTCTCCTCGGCCATCGTCTTCCAATGGACACGCCCTGCAACGACTAGAGGCTCAGGATCTTGGCCAGGGCGGCGCCGGTGTCGGAGATCATCTTGGTGGGGAAGAATCGGTAGGCCCCCAGTTCGGCCACGATGAAGCCGTTGTAGCGCACGGCCTTGAACGCTTCCATCACCCTGGGCCAGTTGACATCGCCCTGGAGCAGGTAGGTGAACCCGGTTATGTTGCCTATCTTCGTGGAGAAATCCTTTACGTGGACGCAGCCGATGTACTCGGCAAGGACCCTGATCCAGTCGTCGGGGTACGCGAAGAGCAGGACGTTGCCGACGTCGAAGTACGCCCTCACGAAGTCGCTCCCGATTTCCTCCAGATATCTTCTGAACTCCAGGGGGCTTAGGAGGAACTTGTTCCAGACGTTCTCCACCCCGATGTTGACGCCGAGGTCCTTCGCCTTCGGGGCGAGCTGCCGGATCGCCTTCTGGGAGCGCTCGTATGCCTGGGCGTATCCGACCTCCTCGGTGACAACCGCGGGCACTACGAGCACCGTCTTCGCCCCAAGGGCGGATGCGGCCTCAAGGCTCTTCTCAACCGCCGTCATGCCCTTCTTGAGGGTCGCGGCATCCGGCGAGGAAAGGGGGTACCTCCAGCCCAGCCCGCTTGCCAGGCTGGGTGCCTCCAGGCCGAAGCTCTCGATCTTGTCCCGGTAGGACTTGATCGCGCTCTTGGGGGTGCTGAGGGTGAGCAGGCCTTCCTCGGAGATCGCCAACTCTATCCCCTCGAAGCCTGCGTCCTTGGTCAGACGGAGCATCTCGTCCAGGCTCGTGCCGCCCGGGAAGCCCCAGGCATTCATCGCTTTCTTCATGGCCATGCCCTCGCCACGCCGTGGAGACCGGGTTTGATATGTTTTGCCCACGCTTGTGATTCTAGGTGTTTCTCATCCTGTCCAGCTTCTCAGCGATGAGCCGGTTGGTGGTGATGGGATCGGCCCTGCCGCCGGTCTTCTTCATGACTTGTCCGACAAGGTGGTTCCTTATTTTCTCGTCGTCTAGGGCCTGCTTCACAGCGCTCGGGAATTCAGCGAAGACCTCGTCCACAACCTCCTTGAGCTTCGAGATGTCCGTGATCTTGGTGAGCTTTGCGGCCTCAACGATGTCACGCGGGTCCCTGCCCGTCTCGAGCATCTCCCTCATGACGGTCTTGGCTATCTTGCCGCTGATGGTCTTCTCATCTATCAGCCTTATCATGTCTACGATGTGGTGCGGGGAGATCTTGAGCTCATCGATCTCAAGGCCTTTCTCGTTCAGAAAGCCCAGGAGGTCGGTCATGAGCCAGTTGGAGACCTTCTTGGGTTGGTTGTAGAGTTGAACGCACTGCTCGAAGAAGTCGGCAAGCCGCTTGCTCGCCGTCAAGACGCCGGCGTCGTACTCGGGTAGGCCGTACTGGGAGACGAAACGGTCGGCCCGAGAGTCCGGGAGCTCGGGCATCCTCCTTCGAAGGGACTGGACCATCCCGTCGCTGATCCTGATAGGCATCAGGTCGGGATCGCGGAAATACCTGTAGTCCTCCACGGTTTCCTTGGACCTGAGCGAAACCGTGATCTTCCTGAGCTCGTCGTAGTGCCGCGTCTCCCTGCCGACGACCGCGCCCCTCTTGCGCAGGCTTTTCTGCCTTGTGACCTCGAACCCGAGCGCCTTCTGAACTGCCTTGAAGCTTGTGATGTTCTTGATCTCGACGACCTTGCCGCCCCCCACCGAGATGTTGGCGTCGAATCTCATCGAGCCCTCGAGGCTTCCATCGGTGACGCCCAGGTGTTCCACGATGCTCCTGAGCTTCTGGGCGAAGAGCCTTGCCTCCTTTGGGGACGAGATGTCGGGGGCGGTGACGATCTCGCAGAGCGCGATGCCGCTTCTGTTGTAGTCAACCAGCGTGTCGGGGGAGCTGATGATCGAGCCCTGGAAGACGTTCCTCCCCGGGTCCTCTTCGAGCTGTATCCTCCATATTCCGATCCTCTTCTTCTGTCCGTTGGCCTTCAGGGTGAGGTATCCGTTCCTGGCCAGGGTTCTCGATCCGTCCGGGGCCTCGTACATGGAGATCTGGTAGTTCTTGGGCAGGTCAACGTAGGTGTAGTTCTTCCTGTAGAAGGAGCATGTGCTGGGCACCTCGCAGTTGAGCGCACCTGCAATCATGAGCCCAAGGTCGAAGGCCTTCCTGTTGGGGACTGGAAGCGTTCCCGGCAGCCCCAGGCAGACCGGGCAGACGCTGGTGTTGGGCTCAAGGCCTCTGTAGTCGGCCGAACAGCCGCAGAAGAGCTTCGTTTCCAGTTTCGTGAGCTGGACGTGGCATTCGAGCCCTATCTTGACGTAGTCCTGGTCCTTTCCCGAGGAAGAGCCCTGCATTCGCCACTCGTTCGAACCGGTCCAAAATAACCTTTATATGTGTCTCTCAGGAAAACTGGCGCAGAAAGCAGTGATCTATTTGGTCTCGGGGGCCCTCATCGGGGATATCGGGACGAAGATAGCCGTTGGAATCGCCTTGTGCACCGCCCTGGCGTACGGCGGCTACCGGAAGAGGGCCCTGAATAGGAGCGGCGCGGCGCTGTCATGGGTGTTTGGCTTCCTCATTATCCTGCTCTGCGACCTTTCGTGGTTCCTGCTGATCCTCATATTCTTTGTCTCGGCTGCCGCGGCCACCAAGTACAAGTACAAGGCGAAGGAGAAGCTGGGCGCGGCCGAGGAGAGGCTTGGGGCCCGATCCTGGGAGAACGTCCTAGCGAACGGGATGTCCCCGTTGCTCTTCGTGATCTCGGAGTTCGTCCACCCGGGTGCGGTCTTCCTGGCTGGCTATTTGGGGGCGGTCTCAACGGCCATGGCCGACACGCTGTCAAGTGAGATCGGGCTGACCAGCAAGAGCCATCCCTGGCTCATTACCAACTTCAAGAGGGTGAAGCCCGGCACGCATGGAGCGATCTCCGTGAAGGGGACTGCCGCCAGCCTTGTGGGCTGCCTTGTCCTCGGGCTTCTGGGTTGGGTGCTGGGCATGGAAGCCAGCTGGACTTTTCTTGCGGTCATGCTGACGTGCGTTGTGGGGGGGATGGTGGGCTGCACGCTTGACAGCGTTCTGGGGGCGGTTTTCGAGCTCAAGGGGAAGATGTCGAACTCCCAGGTGAACTTGGTGTCCACGATTGGGGGTGGCCTGGCAGCGATCGCGGTGTTCCTCATCATCTGAGCGAGTTCTCTGCGACGGCGTCCGCAACGAAGATGGACTTTGATGGGGAGTAGGATTCGACCTCTCTAATGTCTGCCACGCGGAACCGGCTTTCGGCGCCAAGCTCGTCTTCGATCTGGTGCCTCGCTGTCGATCTCGGCGCAAGCCTGTAGTAATGGAGGTGGCCTCCGGCCTTCAGCGAGGCGGCGGCGGATGGCAGGAATCTGAAGGATGACCCGGGCAGGTTCATGATGATCCTGTCGAACTTGCCGATCTTCCTCGCAATCTTCGGTGCTTCGACCCCGGAGTCCCCGACTCCGGCGACCACTTTCCAGGCTCTGTTGAGTCGGATGTTCTCCGTCAGGTATCTCACGGCATGTTCGTTCTTGTCCAGCGCGTAGATGGTCGCGGAATCGCATCTGGATGCCTTCGCCACGGCGATCGAGAATGGCCCCACGCCCGCGAACATGTCAAGTATGGCGCGATCGTCCTTGGAGGATTCCGCCACCCTCGCGCGCTCAGCCGACAGCCGGGGGTTGAAGAAGACCTTCGCCAGGTCGAGTCTGAACTGCAGTCCATTCTCCTTGTGGACCGTCTCAAGCGATAGTTTCCCCGCCAAGACCTCCAATCCCCTCACCCTCTCGTCGCCCGAGACTGCTGACGTCTTGAGGGCGACAGTTTCCACGGGAACCCAGGACAAGAGCGCCCTGCCTATCTCGCGCTTTCTGTCGAGCAAAGGCGTCGGTAGAGCGATCAGCAGGATGCGTCCGATGATGTCGTATGATCGCCCCAGTAGCGAGATATCATCCTTGGACAGGATCCGGCCAAGGGCCTCTTGGAGGTTCCCGGGGCGGCTGGACCTGGCCCTAAAATCGCACCTGACTAGCTCGGACCCTGGCAGGCGGAGGCCCGACAATCGCCCCTCCACCGGCTCCTTGAGCGGGAAGACCAGGTGTCCATCGCATCTGAGGATTCTCTTTGATCCCTCAAGAAGGCCCAACTGGACCAGAAGCTTCTTGGCCTCTTCACCTTGGCGTGCATGTACCTTCAATCCGTTGGGCCTGGGGGGTGTCGTCATGCTCGAATACTTCTGTCCCATCGCGTTAATAATCTTGGCGGGGCGCTCCTCGTCCATCCTCGACGGACGCCAGTCGGTGCGGATATGGGATATGGATAAGAGATATATTCGTTCCTTCGAGGTTGGCGAAAGGGAGCTAGAGAGGGAAGACTTGTCGACCTTGGTCATGAGGGCAAGGGCAAGCGATCTGAAAACCGAGCTGGGGCGGCTGGCAAGGGTCGAAGGGATCACTGCACGTAGGCTCTCCGGGCTGATAGCCTCGGGCAGGGTCGTGATCCCGCACAGCGCCTTGAGGACCGAGGTTCTGCCGGTGGCCATCGGGGAGGGGATGAGCGTGAAGGTCAATGCCAACATCGGTACCTCCATCGATATCAACGATGTTGATGAGGAGATGGCCAAGGCCGAGATTGCCCTTCAGAGCGGCGCCCATACGCTGATGGATCTCAGCACGGGGAAGGACGCCGACTCCCTGAGAAAGCGGCTGATCTCCGATCTCAACTGCCCGCTTGGGACCGTTCCCATCTATGACGCAGCATTGGAGGCGCAGCGCAAGGACGGAAGCTACTTGGAGCTCGACGAAGATAGGGTGTTCTCCTCCGTGGAGAAGCATGCCTCCGACGGGGTCGATTTCCTCACCCTGCACGCGGCCGTGACGAAGACCACCGTCGAGGCCCTGAGGAAGTCGGAAAGGATCCTGGGGGCTGTGAGCCGCGGAGGGGCCTTCATTGCGGCTTCCATCATCCACTCAGGACGGGAGAACCCCCTCTACGAGAACTACGACTACCTGCTGGATCTCGCCAAGGAGTACGACTTCACAATTAGCCTCGGCGACGGGCTGCGACCCGGGTGCATTCACGACGCCTCGGACAGGGCCCAATTGGAGGAGCTCACGCTATCGTCCGAACTGGTGGCGAGGGCTCGGGAGCGCGGCGTGCAGGTGATGGTTGAGGGGCCGGGGCATGTCCCCTTGGACCAGATTGAGGCCAACGTCAGGGTCGAGAAGGCGGCCTGCGACGGGGCTCCCTTCTATGTCCTCGGACCCCTGCCCACCGATGTGGCCCCGGGGTATGATCACATAACCGGGGCGATAGGCGGGGCCGTGGCAGCCTGGGCTGGCGCGGACTTTCTGTGCGTTGTCACCCCGGCCGAGCATCTCTGCCTCCCGACCGCTGAGGATGTCAGGCAAGGGGTGATAGCCGCAAGGATAGCGGCCCACTGCGGCGAGGTGGCTAGGGGCAAGGGGCGCGACTGGGACGACGCGATCTCACGGGCGCGGAAGGACCTTGACTGGAAGAAGCACATGGAGCTCTCGGTGGACAAGCGGGAGTTCGCCAGGCGTCGCTCGACGAGGCCCTCGCACGATCCCCGGGTGTGCAGCATGTGCTCGGATCTGTGCGCGATCAAGGTCCTTGAGGATTATCTGCGCGGCGCCTGAGTGCGGTGGTGGATTTGGCGAAACTTGGAGTCTCGGTGATCGGCGGAAGCGGGTACACCGGCGCGGAACTGTTGAGGATATTGGTGCGACATGCACGCGTGAGGATACGGCATGTGACCTCAAGGGAGCTCTCCGGAACGCCCGTCTCGCAGAGGCTGCCGAACCTCAACTGGCTTGATATGCAGTATGAGATGCCCGTTCCGAAGCAGCTGTCGGATTCCGACGTGGTCTTCGTGTGCACCCCCCACACGTCGTCCATGGAGATAGTGCCGGAGGTCCTCGAACACTGCAGGGTCGTCGACATCTCGGCCGACTACCGCCTGGCCGACAGGAAGCTGTATGAGGAGATCTACGAGGTGAAGCACACGAGCCCACAGCTCAAGTCTGTCTACGGGCTCCCTGAGCTTCACCGCAATGAGATCGCCTCGGCCGATCTGGTTGCCAACCCCGGGTGCTACCCGACCGGGGCGGTACTCGCCCTGGCCCCGCTCGTTCGGAAAGCGCTGATTGAGGACGACAGGATCATTATAGACGCGAAGTCGGGGAGCTCGGGGGCCGGAATCAAGCCGACCGCGTTCACCAGCCATGCCGAATGTGCCAATGCCGTCAAGCCCTACAATGTGACCGGCCACAGGCACATCGCCGAGATCGACCAGGAGCTGTCGCTTGTTGCGGGAAAGGACGTCAGGGTGAACTTCACGCCACACCTGGTGCCGATCTCCCGGGGCATTCTGACGACGTGTCACACCTTCCCGACAGGGAAGGTAACCGAGGACAAGGTCCGATCCCTCTTCACGGACTTCTACAAGGACTGTCCCTTCGTGAGGATCAGGCCCGAGGTGCCGGACCTGCGGGGGGTACTTGGCTCGAACTTCTGCGACATAGGCTTCAGCATTGACGCGAGGACGGGCCGATTGGTTGTCGTATCAGCCATCGACAATCTGACGAAGGGGGCATCCGGACAGGCGGTCCAGAACATGAACATCATGTTCAAGCTGCCCGAGACCCTCGGCTTGGACTCCCTGGGCCTTTACCCGTAGGTGGTCGATCGATGGAGTGGATCGACGGCGGGGTGACGTCTCCGAAGGGCTTCAGGGCATCCGCCGTGCGAGCAGGCCTGAAGAAGGAGGGCCTGGACCTCGTGGTACTGGAGTGTCACAGCGGGGCTGCGTCCGCGGGCCTGTTCACATCGAACGCCGTCAAGGCCGCACCAGTTCTCGTCTCGATCCGGAACCTGAAGAAGTCAAGGGGCAGGACGAGGGCGGTCGTGGTGAACTCGGGGAATGCCAATGCCTGCAACGGGAGCGGGGGGCTTGAGGATGCCTACGAGGTTGCCAGCAAGTGCGCCCAGTCACTCGGCACCTCTGTTTGGAAGGTCCTGCTGGCCTCGACCGGGGTAATCGGCAGGCCTCTGCCTTTGGCGAAGGTTCTTGCCGGACTGGAGCTGGCAATACCGAAGCTCGACTCGTCCAGAGCCGCCTCCAAAGGGGCCGCCCAGGCCATCATGACAACGGACCGGGTACCCAAGGAAGCGGCCGTGAGGGTCACGCACCGGAATGAGTTCTTCGTGATCGGTGGGATGGCGAAAGGCGTGGGCATGATCCATCCCAACCTGGCCACCATGCTTTGCTTCCTGACCACCGATGCGAGGATCGAGCCCGGCCTTCTTGCCCGGGCCCTCAGAGAGGCGGCGGACCAGAGCTTCAACATGATCTCCGTTGACAGGGACACGAGCACGAACGACACCCTTCTTGCCATGGCAAGCGGGCTTTCGTCCAGTCCTCCGATCCGGCCCAAGGGGCAGGCTTTTCGCTTGTTCAGGGATGCCCTCGCCCAAGTCTGCGTCAGCCTTGCCAAGCAGATGGTTCGGGACGGCGAGGGGGCCACCAAGCTCTTCGAGGTGGAGGTCTCGGGTGCAAGGAGCCTGTCCGACGCCAGGCTGTGCGCAAGGAGCATCGCAGGTTCAAACTTGGTCAAGTCGGCCGTCTTCGGGTGCGATCCCAACTGGGGCAGGATCCTGGCCGCCGCCGGCTACTCCGGGGCCAAGATCGACCAGGATGCCGTCAAGGTTGCTCTCGAAACGCCGGACGGGAAGAGCATGGAGTGGGTCACGGGGGGCCAGCAGATAGCCGAGGAAAGGAACGAGGTTGCACGCAAGTTCCTTGCCGAGGAAAGCTTCAAGATCAAGCTGGATCTGGGCCTGGGCCGGTTCCGGGCAACGGCATGGGGCTGCGACCTCACCTACGACTACGTGAAGGTCAACTCGCAGTACACGACCTGAGCGACGTGAGATGGCTGCCCAAGACCCGTGAGACCTCGAATAGGTCCCGCCCCCGAACGACCACGGTGGCCTTGCGGGCCACCTTCTCTGAGCTTGGGTTGAAGGCGACCGAGAAGGGCACTGCCTCGAACATCGGCACGTCGTTTTCGTCATTCCCCACGCATGCGCAGTGCGCTATGGGAATGCCTAGTTTCCGGGCCGCCCGGCGGAGGATGAGCCCCTTCTCCTCAAAGCCGCACCTCACTCTGACCCTCCCGGTGATGGTGCCGTTCGCGATCTCCACATCGTTGGACTCGACCATCCCGATTCCGAGCATGCCCGCTGCCCGCTCCGCCACCGCCGAGATCCCGGTGCTTATGATCATCGTCGCTGCCCCGAGCGAATGCGCCTGGGAGACCAGCTGGGACGCTCCCTCCCTGGTCCGAAGCTCGGACAGGAACCTCTGCACAGCGGAAGCGTCCTTCCCCTTCCAGAGCCCCGCGTCCATCCTTGCCCAGCGTTCGTAGTCTATCCTGCCGGAGAGGAAGAGGGCCATGTTCCTCTGCCTCTCCTTGCTGGTGCCCAGGAGTTCGTGGTACCGGCCCCAGCTGCTGTCATCCTCGATGAGCACCCCATCGAGGTCAAGGGCGAGAAGGGCCAGCGCCTTCATGTGCCAGCCTCCTCAAGCCCCTTGGACAGCAGATCAAGCGATCCCTGTACGCTGTCGAATCCACAGCCGAGGATGCTGGCCAGCGCGCGGGCCTTTCTCTCGCCCCCGGTGCCTCCCACGGTCGAAACGTAGGCCACCTGGCGGACGCTTGACAGGAGGGTTCGGAGGACACCTGCCCGAGCCCGGCTATCGATCCTCTCCAATCCGAAGATTCTGTCGAGGTTCTCGAGCCAGCCTTCGGTAAGGTAAAGGGTAGCAGCTCGGCGTTCGTGCACAAGAAGGTCAATGCAGTCCTCTCCGGGAAGCAGCGGGATTCTCCTGCGCCTGGCTATCCCGGCGAGGCCTCCGCAATCCCCACAGACGAGCAGCGAGTGATCCTGGATCAACGAGTCAACGTAGGCGGCGAACTTGGACGGCTCTAGCGTGTGGCACAGAGGTTCAAAGTAGTCGGGTTTGAGGGTGGGCCTCAGATGCCGGATCTCGTGCGCGAGCACGCGGCAGGCCAGAACCTTCGGCATCGGTCGCCCCATGCCGAGGACAAGTGGGAAAAATGCTTCCCATACATGCCCACGACACATTTTTGAGGCCGGGACCGGGGGGCATCGGGATGCGCTCTCCCACGGCCTTTCCGGCCCTCTACCCGGCGCTCGCTTTCGCAATGCTTCTGCTGGCCCACACAGTCTTGGTGAGCGGACAGACGGGGGACTGGATTGTGAACGGTAGCGAGGCAGTTTCCGGCGTAACCGAGGTATGGCATAGGAACATAACGGTGTCGGCCACGGGCCAGCTTACCATAGCTAACTCGGCCCTTGTGTTCAACTCCTCCAGCTCGGTACGCTACGGCATTACGGTCGAGAAGGGCGGAAAGATCTCAATGACCGATTCCCGGCTTGCGTCGGTCAACTCTAGCGAGGGCTTCTGGTTCTTGGCCGAGGGCTCGCTTGAGATCAGGGACTGCAGGATAGAGGACGTCTTCGCTGGAACGGCCGGCGAGGACTGGATTGGGGGATTCAGGATCACCTCCGACAACCCAGTGATCGAGAACACCGTTTTCGCGGGGTCCCTGGGATATTTCGTCAGGTTTGAGGGCTGCAGCAACGTCCTCTTCTCCGGCAACACGGTCACCCGTGCCTCGACGGCGCTCCTATTGAACCGGTCGACGGGCGTGGTCAAGAACAGCCTGTTCAGCAACAACTCCGACCGGCACATCGTGATACAGGCCTGCGATGGGCTCGAAATTGTGGGCAACAAGCTGAATGATACCGGGGCGGGCGCCTTCATCATATCGGCGTCCAGGGATATAAGGAGCTCGGGCAACCAATACGAAGGTGGCCTCTACGGGGTGTACGCCCGGGATGCGATCGTACGGATGGAGCGAGATAACGTGACGGAGGCCGTGGTGCACGTAGGTGCGGAAGAGGGGTCCAAGCTCACTCTGATCGACTGTCTTTGCGACAGGGAGGTGGTTTCGGCCAAGGGCGGATCCCAGGTCATTCTGAGGCGCACCATCAGGGTGCGCGCGGTGGTTGGGAGCAAGCCGGTCTCCGGCGCCATCGTCACCGTTGTGGATTCGAAGAAGAACCAGTTGGTGGAGACCACGACGGATGAGGATGGAAGGGCGGAGTTCGAAATCACGGAATTGCTGGTGACCGAGAGTGGACCGGCGGAGGGCAGTCCGTTCAAGTTCAAAGCCGTCAAGGGCATCCGTTCGGTTTCGAAGACCTTCGCCACCTTGGGCACGGAGGAACTTGAGTTGAAGATGGCCCTGCCCTGGGCCTTCATCGTCGGTGCTGCGCTCTTCATCGTCTTGGCCGCCTTCGTCGTCGCGAGCCCGCCGAAAGCCCGGAAGTCGAAGAAGAAGCCGCGGTAGGGCTCGATGCTCACTTTCTACGGAACATCGTCTTCATGACGTCGCCGAGGCCCGCCCTGGGCTTCTTCCCGGCGACCGTCATGTCGTAGCATTTGGAGCACATACCGTCTTCCTTCCTGTAGCAGTCCCTACAGACGCCACGTCCGCATTTCGGGCAGATAACCTGGGAAGGGATGTCCAGCGGCCTTCGGCAGTTGGGGCAGACCCTTCGCGCCACATCAGCGCCCCGCTCCGCGATCCCGAATGACGACTCCACCATCTTCCGGACCGCGTCGTCGGCCAGAAAGCCCTGCCTGTTTAAGGCCACCAGCGTCGCGACCGTGTGATGGCAGATGGTCCCCTTGGCCAGGCCGCATGAAGAGCACCGGGGAGAAAGCGAATCCAGTTCGAATTCAACCTTGGACTCGGTGCGTGAGATCGAGGCGATTCCGTAGTCCTTGAAGATCCCCCTTCCCGGATCCGCCATCCTGTGGTCCTTCTCGAGGCGAACCCCGCCGGCTGCCAGGTCAAGGCCCCTCTGGACCAGAGGATCTCCGAACCTCTGCCTCAGCAGCCCTAGCAAATCCCCCTCGTCCAATTGGGATCCCGTTCTACTCCTTGAGGGGCTTCCAGTTCCCGATGTTCTTGTCCTGAAGGACCTTGAGCCCAGCGTCGTCGAGTTCAACCAGGACCTGCCACATCTTGACCTTGTATCCCTTCTGGGATGCCTCCTTGCCCATCATGAAGCTCTTGATGTTGTCCCGGATGTCCGCCTTGGCGTAAGCAAAATCGAGTTCCGTGTCGAAAACTATGTACGGCATTGGGTTCCTCCCAGACGGTTCGGCTGGAATCGTTCCTTCTATTAATGTATTTGCGTCGAAGGTGCGTGAGTCTGGGGAGCGGGCCATCGTCAGCTCGGCTTTTCCGCCTGTCTTGGGTCGGACCTGGCTTTGGCGAGGAGGGCACCGTTCCCTTCGATCAGGCGCAGTCCATCCCGTCATATGCCCTTGTGGGCGGCTTCTACCCTCGTCTCTTGTCCCTTCTTTCCTATCCGTCGTTTGGTGATGCCTATCAAGACCAAGGCGCCGGCGAAGACGACGGTCACGCTGGAGAGAAGATAGGACGCGATCAGAGACGTCAACACCTTCCTGTCATCATCGGCCATGTCCCTGACGATGTAGCTGTCAAGCTTGGCCCGTGAAGCCACTTTCCTGACGGCACTCTGGTAGTCGCCTATCTCATCGACAAGCCCCAGCCCAAGCGCCTCGATCCCCGTGTATGCCGACCCATTTGCGATTTCCTTGAGCCTGTCCACCGTCAGGTTCGGCCTGCCACTCACGATGTCCTCGATGAGGATCTCGTATGTGCGGTTGAGCTCCATCTCTATGCTCTCGTTCTCCTCCGCTGTTGGGGACCTCCATGGCTCGAAGAGGTCCTTGGCGTCGCCGGTCTTCCAGACCCAGAACTTTATCCCTTCCTTCTCCAGCCATTTGCTGTAGTCCTCCCAAACGGAGATCACTCCCAGTGCGCCGGTTATGGTGTTGGCATGGGCCAGTATCTCGTCGGCCGCCGATGCGATGTAGTACGCGCCAGAGGCCGCGACCTCATCCATTATGGCGACGTTGGGTATGCTCATGTTCTCCAGATATCTACGGATCTCCATACACGCGAATGCAGCCCCTCCCGGACTGTTGAGATAGAGAACGAGCGCCTTGACCCCGGAGTTGTCGCTGGCGGCACGCAGCTGGTCGGTGATATCGCCGAAGGAGTAGATCTCTCCCGTGATCTGAACCACCCCGACTTGGTCGTCCATGCGGAAGTAGCTTGAGCTCAAGCCCGCGCCAACGTAGGCGACGATCAGCACGAGTGCGAGCAGTGAAAGAAATGTGCCAGTGGCAGCCACCTTGGTGACCTCCCAACCGTGCCGGTCCCCGACTTAATAGCTGTTTGCCGCGTTCCGGGTTGCACAACAGGTAGTTATCCGTTTCACGCTGGCCAAAGGTACCGGGCGGTGCTAGCCGTGAGCCTGGGCATCCACTATGGATAACATTTAAAGCGATGCCGGAGGGGCTGGCTCCCAGAAAGCCGGCGATGAGCCTTCTTCTGCCCCAGTGAGGTCCGACCATGATGGGTGATGTTGAGGAGAGTTTGAGGAGGGGCACCACGACTGTTGGGTTGGTTTGTGGTGATGGGGTTGTTTTTGCTGCTGATAGTCGTGCTACTGCTGGGTCTTTGATTGCTTCTAAGAGGGCTCAGAAGATCTT
>Ga0315307_1000519_pt1 | contig 16590 bp, 16 predicted proteins | sample TDP2_MG_FD_203079 | JGI IMG/M metagenome (GOLD analysis project Ga0315307, IMG submission 203079) | Freshwater sediment microbial communities from Lake Towuti, South Sulawesi, Indonesia - TDP2 | ecosystem: Environmental > Aquatic > Freshwater > Lake > Sediment | place: Indonesia: South Sulawesi... | reverse complement strand
CAAGGCTTCTAAGAGAGCTGGCACCGCTCTTTTGTCTCGTAAATTACCAAGAACCTGAGCAACACTTATCCGCACTCCTTCATTCTTATCCTCTCTTAAAGATTTAATTAAAGGCTCGACACTCTCTTTGTCTCTAATATAGCCCAGAGCCACGACCACACTAATTCGAACTCCATCGTTCTCATCTTTCAAGGCCTCAATCAGGGCTGGTGTAGCAGACTTATCCCTCAGGTTACCCAAGGCATCAGCTACATTAACTCTCACGCCAAAATCCTCATCCTTGAGAGCGTCGATCAACGCAGGCAAACTCGCCAAATCCCTCAAACTGCTCAGGGTCTCAGCTGCCATCCTCCTCTCTCCCGGGTCCTCGCTGTTAAGCTTCTCTATGGCTGCCTTGACTTCTGGCCTCATCTCTTTTTCCTGAGCCTGAATAAGAGTCAAAGAGCCGAGAAAACTTAGAGCCATCAAAAGCATAAACCACATAGACTTTTTTTTCATCTTTTTCCTCCTTGGGTTTTATCATATTTTCTATAATATTATATTACCAATTGCCTTTAGCATCAACAAATTTTTTAAATTGAAATTGCCACGAAGCTTCCCCATCCCTCGTCACCCTAAAGGGCGACCAACCTATGGGCGAGCAAGCTCGCCCCTACCCCGTTCCTCAAGTGGGAGTAGCAGAGCGAAGCTCTGCATCATAATCGCGAAGCTTACGCTTCGCTACTCCAAATTTAGTATTTTACTTTTATCAGAAAGAGTCCATGTGCCGGAGCGGTTTGGGCACGAAGTGTAGAAGCTTTCCTATGAAGCAATGCTCTTATGTATTCTGGCTCGATTTTCCCCCTTCCTACTTCAATTAGAGCTCCTACTATCCTTCTTACCATCCTGTAGAGGAAGTAATCGGCTTCAATTTGCAAGATATATGAGTTCTTCACTTTTCTAATCTTGAAATCCCTGATGGTGCATTGTCCACTTTTTCTCGCGGAACCTCTGACAGAAAATGGAGAAAAGTCGTATTTGCCAATGAAATATTGGCCTGCCTTTCCTATTTTTTTCCAGTCCAAAGCCTCGGGCAGGTGCCAGGAAAATCTTCTCTCCAGTGCCGAAGGAAAGGCTTGATTTAGAATCTTGTACTGATATATCTTGTTACTAGCACTGTAGCGGGCATGAAAACTATCAGGAACTATTTTAACCTGTTTTATGACGATATCTGAAGGAAGGAGTCCATTTAGTGCTTTGCTCAAGCTCTCGCTTGTCAGCTTCTCATTTCTGGTTTTGAAGTTGGCCACCTGGCTAAGAGCGTGGACTCCAGAGTCTGTGCGGGCTGCACCTGTCAGCCTTACCTTCTCCTCTAAGATTCTTTCCAGGGCTTTTGTTATTTCTCCCTGAACTGTTGGTTTTCTCTTCTGGATTTGCCAGCCGAAATAGTCTGTTCCATCATATTCAATGGTGAGTCTCATATTTCGCATTCTGGAAGTTATAAAATTATGAGAGTTGTGGAGAAGGCAACAGTTATCAAAATTGTTAAGAAGTCAGAAATTGTGAACTTTATTGTTTCCAGATCGCCCCTTGGCATATCCGGGTCATAGGCCCGCGATTCCATAGATAGAGCGAATTCATCGGCGCGCCGTAAGAGGTTAACGAGGAGTGGCACCAGAGTTGGAATAATAGCCCGAATTCTTTTGATGGGATTCCTACGAGAAAAATCTGACCCCCGAGACTTCTGTGCCTTAATAAGTCTATCTAACTCTTCGAAAACTAATGGTACAAACCTCATGGACAGGGTCATCATCATAGCAATCTTATGTGAAGAGATTCCCACCACTTTCAAGGGCGAGAAGAGAAATTCTAATCCCCTGGTCAATTTCTGGGGTGAGGTGGTCAGAGTAAGAAGAGAGGCAACGAGTATTAGAAAAATTAGCCTCAAGGTAATGAAGGCTCCCAAAGATAAACCCTGCTCGGTAATCCTTAGTGGACCGAAAGAAGCAATTCTGCTTCCCGGGGTGAAAAGTAGATGGAGAAAGAAAGTAAATACGACAATCCAGAGTAAGGGCAATAGTCCCTTAAGGACGAATCTAATGGAGAGTCGTGCTAAAAGAATTACGGCCAGCAAAAATATGGCAAGCAGAGAGTAGCTCCAGAGGTTCTTAAGAAGGAATATTGAAATTGATATAATCAGAATGGATATAATCTTTGTCCGTGGGTCAAGCCGGTGAACAGGAGAATTGGAAGAGATGTAGCGACCGACAGTGAGGTTAGTTAAGAAGGACATTTAGGACCCCAGGACTCTTCTCTTAATCAACTCCTCGGCTATTTGAACTGCATTTAGAGCAGCCCCCTTCAGGAGGTTATCGCTTACTATCCACATATTGAGTCCATTTGGTATCGACTGGTCTTCTCTAATGCGACCAACAAAAGTCTCTTCACTATTGGCAGCCTTTGTGGGTAATGGGTATCTTAGTTTACTGATGTCATCCACAAGTACAACTCCTTCTGCTTTCTTCAAAATCTCTCGAGCTTCTTGGGGAGTAATTTTTCTTTCCGTCTCAATATTTACTGCTTCCGAGTGTCCACGAAAAACAGGTACTCGAACACAGGTGGCTGTGACGGCAATGGAGTCGTCCTCCATTATCTTCTTTGTTTCGTTGACCATCTTTATCTCTTCCTTTGTGTAGCCATTCTCTAAAAATATATCGATCTGGGGAATACAATTATAGGCAATCTGGTGGGGAAAAATCCTCGGCTTCACTTTTTTGCCAGAGGCAATAGTTCTAACTTGTTCTTCCAGCTCAAGTACTGCCTTCTGTCCTGCACCAGAGACCGCCTGATAGGTGGAGACAACAATCCTTTTAATTCTGGCTCTCCTGTGCAATGGAGCCAGGACAACTACCATTTGAATTGTTGAGCAGTTGGGATTGGCAATGATTTTTTTGTCTTTAGATAAAGTATGAGGATTAATTTCCGGTACGACCAGGGGCACTTCAGGGTCCATTCTCCAAGCACTCGAGTTATCAATCACAAATACGCCTTCCCGAGCAGCAAGTGGAGCATACTCCTTTGAAATAGAGGCGCCAGCAGAGAATAGTGCAATATCGAGTCTAGGTGAGAGGCTCGATTTTTCTGACGAAGGGGAAACTTTAAACGATGAGGGAGTCAATTCCTCAATTAGAATTTCTTTGCTTCTAAATTTTAGCGTCTTTCCTCGTGAACGCTCAGAGGCAAAGAGTCTCAGGTTAGCTACTGGAAAATTCCGCTTCTCCAGCATTCTAACCATTTCCCTACCTACAAGCCCAGTCGCTCCCACCACAGCAACATTATATTTTTTCATTTCCTAACTCATATTTACGAGATTGCTTCGTCGCTTCCGCTCCTCGCAATGACACTTGGTGCCAGATTGCTTCACGGATAGATTCGCTTTGCTCACTACAGGGTTTACCCTGAGCAGTATGTTGAGATTCTTCCCCTTCCCCTTCACTTCGTTCAGGGTCAGGGTCAGAATGACAGAAGGCGAAGGGTTCGCAATGACATATCCGTTTATTCCCACAAACTTTTTGGGCATTCCATCTCATACTTGGCTAATATACTTAGCGATAAGGTCGCCAACCTCGGATGTGGAGAGACCCATTTCCCCAGCACTCATCCCCTTTATCTTGCCAGAAGATAGAGCTTTTCGAACAGCTCCATCGATTAACTTTGCTCCCGCCTCCTCACCCAAATTCTCCAGCATCATCTGCCCAGCAACTATGGTGGCGATGGGGTTTATTACATTCTTGCCTGCATATTTTGGGGCACTTCCATGAATAGGTTCAAACATGCTTACACCTTCAGGGTTTATATTTCCCCCGGCTGCCACCCCCATACCACCCTGAATGATTGCTCCCAGATCGGTTATGATGTCCCCAAACATATTACAGGTGACAATAGTATCAAACCACTGAGGATTTTTAACGAACCACATACAACAGGCATCAACAAATGCATGGTCCTTCTCCACCTCGGGATACTCTTCGCCTACCTTGTAGAATACTCTCTGCCAGAGGTCATGAGCAAATGTCAGAACATTCGCCTTATCCACAAGAGTTAACCTCATCTTTTTCTTTCTCTTCCTTGTCAATTCAAATGCATACCTGATGCACCTTTCCACGCCCTTTCTGGTATTGACCATCTCCTGCACTGCAACTTCGTCTGGCGAGTCCTTCTTCATAATTCCGCCAATGCCTAAATAGAGACCCTCCGTATTTTCCCTAACCACCACGAAATCTATATCCTCTGGTTTTTTATCTTTAAGTGGAGTGGCAACTCCAGGATAGAGAATAACTGGCCTGAGATTGATATACTGGTCGAGCCCAAAACGCAATCTGAGTAGAAGTCCTCTCTCTAATATGCCTGGCTTTACTTGAGGATGCCCAACTGCTCCTAAATATATGGCATCGAGTTGTTTCATTTCTTCAAATGCAGAATCGGAAAGAACTTCCCCTGTCTTCAAATACCACTCGCCGCCGAAATCATAAGTTACAGTCTTATATTTGAAACCTGTTTTTCTTGAAGCAGCGTCTATAACCTTGAGCCCCTCTCTAATGACTTCTGGACCTACCCCATCTCCAGGAATGACTCCTATCTTATGCACTTAAACCTCCAAAGTATATTTAACTAGAAGGATATATTGTCCTCCCGATGAAATTGGAGGACTCCAGACTCGTTCATGATTCCTCCCGGTCACTTTTTTAACTTCTCCTTTGCGTATCTCATCAAGCCGCCGGCAACAATTATGGCTTGGATAAATTCCGGAAATGGCTGTACTTTATAACTTTCGTTCTTCGAGAGATTAGTTATCTTGCCTCTGCTTAAATCGATTAAAATCTCATCTCCAGAATCGATTCTCTTCGAGGCCCTCTTACTTTCCAGAATGGGAAGTCCAATATTGATAGCGTTGCGATAGAAGATGCGGGCAAAAGACTCTGCTATTACACAGGAGACTCCAGCCTCTTTAATAGCTAAAGGAGCATGTTCGCGGGACGAGCCGCAACCGAAGTTCTTTCCTGCCACTATACAATCCCCTGTAACTGAGGGAGGGCCCAATTTTCTAACGAATTCCTCATCAATTCCTTCCATACAATGTTTCGCTAACTCTTTAGGGTCGGAAATGCTTAAGTATCTTGCCGGAATGATATTATCTGTATTGATATTATCGCCGAATTTGTGGGCTCTTGCCTTAATTTCCATTTTAATTTAAATTGGATATATTTTGTAGGGGACGACCGCCGTGTCGTCCCTGCCTCTGACAGACACGGCGGTCTGCCCTTACTTCAAATGGACAGACACGGCGGTCTGTCCCTACTTCAAATTTACCATGGCAATGGATCTATCATTCCTGAATATTGCCAATCCTCAGCATCCTTAACCAGCCCTTTTCTTACAGGATTAGCCAAAATATATCTACATATTGAAACTAAATCTTCTTGCCTTCTCGCTATATGGTCATAATAACTTTTTTGCCATAATTTGCCTTTAATGCCCATGTATTTCCAACCTATTTGAGTGGTATATGTCTTAAATTCTTTAATTATTATGGAAAGATTCTTGCTATCTTTGGGAGAAACTGCTATGTGCAAATGGTCAGGCATAAGACAGTAACAATAAAGAGATATATCAGCTCTCTTCCACCGATAGATAAGCGATTCTATTATTTGATTGGCGAGTCTTTTATCTTCAAATGGACAGACACGGCGGTCTGCCCTTACTTTATGTCTGGCACATATTGTCAGAAAATAAACGTACCTTGAATCAGTATAATCAAAATCCTTTAACCTTAAAATCTTCCTCCGTTTATATAAGTCTTTCCACTTTTTCATTTTTTGGTAGGGGACGACTGCCGTGCCGTCCCTATTTTTACAATGCTTCGGGGTTGGTAATTTTTCCAGCAACAGCTGAGGCTGCAGCAATTGCAGGATTAGATAGGTAGATTTCCGATTTGGGATGTCCCATCCGACCGGCGAAATTCCTGTTTGTAGTCGCTATAGCCCTCTCACCTTCAGCCAATACTCCCATATGACCACCGAGACAGGGACCACATGTGGGGGGAGAAACCACTGCTTCTGCTTCGATAAATATCTCGAGTAACCCCTCCCTCAATGCCTCCCGATAAACTTTCTGGGTGGCAGGAATTATTATCAGCCTCACCCGCGGATGAACTCTTCTTCCCTTTAAAACTTGAGCACTTATTCTAAGGTCTTCGATCCTTCCATTGGTGCAAGAGCCGATGACTGCCTGATCAATGTAAATCTCCCCCACGCGGCTGATCGGTCTGGTATTGGAAGGTAAAGGAGGAAAAGCAACCTGTGGTTCAATTTTGCTGCAATTATACTCGATGACCTTCGTATATCGAGCGCTTCTCTCTCCGTGGATAATCTCATACGGCCTTTCTGCTCGAGCCTCAATATATTCGATAGTCTCCCCATCTGGCTCAATAATTCCGCTCTTTGCTCCAGCTTCCACTGCCATATTACACATAGTTAAACGGTCAGCCATGCTTAACCGCCTGATAACCGGACCTGTAAACTCCATAACCTTATATAGAGCTCCATCTACCCCAATATCTCCAATTGTGTAGAGAATGAGGTCTTTCCCTGAAACCCATTTATTCAATTTTCCTTTATACACGAACTTGATTGTCTCGGGAACGCGAAACCAGCATTTGCCGGTAAGCATTGCGAAAGCCAAGTCAGTCGAGCCCACGCCACAGGCAAAAGCTCCCAATGCTCCATAGGTGCAGGTATGAGAGTCCGCTCCGATGACAAGGTCGCCGGGAAGGACGACTCCCTCTTCGGGAAGCAACGCGTGTTCAATCCCCATTCTTCCTACCTCATAATAGTGGCTCAATCCCTGTTCTCGTGCAAAACTCCGGAGAATCTGGCATTGCTCAGCCGATTCGATGTCCTTGTTGGGAGCAAAATGGTCAGGAACAAGGACGACCCTATCAGGGTCGAAGACCTTACTTCCACCCGCCTTTCTAAATTCTTCAATTGCCAGAGGTGCTGTTACGTCATTTCCCAGGGCAATATCTACTTTAGCCTCAATAAAGGTGCCCGGTTCGACGCTCTTCCTCCCACAATGTCTAGCCAAAATTTTTTCTGCAATCACCATACTCTTAAGGAAACCATTATCTGTTTTTTCCTAACTTTTCTCTTCCCACGGGTCTATTGAGATAAGAAAAAGTAGCCTGTCCCCTTTTTCTTCTTGCCACCAGCCTATTGAGAGCATTGATATAGGCTTTGGCACTCGCTTCAATTATGTCTGTCGATGTGCCTCGACCCGTTACTATCTTTTTCAATTCGAAAGCCCGGGCTCGACCAACCGGGGCAATCTTGACTGTAACCTCACCGATAGCATCCTTGCCCACAGAAACTGACCTGAGACTGTAATCAATTAATCTACACTTAATATTTGTAATTCGATCTATTGCCCGAAAAGCAGCATCTACCGGACCGTCACCGCAAGAAGCCTCTTGCAGGACTTCACTCTTAGCCGTCTTCCCGGGCATTGTCAACTTCCCTAACTTCACGGTAGCAGTGGGAACTACTCTATTTCCAGTAGTTACATTTATATACTCCAACTTGTAGATCTCCGGGATAAGGGATATCTGGTCCTCGACTATGGCCTCGATGTCCTCATCAAAAATCTCTTTTTTCTTATCGGCAAGCAATTTGAATTGCTGAAATGTCCTATCCACTTCCTCACTAGTCAATTTGTAACCTAACTCTTGCAACTTCTTCCGAAAAGCATGGCGTCCCGAATGTTTCCCTAAAACGAGCCTCCTGCCTCCCAATCCGACCGATTCAGGAGTCATAATCTCGTAAGTCAATCTTTCCTTGATTACTCCGTCTTGGTGAATTCCTGCTTCGTGAGCAAAAGCATTAGCGCCAACGATAGCCTTATTGGGCTGAACGATTATGCCCGTAAGTTTACTGACCAGGCGGCTTGTCTTGGCAATCTCCCTTGTCTCGATATTGGTATAGAAAGGAAGCAGGTCTTTCCTTGTCCTCAAGGCCATCACCACTTCTTCCAGAGAGGCATTTCCTGCCCTCTCGCCAATCCCGTTAATGGTGCACTCAATCTGCCTCGCTCCCCCAGAAATAGCTTCTATTGAATTCGCTGTGGCCAGTCCCAAATCGTTGTGGCAATGGACACTAATAATCGCCCTGTTAGAATTGGGAACTCTTTCAATTACCATCTTGATTATTCTTCCAAACTCTTCTGGCAGGGCGTAGCCTACAGTATCCGGAATATTGATTGTAGTAGCTCCAGCCTCGATTGTCTCCTCCAACACCCGGCAAAGGAAATCCGGATCGGTCCTGACAGCGTCTTCTGCCGAAAACTCTACATTATGAGTGAATTTCCTCGCATATCTTACTGCGGCCACAGCCTCCTTAAGAGCCTCTTCTCTTGACTTCCTCAATTTATACTTTAGGTGAATATCACTCGTAGCAATGAAGGTATGAATGCGCGGGTTCCTCGCATACTTTATTGCATCCCAGCAGGCATCAATGTCTCTCTTTGTAGCCCGTGCAAGACCTGCAATTACAGGCTTCCTGATCTTTCGAGAAATTAGCTTCACTGCCTCGAAATCCCCTGGCGAGGATATGGGAAAACCAGCTTCAATGATATCCACACCCAATCTCTCCAATTGTTCAGCGACTTCCGCCTTCTCTTTTATATTCAGACTTGCTCCTGGAGATTGTTCTCCATCTCTTAGGGTTGTATCGAATATTAATATTCTCTCCTTCTTTAACGCCATTACCCCTCCTTTACTTATTAAGTGAAATTTTAGTGCTGCTTAACCCAGTCCAGGCGTAACCTGTAGGACTTCCATAGTGCATTCACTATGCCTGATAGTGCATAACCAACAAAATACACGACAAATATTATTGAAATTATCTGAGTTGAAAAAAACCAGATAATTAACGCAACCAATACGATAATCAGAATCTTGAACGGTTGCCTCCTCGTAAGTCTAACGCTCTTGAAATTTATGTACTTGATTTTGCTGACCATCAGAAAAGATAAGACTATCATAATTAGAGGCATTGCACCAAAAAAGAAATGTTCCTCTTTTGGCCAGATGGGCGAAACAAGGAAAGAAGCCAATAGACCCCCTGCCACAGGAATGGGCAAACCATCGAAACAAACGGTATCTTTTTCGGCAGCTTTGACATTGAACCTCGCCAGCCGGAAAACTCCAGCAATCATAAACAGGAAGGATATCAACATTCCCGGCCTTAAATCCTTTAAAACTATCTGATACATCAAAATTGAGGGCGCCATACCAAAAGAGACTAAGTCGGCTAAAGAATCAAACTCCAACCCAAACCTACTGGTGGACCTGGTGACTCTGGCAATCCTGCCGTCGAGAACATCCAAAATAACTGCTAAGAGTATCGCCCAGGCACTGGAAGTGAAATTTCTCTCAATGGAAGCAATAATCGAATAGAAACCCAACCCTGCATTTCCCAGAGTGAAAAGTCCGGGAACAAAATAGATTCCTTTCTTCACCCGAAACCTCCTATGAACATAAACAAATCGCTCCTACACAAAACCTCCCTTTCGGGAGGACTCCAAAAACCTCTGGACTCCTTGCGAAAGCAAGGCCTTCCTCCGATTTCATCAGGGACTCCATCGCCAGATTTCACCGGAGTTTACGGCATTCAGGAGCGAAACTTTCCCAGGAGAGTTTCACCCCCAACGACTCTATCTCCCTTCTTCATTTTAATTTCCACCTCTTGGGGGAGATAAACCTCTACCCGTGAACCAAACCTTATCATTCCAATTCTCTGTCCGGCAAGTAGATTGTCTCCCTCTTTGCACCAGCAACATATTCGGCGAGCAAGGCTACCTGCAATCTGCTTTACCAGAATTTTCTCTCCTTTAGAATTTGATTGGTTACTCTTTTGTATACCAATGAGATTACACTCGTTTCCTTCAGAAGCCTTTTTTTTATAAGCAGCATTGAACCTGCCAGAGTTATGCTTAATCCATTCCACCTTCCCGTTTACTGGAGACCTTTGAACATGGACGTTAAATATGGACATAAAGATTCTAACTACCTTCACCCGAGAATGAAAAAAATTTTCTTCTCCGACCTCAGATATATCTATCACCTTCCCATCCGCGGGTGATAGGATTAAGTATTCTCCTTCCGGAACTTTCCTTTCCGGATCGCGGAAGAAAAATAGAGTAAGTGAGGCCAAACCCAATAGAAAGAGGCTAGCAATTTTCCAGAAAAAGAAGAGAATCACGACCAACAGTAAAAGAGGAAGAACAAATTTCCAGCCGTGCTTAACAATCCGCATCTTCAATCTACCTCTTCTTTAGCCAAGGCATCATTTCCCGCAATTTTGCTCCCACAATTTCAATGGGATGCTCCTTCCATTCCTTCCGTCCCTTGTTAAATACAGGACGGCCGACCCGGTTCTCCAGGAGCCATTCCCGAGCGAACTCGCCGGAGCGAACCTCTTCCAGAATTTTCTTCATTTCTCGCCTTGTTTTTTCGGTAATAATCCTTCTACCACGAGTATATTCTCCGTATTCAGCCGTATCTGAAATGGAATAGTTCATCCAGCCAATGCCACCTTCCTGAATCATATCGATAATTAGTTTCATCTCGTGCAGGCACTCAAAATAGGCAATCTCAGGTTGATAACCAGCCTCCACCAGAGTTTCGAAGCCAGCCTTGATTAACTCCACGAGCCCACCGCAGAGAACCACCTGTTCCCCAAAAAGGTCGGTCTCGGTCTCTTCAGCAAAAGTGGTCTCAATTACTCCAGCACGAGTTCCACCTATACCTTTAGAATAGGCTAATGCTAACTCCTTTGCCTTACCAGAAGCGTTTTGATAAACTCCAATCAGGTTGGGAGTACCTCTTCCTTCCTGATACATCCTCCTGACCAGATGCCCGGGTCCTTTGGGAGCAACTAAAATTACATCCACATCCTCAGGGGGAATAATCTGGTAAAAGTGGATGTTGAAACCATGAGAGAAGCCCAGGACTGCGCCCTTTTTCAATTTGTTAGCAATCTCGTTTTTGTAAACCACAGACTGAACATCATCGGCAACGAGCATCTGAACCCAGTCGGCATTTTCGCTCGCTTTGCCAGCAGAAACTGGCTTCCATCCATCTTCAACCGCCTTTTTCCAATTCTCAGTCCCTTCGAGTTCAGCCACCACCACATTTAACCCGCTATCTCGCAAATTCTGACTCTGGGCATGCCCCTGGCTTCCATAACCAATAATTGCAATCTTCTTCCCTTTCAAAGGCTTCAAATCCGCATCTTTATCATAGTATACCTTCGCCATAAAAGCCTCCTTTAGATTTGTAACGCGAAGCTTTGCTTCGCTACTCCTTTAAATCACCAATTCTATTTTTATCGTAGGCACAGATTCAATCTGTGCATAATTGTTTGCACGGTTAAAACCGTGCCTACAAATCTCCCTGCCATTGTAGGCACAGATTCAATCTGTGCCCTTACCTTAAAAATTTGAAAAAATAGTTTGCGAAGAACTTCCGGAATTTTAGCCAAAAAACCAAAACCGCTTCCTCCTCCAATGCGAGGGAATTTGGTAAAGCGAGCATTAGAATTTTTAGCCAAAAATCGAAGATTAGATGTCATTGCGAGGAAGCAAAGCGACCGAAGCAATCTCGAGATTGCCACGGCTTCGCCTCGCAATGACATTTTTTTTCTAATTTACTGACCGAGCGACTCCGAAAACTATCCCCACCTCTATTTCCCCAGGGATGAAGGGATAGTTTCAGGAGCTTCAAATCCGCCAGGTAAAGCCCCAGCGCTGGCGGAATTAGAGCGAGGTTCTGACCGAGCGACTCCGAAAACTATCCCTTCATTCTAACCCCTTCCCATTGCCACAATGCCTGTCCTAACCATTTCTTTTATCCCAAAGGGCTTAAGCATATTGACCAGAGCAAGTATTTTTTCCTCATCCCCCGTCATTTCCACAATCAAGGAGTTAGCAGCAACGTCCACTATTCTGGCTCTGAAGATATCGATAATTTCCAGAACTTCTGACCGCTTACCTTTTCCAGCATTTACCTTAATCAGAACCAAGTCTCTTTCCACATGCGGTTGCTCCACAAAATCGTTAACTTTTATTACATCTATGAGTTTATTCAGTTGCTTCATAACCTGTTCCAAAATTTTCTCATCGCCTTTAACCACTATGGTCATCCGTGAGGTGTCGTGTTGCTCGGTCTCACCTACCGCCAGGCTATCGATGTTAAATCCACGGGCGCTAAAAAGACCCGATATTCGAGCCAGCACTCCAGGTTTATTCTCCACTAAAACAGAAATCGTATGTTTCATTAATTACTCCTCCTTAATTTGAATTATTCACAAGCGGACAGTAACGACAAAAACGAAAAAGGTGTCTATGCCAGCCCGCGGATTACTTCATCCAGCCTTGCGCCCACAGGCACCATAGGAAAGACATTCTCTTCCCGCTCTACCAAAAAATCTAAGATCACAGGTCCATCTATGTAAATTGCCTTTCTCAAAGCATCTTCTACTTCATCCTTTTCACTTACTCTCATGCCAATAGCTCCATATGCCTCGGCAATTTTTACAAAATCTGGATTAGGTGATAGGTCTGTGGCTGAATATCTCTTGTTATAGAATAGCTGCTGCCACTGCCTGACCATGCCAAGATATCCGTTGTTCAAAATGGCAACTTTTACTGCTACCCTATTATTGACAGCTGTTGCCATCTCCTGGATATTCATTTGAAAACTCCCATCACCGGCTATATCAAAGACAATCTTTTCAGGCTTGCCTAATTTGGCGCCGATGGCTGCTGGAAAACCAAATCCCATCGTCCCTAACCCTCCGCTGGTAATAAAATGGCGGGGGGAATTGTATTTATAGAACTGCTGAGCCCACATCTGGTTTTGCCCAACTTCTGTGGTGATAATTGCTTTCCCATTTGTTACTTCATATATCTTCTCCACTACAAATTGGGGACGGAGTTTGTCATCCTTCTCATAAGTCAATGGATTCTCTTTTTTCCATTGAGAGATCTGTTTCTGCCATTTTTGCCTTTTGTCTCTATTTCCGGGGCTTAATTTGTCAAGGAGTTTGTTCATCTCTCTCATAACGTTCTTTGCATCGCCCACAATGGGAATATCCACTTTGACATTTTTGCTTATGGAAGTAGGATCAATGTCAATGTGAATTACTTTTGCCTGGGGAGCAAAAGCATCCAGCCTACCTGTAATTCTATCGTCAAACCTTGCGCCAACAGCAATAATTAAATCTGAATTTTGTATGGCATGATTTGCGAAATAAGTCCCGTGCATTCCCACCATCCCCAAAAAGAGCTCCGAGTCTTGAGGAAAAGCACCCATTCCCATCAAAGTGAGAGTTACAGGTATCTGGGTAATCTTAGCCAGTTCCCTCAGTTCCCCAGATGCTCCTGAAATTATAACACCGCCACCGGCATAGATAACCGGTCGCTCAGATTGTTTTATCAGGTCTACTGCTCTTTTTATCTGCTGAGGGTGTCCTTCATATTTGGGCTTATAACTGCGAATGTCTACTCCCTTGGGATAGACGAATTCACAGGAGGCCCTCTGAACGTCTACCGGCAGGTCGATGAGCACAGGTCCTGGTCGTCCTGTGCGGGCAATGTAGAACGCTTCTTTAACGGTGCGAGCGAGCTCCTTGACATCCTTCACCAAGTAGTTATGCTTTGTTATTGAGCGAGTAACCCCGGTGGTGTCTGCCTCTTGGAATGCATCATTGCCTACCAAATGGGTAGCCACCTGACCTGTAAATGCCACAATAGGAACTGAATCCATATTTGCTGTAGCCAAACCCGTGGTCAAATTGGTCGCCCCGGGACCTGAAGTGGCTATACAGACACCAACTTTGCCTGTTGCCCGAGCATATCCATCAGCCATATGGGCTGCTCCCTGCTCATGACGCGTAAGAATAAATTTGACCGGTGCCCCGTAAAGAGCGTCGAAAGTGGGAAGCAATGCTCCTCCGGGTATGCCGAACATTATTTCCACCTTTTCTTTGACTAAACTCTCTATAAAAATTTGTGCGCCGGTAAGCTTCACTGTATCCCCTCCTTCAATGTAGACCCAAAACTAACAAATTTCAAATTTCAAATTACCTATTACCCTAGCCAAGCTTTCGCTTGACACTCCATCCTCCCTTTCGGGGGGAATCCATACAGCAATTACGAAACTTCTGAATTCATAATTTATAATTCATAACTCATAATTTACATTTGAGGATAGCCCCTGTATTTGCCGACTGGACTAGGCCGGAATAACGACTTAGCCAGCCTTCTCTTATCTTGGGTAGGGGCGGTTTCCACTCTCCAACTTTTTCTTCCCATTTTACCCTACGCAATTTTATGTCCCTATCCTCCAGACGGACGTCCAATCTTCTCTTGGGGATATCGATTTGAATAATATCACCATCTTTTACAAGAGAAATCGGTCCACCAACTGCTGCTTCGGGAGAAATGTGTCCAATGCAGAGTCCCCGCGTGCCACCCGAAAATCTACCGTCTGTCAGTAGTGCAACGTCCTTATCCATTCCCATCCCCACAAGGGCTGCGGTTGGTGACAGCATCTCTCTCATCCCTGGCCCACCCCTCGGACCCTCATAACGAATTACCATAACTTCCCCTTTTTTGACCTTTCTGCCTAAAATGGCTTTCATCGCCAGTTCTTCAGAATTGAACACTCTCGCCTTGCCGGAAAATTTCATCATTTTGGATTGGACTGCAGACTGCTTTACCACACAACCTTCTGGAGCCAAGTTACCAAAAAGAATTGCAATGCCTCCCTCTTTCTGGTAAGGATTCTTTTGTGAACGGATTACTTTATTATTATATACCTTGCCTCGAGAGGCAATCTCTATTATGCTCAGTCCAGAAACAGTAGGATTATCTTTCAACCTATTTTTCAAAACAGACAATATTCCCGGCACTCCTCCAGCACATTCCAAATCTTCCATAAAATATTCTCCGCCGGGCAGTAGATTGGCTATCTGCGGTATAACTCTGCTAATCTCATCAAATACCTCGAGAGCCAAATCTACTTTTGCTTCTCTGGCAACCGCAGGGAGATGTAACACAGTGTTGGTCGAGCCACCCAGAGCCATGTCAACTACGATAGCGTTGCGAAGGGCATTAGGAGTCATAATCTTTCGAGAAGAAATGTTCTGTTTTACAAGGCTCACCACCCTTTCCCCGGAAGAGTAGGCAATCCGCCTCTTTTTGGACGACCCTGCCAGCGAGGTCGCACAGCCAACAAGCGACATGCCCATCGCTTCAGTTAGACAGGCCATTGTATTACCAGTATATAACCCCTGGCAAGCTCCTTCACCGGGGCAGGCAGAGAGTGCCAGATTTTCTAGCTCTTCTTCTCCTATTTTATGAGCCTGATATCTCCCTACAGCTTCGAATGTGTCACGCACCAAAGAAAGGCGTTTTCCCTTGTAAATTCCAGAAACCATCGGTCCCGCTGTGACAACAACAGAAGGGATATCGAGCCTCGCCGCAGCCATCAACATTCCTGGAGTGATTTTATCACAGTTTGTCAAAAGGACCAAACCATCCAGTTGATGCGCCTGGGTGACGCTTTCCACTACATCAGCAATCAATTCTCGCGAAGGTAAGGAATAGTGCATCCCTACATGTCCCATTGCAATTCCATCACAAATCGCAGGAACGCCGAATAGAAATGGGACTCCACCTCCTGCGCGTACACCATTTTCAATAGCCCTCTCCAAAGGGCGCATTCCCATATGTCCGGGAACTAAGTCAGTAAAACTTGTGGCAATACCTATAAATGGCTTATTAAAGTCTTCAGGACATAAACCTAATGCGTAGAGTAATGCACGATTGGGAGTCCTCTCAACACCCTTTTTTACCTTATCGCTTCGCATATTCACCTCCCTTACAACCGAATACCCCTCGAGAGTTGCTGGAATGAGAAAAAGTAGCCTGTCCCCTTTTTTACTCTTCCTTTAATAGTTTATACTCTATGCTGTCAACCAGCGCCTGCCAGCTGGCTTCAATAATATTTTCTGAAACTCCGATAGTCCCCCACGCATCCTTTTTATCTCTCGATTCGATCAAAACTCGCACTTTGGCTGCCGTGCCCTGAGTGGCATCAATTACTCTAACCTTAAAATCTGTGAGGCTCATTGACTTTAACTCTGGATAAAATCTTTCCAGAGCTTTCCTGAGGGCATTATCCAAGGCATTGACCGGTCCATCACCCTCACTAGCAGTATGTTCTTCTTTCCCTTTCACCATAACTTTTATGGTTGCTTCTGATCTTAGTCTCCCTCTCTCGTCCTTTTCCACAATTACCCTAAATCCCTCCAGGTCGAAAAAAGTCTTATGTTTACCGATTGTCTTCTTCATTAGAAGCTCAAAAGACCCCTCTGCTCCTTCGAATTGGTAACCCTGACTCTCCATCTGTTTAACTTTCTGGAGGAGATCTTTTACTTCCTTGCTCTTTTCTCGAAAGTCGATCTTGAACTCCTTTCCTTTCGTCAGCATGCT
>Ga0315307_1000518_pt1 | contig 16590 bp, 15 predicted proteins | sample TDP2_MG_FD_203079 | JGI IMG/M metagenome (GOLD analysis project Ga0315307, IMG submission 203079) | Freshwater sediment microbial communities from Lake Towuti, South Sulawesi, Indonesia - TDP2 | ecosystem: Environmental > Aquatic > Freshwater > Lake > Sediment | place: Indonesia: South Sulawesi... | reverse complement strand
ACTGTAGTAGGTCTCCCTCTTGCTGGGTAGTCCTTCAGCGGCTTCGACAAATGACTCGACTATCTCCTCCGCGCTTCGCTCGATTTCCTTCAGCCTTTCCTCAGACAATTTACCAGGACCCCAAGACCTACCTTAATCGAGCCAAACTTTAAGCATGTGGGAGTTAAAATTTCATTGGAATTAGCTTGCGCCCAGATGTTGTCACCTGCCCGAAATGCGGCTTCAGGTTCAGCAAGTCCTATGCCAGAGTTACAGCTTGCGGAGGGTGCCCCATGTCCGTTTCTTCATGTGGGATGATAAAATGCCCGAAATGTGCCCATGAATTTGAGGTGTGAGGTTGAAAAAGCCAGCGAGATTTTGGGAGAAGCTGCCTGAAAAGAAAGTCCGATGTACCCTCTGTCCCTGGAGGTGTACTATAGCCCCTGGGAAAGTTGGGGTCTGCCGCGGAAGGAAGAACGAGGGCGGCGAGCTTTACAGCCTAGTCTATGGTTCAATCGTCTCAATGGCGGTTGACCCGATAGAGAAGAAGCCCCTTTACCATTTCTGGCCAAGAAGCGGCGTTTTTTCGATCGCCGCCCCTAGCTGCAATTTTAAGTGTTCCCATTGTCAGAACTGGACCATCTCGCAAGCAAGCGTGTTGGATGTTTCCACCGAGGATTTGTCGCCTGAAAAAGCGATCGACCTCATCAAGCGTTACGAGTGTAGAGGCATAGCCCATACATACACCGAGCCCACTACTTGGACAGAATATGCTATTGATGTCGGAAAGCTGGCCCACCGCGAAGGACTCTACAATGTCTACGTGACCAACGGGTATATCACTATAGAAGCCCTTCAGGAGCTCCGTCCTTACCTTGACGCGGCTAACGTTGACGTCAAGGCGTTCAGCGACGATTTCTACAGGAAGATATGCGGGGTTCCGAGCATCCACCCTGTGCTTGAAACATGCGAGTGGATGGTCGAGCATGGCATCCACCTCGAGGTTACCTACTTGATTATCCCCCGCGAAAATGACAACGAAGAGGAAATCAGAAAAATGTGCAAGTGGGCAGTCGACAAGCTTGGGCCAGAGGTGCCCACCCACTTCAGCCGCTTCTACCCCCACTACAAGATGACGGATCGATCTCCTACGCCAGTTGAAACACTTGAGCGGGCAGTCAAAATCGCCAAGGAGGAAGGGCTGCACCACGTTTACATAGGGAATGTGCCTGGTCACGAGGCCGACAACACCTACTGCCCAAAATGCGGCGAACTGCTAATCGAACGCTACGGGTTCGATGTGACCCGCTACGAGCTAAAAGATAAACAGTGCTCGAAGTGTGGGACAAAGATCAACATCATTGGGGAGTATAAGCCGAGTAAACGGGTCCTGTTTTAGCACCTTATTGAAAAATTACGACAGCTTTCGAATGCATGCCCTCAGTTCCCGCATCTCAAGCTTCGCCAGTTCCTCCGCTCGCTTAGCATCTCGAGCCTCCGCGAAGCAGCGAAAAATCGGCTCTGTACCGGAAGGTCGAAGCAAGAGCCAGCCATCGTCGGTCACCACTCGGAGACCATCGGTTCGGTCCAACCTGTAACCTACGAACCGCTTCTCCAAAGCTTTTAGCACCTTCGGCTTGAGCTCATCTGGGCACCTGACCTTTTGCTTGCTCTGATAGTAACGAGGTAGAGTCGCGTCGAGTTCCGAAATTCTCATCCCGCTCACGGCGAGCATCTCCACGAGTTTGGCCGCGGTCAAAATACCGTCCCGACAAGGCAACCAGTCGAAGAAAATCACTCCCCCGTTCTCCTCGCCACCTATATCACCTCTCCCTTTCCTGAAATACTCGATTATCTCCGGCTCCCCGACCCGCGTGCGCACCACCTCGCCGCCAAGTTTCTCCGCGACATCGTCGAGCACCGAGCTCGTCGCCACGGTCGTCACTATCTTCGGTCGCTTTCGTCCCATGAGGTGATGTAATGCGACAAGCGCGAAGACCCTGTCACCAGTCAATACTTCCCCAGTTTCGTCTACGATGATGGTTCGGTCCGCATCACCATCGTGGGCAATCCCCAAATCCGCTCCAGAAGCCATGACCGTTTGAGCGAGCTCTTTGAGGTTTTCTGGGGAGGGCTCGGCAAGTCTGCCCGGAAAGGCGCCGTCCAGCTGACAGTTGAGCGATACCACTTTACAACCGAACCTCGTCAACAGGCTGGGCGTCACCACGCTCCCCGCGGCGTTCGCGCAGTCGACGACGACCTTCAGCTCCCGCCCAATCTTGGGAACTGCTGCTAGGGCCGCCCTCATGTAAGGGGTTAGGGCATCTGCCTTATGGGTGCCCCCAACGCGACCCCAAGGAACCCTCCGCCAAGCCAGTTTCGAGATGATCCGCTCTATCTTTCGTTCCTCAGCCCTCTGGAAGCCGGCTCCGCTCGAATCCCAGAACTTGATGCCATTAAAATCGGGCGGGTTGTGTGAAGCTGTAATCATTACTCCCGCATCGCATCGGAAATGCTTGATCGCAAACGACAGGACGGGGGTGGGGACTAGGCCGATCCTGATAACATCGCATCCTCCTCCCACGAGACCTGCTGTTACCGCCTGTTCCAGCATCTCGCTCGAGGTGCGGTTGTCGTAGCCTATCACCACCTTGCCCCTGTTTTTCAGGTGGGTAGCGAGCGCCGAGCCGAGCTGAAGCGCCAGTTTTGGGGTCAGCTCAAGGTTCGAGATGCCCCGGACGCCAAAGGTGCCGAAAAGCTTAGGCATACCCTCGCCGCGTTAGAGTTCGTATCGTACGTATTAAATCGTTGCACGCCAAGTTTGTAATGGGCCCGTGGCCTAGCCAGGATAAGGCGGCAGCCTTCTAAGCTGCAAATCGTGGGTTCGAATCCCACCGGGCCCGCCATTTTTAAACCATTAACGAGATATCACGATGTCGCGAGATTGAAGCCCAATCGCTGAAACCGGAAGGATGATAACGTGCCGAAGATGGAAAGCTACGCAAAGCGTTTCGTTAAGGGAAGTGCCATAGTTTTCATCGCATTGATCGCTTCCGGCTTCGTCGGTTTTCTGCTGCGCATTTTCCTTGCACGCACTTTGAGCGTTGCTGAGTACGGGCTGTTCTACGCCGCCTTCGCTCTCATCTCGATTTTCGGCATGTTCCGCGATTTGGGGCTGGGTCAAGCGCTCGTAAAACATATCCCTGAGTTCACGGTTAGAAGACAATTCGACAAGGTTAAATCCTCAGTAGCAATTCTTGTTCTCCTCCAGGCGCTTCTCGTATTCCCAATTACTGCAGCTTTGTTCCTATTTTCCAATCAAATCGCGATTTCAGTTTTCGGAACTGAAAGCGCTTCGCAGGTCATAAAAATTTTGAGCATCTGGTTCTTCACGATGATATCTTTCTACACTTTTCAGCCGATATTTCAGGGCTTCCAAAACATGCCTATGTACGCATCCATGGAATTTTTTAACATTTTTTTCGTCCTCCTTTTTGCCATTTTGTTCCTAAGCGTCTGGGGGCTCGGCCTCAGAGGCGTCGCTTTCGCATACTTAGCTAGCTCATTGGCGCTGGCGATACTCGGATCAATCATTTTTCTGAAAAAATATTTTCATGTTTTTAAGGAAAAAGCCCAAATCACAAGGGCCTTGATGACAAAATTGCTTAAGTTCGCCTTGCCCGTCTTTCTCAGCGGCCTAGGGATCTTCATCCTAGTTTATACCGATACCATCATGATTACCTTATTTCGCACCCTAGAAAAAGTCGGTTTTTACCAAGCCGCACAGCCCGCTGCACATATACTATGGTATTTCCCAATGGCTTTGACGATAGTTCTATTTCCGATGGTCTCAGAGCTATGGGCAAAACGTGAGAGAAAACTTTTAAGCCAAACGCTGCACTTTCTCATCAAGTTCTCATTTGTGCTTATCATACCTGCGGCGCTCATTTTCATAGCTTTTCCGGAGATAGTGCTTCGCCTGCTCTTTGGCCCCGAGTATTTGGCCGGGGGCACCGCGCTTCAGATCCTTGCCGGGGCGATGGTCATCACCACGCTTCATGTGATTTTGTCGAACACGGTGGCGGGAATAGGAAAACCAATCGTCGCAACCAAAGTCGTTGCTTTAATGGCATGTTTAAACGTAATCATGAACCTGCTTTTGATCCCCCCTTACGGCATCGAGGGCGCAGCCGCAGCGACCTTCGCGTCTACGCTCATTGGCTTCTTCCTGATGCTCTACTCCGCGCTGAAGTTGGTCAGGTTTTCTCTACCATCGGTACCGCTCCTTAAAACGATAGGTGGGGGGCTACTCGCGTTGCTCCTCATTTTCGGGTTGAAGTACATCATCGTACTACCCCCTTGGCTGGAGTTGTTTGTCGTCGTGATACCTAGCCTGTTCTTCTACGCTGTATGGGTCCTTGTTACAAAGACCCTGACGGTTGATGATTTGGAACTGGTAAAGGAGGCAGCGCCGCCTTTAAAAGGGTTTGTCGACGTTGCAAAAAGGCTTGCTAGAAGCTGAAAAAGGTTCATTTGAAGTGGGACTAATAGGGGAAGGATTACAAAAGATGATCTTTTTTTGATGCCTCAATTACCATCGAGGCTCTAAAGGGGGGATAAAGTTGTGTAGCTAGAAAGTAGAGTCTCCTCCGGAAGCCTTTGACACCAGGGAAATATCCCTCTGGGCCTATGGGTGTTATTTTTTCAAAGCAGTTGCTGTAGAATGCTTTGTTTATCACAAATCCATGTTCTAACAAGAGTTGTTTCACTTCCGCCATGACGTATTCCCTATTGTGTCTGTCATGAAGAGGGGTTTTGTAATGAATTGAGTATGGGGGATAGATGTTCTTTCCGAGCATAAACCGCACCCTCTTTATAAGGGTCGCCATGTTTGGTGTCGTAAGAATTAACATGCCTCCACTTTTTAATACTCTGTGGATTTCTTTGAGCATTTGGAACGGGGAAAACATTAAATGCTCAATTATTTCGTTACAGATAACATAATCGAAAAAATTATCTCTAAATGGAAAATTTTCCTTCTCGACATTGCACGCTTTTACCGGAATCTTCTCCGATCTGAAGTGTTCTCTCTCCTCAACCTCGATGTCTAAACCATAAACATCGCAATTGCACCATTTTTTGATCAAGACGGTCAAAAAACCTTGGCCACACCCAACGTCAAGTATTTTTAATTTCTTATGCTCCGGCGGTAGCAAGTTTAACATTTCTAAATAGCGATATTTGTGAAGATTAAAGATACTAAGTCTTTCTTCCGGCGTCATATCTGAATATTCCGGGAGAGAGTTCACAAGCGCTTCTCGCCGAATTTTGAGTTTATCTATATCTTTTTCTTTTGGTATTTGTCTGAATCGGATTTGCATGAAAGCCCTTGGTTTGTTGATATCGATTTAAAGATTAAATATAGCTGTTATGTATTAACTTTAGGGGATACAAAATGCAGCTCCTAGACAAAGTGAAAAATAATGAGTTCACATTAGCCGTGATCGGCTTGGGACATGTAGGTTTGCCTCTCTCACTCATGTTTGCAACAAAAGGTGTAAGTGTAATCGGGGTGGATAGAAATCCCGATACCGTAGAACAACTCAAGAAAGGTATCGCTACATTTAGCGAACAAGGCATAGGGGAACTTTTAAAAAAGGCGCTGGCGGGGCGAAAGTTTTCGATTACTGATGACACGGCAGGCGCGGTAAGCAACGCGGATATAATCGTGATAACGGTTGGTACACCTTTGACCCAAGATTTTAGGCCAGATTTTACTCAGCTCTATCAAGCGCTAGAAGCGATATCAAGTCAGCCGCTAAAAGGGAAATTGATTATATTGAGGAGTACTGTTCCTCCAGGAACTACCGAGGGAGTTGCATGTAAACTCTTGAAGGAAAGAACCGGTTTGGAACCTGGGCGCGATTTTTACTTAGCCTATTGTCCTGAGAGAATTTTAGAGGGTAAAGCGATAGTAGAATTAGAAACCCTTCCGGAGCTCATAGGCGGCGCGGATCCGACAAGCTCGGCAATAGCCGCTGAGCTCTTTAAATTGATAAACCCGGAGAAAAAAACGATAATCATCCCACCTAGAGCGGCAGAATTGGCAAAACTTTTCACGAATATTTACAGGTACGTGAATTTTGCTTTAGCAAATCAATTTGCCCTGATCGCGGAACATTATGGGGCCGATGCGCACGAAGCGATTAGGGCAGCTAATGAGGGTTATAAGCGGGCGAATATCCCCCTTCCTGGCCCAAGTGGTGGTCCCTGCCTTTATAAAGATGGATATATGCTTAACTACACTCCATTCATCGACTTTATTAAATCGGCTTGGCACCTAAACGAGAACATTCCGCTACATATTGTGAACCGAATAAAAGAAAGAGTGGGAAGTCTATTTGGTTTGAAAGTAGCGTTGCTTGGCGTAGCATTTAAGGCTAATATAGATGACACGAGGCAATCGCCCGCTATCAAGTTGCTGAACGCGCTTAAAGCGGAGGGCTGTGAAGTTTTAGCTCATGACCCGTACGTCGACTCGTCCCCCCTCGAATCAGCACTCTCCGGCGCAGACATCGTGATATTAGCAGTTAATCACTCAAAATTTAGGGATTTAACATGTCAAGGTATCTCTAAACTTGCTAAACCCAATTCCCTGCTTGTAGATTGCTGGGGTTTCTTTGAACCATCCGAAGCCGAGAAAGCCGGAATGAAGTACGTGGGGCTGGGGAAGGGATAGTTATGATCCTAGTTGCGGGCGGCGCAGGCTTCATAGGTAGTCACCTCGTGGATCAACTCGTAGACGAGGGGTATGCCATCCGTGTAGTGGATGATTTTAGCAAGGGGCGCCGAGAAAACATTGCGCATCACGAGGGCAAATCGGAATTCGAGGTGATGCACGCAGACTTTACGGATTATGAGAAGTGTGAGAAAGTGATCGGCGACATTGATATCATGTTTCTGCTAGCGAGCAAAATAGGCGGAATCGGCTATTTCCACAAGTATCCAGCTGATATCATCGATGCGAACACCAAGATAGTTTCAAATCTACTGAATGCAGCTAGGAAGGCCGATGTTCAAAGAGTTCTCTACATTTCCTCAAGCATGGTATTTGAAAGGGCGACGATATTCCCTACTCCTGAGTGGGCTTTGGAGAAAACTCCCGTGCCGATAACTTCCTACGGGTTCTCAAAGCTGATTGGGGAATGGTTCTGCCAGGCCTTTTGGGAGGAGCATGGCTTGAAATACACGATCCTCCGCCCGTTTAACTGCGTTGGACCGAGGGAACATCCTGAGGAGGAACCCGGCATGGCGCATGTTATCCCAGACTTAGCGAAGAAAATCCTAAGGGGGGATTATCCGCTTGAGATATATGGCGATGGATCACAAACGAGGTGTTTTACTAATGTTAAAGATGCTACGCGAGCATTTGTGCTCGCAATGAAAGAGAGGAAAGCAGAGTGCGAGGATTTTAATATCGGGAATCCAGAGGAAACGCGGATATTAGATCTAGCAAAAATGCTATGGGAAATTTGTGGGAGAAGAGAACCTTTTAAGCTCAAACATCTGTCGCCTTTTAAGCACGATGTGCAAAGGAGGGTTCCAAGTATTACAAAGGCAAAAGAAATACTGAATTGGGAACCAACGATACCTCTTAGAAAAACCCTCGAGGAGTATGTTGGATGGTATAAGAAGTCACAAATTCAAAAATAATAAATAATTTAACCGCTTTAACTTTCTGGGGTTTTACCCGATCTAAATCTGGGGTATTTCACCAAATAAGGCAGACGACTTACCACCGTGAGAAGAGCTTCTTTTGGTCCCTGACTCTTAACAATAGAAGTAACAAATTTGATGACTTCCCCTCTTTTAATAGTTTTCCTAAGTGCCCATAAACTCGTTGCTAAGGTAAAAGCATTCTCAATTTCTTTTGCGTGCAGCCACGGATAAGAAATAACGCTACACCTGGCACCATCGTAGTCATCCCAATCTTCCGAAACTAGCCATCCATTATGCTTCGCAAGTTCGTAAAGTTCCGTTCCAGGGAAGGGAACTGTCATGGAAAATTGCATGGAATCTGGATCAAGCCCCAACGCAAATTTTATTGTTTTTTCGATGCTTTTCTTCGTTTCGCCGGGTAATCCAAAAGTAAAAGTGAGGTGACACTTTATGTCGAGATCTTTGCACCATCGTACAACCTGTCCCACTTTATTTAAGTCCATATCTTTTTTCGCTTTTCTTAGAATTTCCAGATCTGCGGATTCTACGCCAAACTTTATCCCCACGCAGCCAACTTCCGCCATCTTCTCGAGCATTTCTTTATCTACCGTTAAAATGTGCCCCATGATTGACCATTTTATATTGATGCCCCTCTCTTGGAAAAGTTTACAAATGTCCAATATCCTTTTTTTCGAAATAGTTCCGGTATCGTCATCGAAGTAAATTTCTTGGGGATGGTACTTTCCTACGACGTGCTCTACTTCGTTTGCTACTCGCTCGGGCGTATGGGCCCTATGCCTTCGTTCCCCGTAAAGAACTTGCGGCCAAAGACAGAAAACACACCGATATGGACATCCTCTGCTTGTTAACATTTGAAGATTGGGGGAATGCCTACAAAACGGTTCATTGTAACGATCCATGGGAAAGAGGTGCCGCGCAGGATAGGGAAGTTGATCCAAAGGGTCTATGGGGGGTCTACGCGGGGTAATGATAACATCGCCGTTCCTTCTTAGTGCAATTCCTTTCACGCCGTTTAAGTTTTCGCCGTTTTCTAATGCTTGGATCAGTCCCCTAAGGGTAAACTCATATTCGCCAATCAATACGTAGTCGATGAACTCATTCTGAAGCAGGATCTCTCTCGGCAAGGCGCTAACATGGGGACCACACAGAACAACGCTACAACCGACCTCCTCTTTAATACGTTTGCAAAGCATGAGATTAGGTTTTGCGGATGCCGTGGCTATTTCCATCACCAAAATATCTGGTGATTTTTTTCTAATTTCACCGATAAAGGCTTCTTCATCCAAGTCTAATGCGCATGCGTCGATCGCGCCCACATCGTGCTTCTGTTGCTCTAAGACGGCGGCTGCATAAGCGAGAAAAAACGGAAAAGGTTTGTACCCGCCCTCGAGGCCAGGGCCTGTTAAGAAACTCCATCTTGATCCTGCAACAACTCCTCTTTTTTTCGCCACGATCCAAGGAGGATTTGTCAGGAGGACTTTCATCTAAATTCCATTATTGATGTTAAACATATTTTGTATTAAAGGTAAGGGCCTTAGTTTTTAACTTTAAACCCCCGTTTAAAAAATGGGTGTAAAAATAAAAGTCGCTGTTGCCTACGATTACCTCTGTACAAAGGGGGGCGGTCAGCTTGTGGCATTGATTTTAGCAAAGACTTTCGATTCCGACGTGTGGACAACAGAGTACGAACCCAAAAAAACTTTTAAAGATTTTTCTGCTTTCAGAATTTTCCCTCATAAATTGAAGTCATATCCGAGGAGGGGGCTAACAGAGATAGAAGCACTTCATAAATTTCGAAAAATGGATCTCTCCGATTATGACATTATCATCTCCACTGGCGATTGGGCAAAGCACATAGGTATACAGAGCGATAACCATCCTCAAATTCACTACGGTCTTGTACCCCTGAGGCCACTTTACGATCTTTACGAAAACACAAAAAAACGGCTGTCATTCTTTGAAAGGCAAGTTTTTAAAATATGGGCTCTATACTTGAGAAAATTGGACCAGGAAGCGACTTCCAAGATTGATGTTCCTATCGCATTCTCTCAAAATGTTAGAAGAAGGATAAGGAAATACTACGGCAGAGATGTTAAAGTTATTTACCTGCCAATAAATGTTAAAAAGTTCAAACGCGGGAAATCTGAAGATTATTTTCTTTCAGTCCAGCGAATAGAACCTGAAAAAAGGTTAGAAATTCAAATAGAAGCATTTCGTAAGATGCCAGATGAACGGCTCATTATTGTCGGCTCGCCCACTGAGCGTGCAGAACAATATTTCGACGAATTAAGAAAAACCGCGCCGAAAAATGTAAAATTTGTTGGTGCCGTTTCTGATGAGAAACTTATAGAATTATATTCTCGCTGTAGAGCTGCGGTCCAAACTAGCATCGATGAAGACTTGGGCCTAGTGCCCATAGAAGCCATGGCATCTGGAAAACCCTGCATCGCCGTAAATGAGGGTGGGTTTAAAGAAACTATAATTAATGGAAAAACTGGTATTTTGATCAATCGACCATACGTTGAGAATTTTGTTAAAACAATAAAAAATTTTGATTTATTTCATTTTAAAGCATCTTACTGTCTAAAAAGAGCGAAGCAATTTTCGGAGAAAAAATTTGTCAAGGAAATGAAAAAAATCGTGAAACAGATATATAAAAGCTGAAATTTCTTCAGGTTAAGCTAACCAATTTTTGACTTTAGGGAGAAAAGAACGCTAATCGATTTATTAACTAATAAAGTAAAGTGTTTTTAAGCGATGGTTCTTTCTTATCTTTGGGATTATGATGAAATTACTTTGCGTATCCCCATATTCCCCAGAAGTCGTGACAATTGGTCGGAGGACTCTACCGCTCCTTTACGAATTAGCGAGGCACAATTATGAGATAGATGTACTTTTTCCCAGAGCCTCTATTGACCCTTTCTTTACAAAATTTAAGGACAAGTTAAACTACTTTTTTTTGAATGCGCATGCACGTGCTCAGAGGCCCGCATGCTTTGCGCGTGAGCCCACTTTTTTGTCTAAAGCCTTTAGGTTTCTTGGGCAACCAAAATTTGGAAAATTATTTTTCCCGTTTGCAGGGGCAGATGAGATCTCTATAACTCTGCAATCGTTAATGCGATCTTATGCTCGAAAATACGACATCATTTACGCGGTAAAACCTCTGTTGCGGAGCGCTGGTGTAAGCTTTTTGTTAGGCAAAAAATGGGGGATCCCCGTCATTTTAGATTTAGATGATTACGACATAAATCATGATAGCTATCTTCTAAAAAAATTCCACGGCATAATTGTGGCTTCACGCGAGCTTGAAAAATTTTTTAAAAAATATAATCCCTTGTACATTCCTAACTCCGCAGACTTGAATTTTTTTGACCCATCTAAATATAAGCCAAAGAAAAATACCACCCCCATTATCACATGGTCAGGAATTATGTACAAAACTTTGAGGCTTGAAATCGTGATGGAAGCGTTCACCCTCATGAAGGAAGATGCAAAACTTAAGTTCATCGGCGGGGGCCCTAAGAAGCAAGAGCTTATCTATCATGCGAAACGAGCTGGATTTATTGATAAAATTCAATTTATGGAGTGGGTTGAAGACTCAAAAGTGCCCATGGCTTTGGCTGAATCCGACGTGGGTATTCTTTATGTTTCGGATACTGTATTCGATAGGTGCAAATGCCCTCTGAAGCTGTTTGAATATATGGCAATGGAACTTCCAGTAATCTCTACCGACGTTGGGGAAGCATCTTATACTATTCGAAAAGCAAACTGTGGTATTCTTGTTCCGCCTGAGGACCCAGGAGCGATGGCAGAAGCTATGGATAGCTTAGCACGGAATCCAAATCTACGTCGTAAGTTAGGAAAAAATGGAAGGAAATACTTAGTCAAAAAACAAAATTATCATTTGCATGGTCTTCGCCTTAAAGAGTTCATCGAACAAATGGTTAAGCGCTGAGCTTATTCCTCCAAAAATCGATGGTTTTCTTCAAACCTTCTTCGAGCGTATATGCGGGCTTCCAACCGAGCACACGTTTTGCCTTCTCATAGCTACCGACTAGCTTTTGGATGTCTAACGGCCTAGCGGGGATCGTGACCCAAGAAATCCCGCCTTCGAAGCCGATGAGCTTCGCAATCAAATCGGTGAGCTCCTTTATCAAAACGCCGCGCCCGGTACAGAAGTTGAAAACCTCCCCCTTAGCCTTCTCGTTATCTAGACACGTCAGATAAGAATCAACATGATCATCAATATACATGAAGTCTCGCACGGGCGTCGGATCGCCGAGCTTAACGGTTTTTTCCTGCAACATCTGGGTTATGGTGCGCTCGACGACGAAGTGCACATTATCCTTGCGGCCATATGTGTTGAACGGCCTCAAAACCGTCACAGGGTAATCGTAAGCGTCTCGCATGTAATGCAGGTATTTATCGGCTGCCACTTTGCTGACGCTATAAGGGCTGTTCGGCCTCAGCTCCGCGTCCTCCTTCACGGGGAACTCGGTTTGATTTCCATACTCCTCCGAGGTCCCGGCGAACAGAAAATGCCTAAAATGTGGAACCTCGCGCAGGCACGCCTCGGCTAGATTTATGGTGCCGAGCGCGTTGACCTCGAAGACCTCTTGGGGACGATCGTATGAATATGCAACGGGACTTATGGACGCCAGATGGATCACGGCATCGGGTTGAATCTCCCTGACCAGCTTGCGGATTGTAAAGCTATCTCGCAAGTCACCAAATACGGTTGCTATACGGGCCCCCAAAACATAGCGCCCAGTAACGTAGCGCTCGAGGGAGTAAACCTCATGGCCGAGCTCAGTAAGCTTCGGGATGAGGTGGCTCCCTATGAACCCGCTCCCACCAGTTACCAAAACCTTCACCCAAATCACCTCATATTGTGATGTCCTTTTTGGAGTGCTTTAAACTTAAGGTGACCTCAACTTTTTCGGCGATCTTATCCCAGATGAACTCTTTTTTCACCAACTCGTATCCTTTTTGGGAGAGCTTGCTTCGCAAATCCTTGTCCCTCAACAGGCGCTCCAGCTTGGTTTTCAAACCTTTTATATCCCTCGGCTTAAAAAGCAGGCCAGTTTCTCCATCCCTCACGGAAACATGAACTGCTGGGATATCTGCTGTGATCACTGGCGTCCCTGCCGCCATCCCCTCGATTAGGACTATCGCAAAACCCTCCACGGTCGACGGCAAAACCAAAGCTTGGGCCGATTTAAGGAGCTCTATTTTCCTCCGTTCATCGACGAATCCCGCGAAGAAAATCCTATTCTCTATCCCCAAACTGCGGGAAAGTTCTTTGAGATTTTCCTTCTCGGGACCTTCCCCCACCACATAAAGCTCGGCTTCCAAGTCAAGCTTCGAAAATGCCACAAATAAATCGTCGACATGTTTATACTCGATCAACCTCCCGAGATAGATTATCCTTGACCTTCCCGATTTTTTAGCTTTTATTTCATCGAATGCAGCTATATCCACGCCATTGGGGATGACCTCGATCCTTTCCCCTGATATCCCGCTCGCCACCAATTTTTCTTTCGATGGATTTGAAACGGTGACCACTTTTGCATATGGTAGCTTCAGTGTGGCATTCTCAAAAAGTGCCATCAAAGATCCCTTAAATCCATACTGCTGAACCCATCCGCTCGCGTAAACGTCATGAATTGTCGCTACGGTTGGCCTTCCTCTTACCTTTGAGGCAACCCAGGTCGGCGGAAGCGGAAAAAACTGTTGCGGAGAATAAACATCAAATTCTCCTAGGCGAAGGCTTTTAAAAAGAACGCCGAGCATGAAAAATAAACCGTTTATGAAGGACTCAAGCGTTATTCGTCTTGAGGGTACAAAGATGCGGTGGATGTGTATACCTTCATGTTGTTCGTAGCGCGCTGAGTCCGCCAACCTCCGAGTGATGATATGAACCTCATGCCTCCTTGCCAATCGCTTGGCAAGCTCATACATCCTACGTTCCCCCCCGCCAAAAAGGAATGGATAGAAGTAGTCTGAAACCATGAGTATTCGCATTGAATCAACAGACTTCTCACCATCCAACTTTCTAACTCCCAGTTCAGGCCTATCGCCCTTCACCTTACCACCTTCTGCCAAAGCAACCCTAAGAAAATTCTAATCCCGCTCGCTATCGTCGTTCCCCTAGCCTTTGAATACTTGGTGTAGAAGCACTTAACTGGCACTTCCCTCAGCCTGAGTCCATGTTTTCTAGCCTGGATGATTATCTCGGATGAGACCTCGTAGCGATCGCTTCGGATGCGGGTAGCCTCAAGCGCTCGTCGATTGAAGGCTCTAGAGCCGGATTGGGAGTCGGTAAGTATCCCGCTGAAGAGGTAGGTAATCAGGTTTAGGGCAAAATTTCCAAGGCGCTTATGTAAGGGTATGCCAAAGTGCTGCCTGACACCTATTGCTAGGTCCCCTCCATCCAAAGCCTCTAACAGCTTTCGCACAGCTTTAGGGTCGTGCTGCCCATCTGCGTCGAAGGTCACAGCGCGGTCGGCCCCCTGTTCGCGAGCCACCCTCAGACCGGTCCTAAGCGCCGCCCCAAGTCCCATATTTTTGGGATGATTAACGGCCAGCGCGCCCTTGGAACGGGCAATTTCAGCCGTCCGGTCGCGTGATCCGTCATCGACCACTATGACCTTGGAGTACCCCTCCCTTCTGAGGGCATCGAGCACGCCCCCTATCGTCCGCTCCTCGTTGTACGCGGGCATGACTATCCAGACGTCCATCTCAATCCGCCTAGTGGTATGCACCGCGCGGATTAAGCGCCTTTCGTCAGCTTTTATTGTGAGATGTCTACGTCAAAGTGGGTGAACATGAAGACTGAGATCGTTAAAATTGCCCTGCCGGAGGGCTGCCAGCTGATCTTGGGAATGTCGCATTTCATAAAAACCGTTGAGGATGTATACGAGGCGCTGGTGAACTCCGTGCCCGGAATCAAATTCGGCCTCGCTTTCTGTGAATCCAGCGGACCTTGCTTGGTCCGAACGAGCGGGACGGACGAGAAGCTCCGCGAGCTAGCCGCTAAACATGCCCTAGATTTAGGTTGTGGGCACTGTTTCCTCGTCATCATGCGCGGGGCTTACCCGATCAACGTGCTCAACGCCATAAAGCAGGTGCCGGAGGTCTGCTCCATCTTCTGCGCAACCGCCAACCCCATCGAGGTAATTGTCGCTGAAACTGAACAGGGGAGAGGCATCCTGGGAGTGGTCGATGGGCTGAGGAGCAAGGGCATCGAAGGGCCCAAAGACATAGCGGAGCGGAAGGAGTTCCTCAGGAAGATCGGCTACAAACTTTAAGGGAGTTCCGCTTGATTCATGAATCCCCTGACTCCCTGCTCCAACGAAACCTTTGGCTTATATCCTAAGAGTTTCATGGCCTTTGTGATGTCAGCCTGGCTATGTCGGATATCGCCCGGCTTGGCATCCATGTAAATCGGCTTGAGGTGGGTCTTTCCGGTGAGCTTCAAAAAAATCTCGCACAGCTTTTTTATGGTCGTAGCTTCACCGGTACCGATGTTAAACACCTCGCCAGCCGCACCCTCGCGATCCAATGCAAGTAAAGTCGCTTCAACCACGTCGCCGATGTAGACGAAATCGCGGGTCTGTTCGCCGTCCCAAAAAATGACTGGTGGCTGATCCCTTCGGATGCGCTCAAGAAATTTGGGCATCACCCCGGCGTACTCGCTCGCCGCTTGCCTAGGCCCATAGACATTGAAATACCGCAGGCGGACGGTCTCGAGGCCATGATTTTCGTAAAAGGCCCTGCAGTGCTCCTCCGCGGCTAGCTTCGACGAGGCATAAGGCGAGAGGGGCCTCAATGGAGCGTCCTCTTTTATCGGTAGCTCTGAGGCGGCGCCGTACACCGCACAGGAGGATGCATAGACGAAGCGTTTAACCTTGACCCTTAGACTGGCATCGAGGAGATTTAAAGTCCCGAAGATGTTAACCTCGTTCGTGAGCCCAGGGTTTTTCATCGATAGAGGCACGCTCGCGATCGCCGCCTCATGGATGACCGCGTCTACGCCCTCGAGGGCCTTCTCCACCGTTCGAGCATGCCTTATATCGCCCTCCACGAAGCAGAAGCCCGGCTCATCTAGATGATGCTCGATGTTTTTCAGGCTGCCAGAGGAAAGGTCATCGAGAACCACGACCTCATGACCATCGAGCATGAGCTTGTCCACGATGTGGCTACCTATAAATCCAGCTCCGCCCGTCACCAAGACCTTCATCTAAGCCCCCTTCCCATATCGATGCCTAAATTAAAATAAGCAGATAGATAGCCGTTGGGGAGGATAGTATGAAAACTTGGTTTAAGGAGATAACCTTCTCGACCCGCCAGCAGCGTGAAATAGTCGATCTGACTGATGAGGTTCTCGAGGCGGCGCGCGAGTCTGGCATCCGAAATGGTCTACTCGTGGTCCAGCTGCCCCACGCCACCGCGGCCCTGGCGCTGAATGAGGGCGAAGAGGGGCTCAAGCGCGACCTGCTCGAAAAGCTCGATGACCTCGTGGAGGTGAGGGGCGGCTACCAGCATGATCGAATCGATGACAATGCCCACGCCCACCTAAAGTCGGCACTGGTTGGAACGTCGGCCGTGCTCCCGGTTGTAGATGGCCAAATAATTCGTGGCACATGGCAGAATTTTCTGATAGTCGAGCAGGATGGCCCCCGGAGGCGAAGGCTAGCGGTCTTCGCGATGGGGGAATAGTGTGAGAAATCAGTTGGGTCCGCAATAATGTGAGGAAGCATAAGATGAAAAGCAAAGTTGAGAAAATCCTGCTAGGCCTTAAATTAGAGGCCGAGAAATGCAAGCGATGCGAACTATACAAAACTCGCACAAATGTGGTTTTCGGCGTTG